>Ga0209212_1008510_pt1 | contig 11003 bp, 6 predicted proteins | sample RifGroC2_FD_183996 | JGI IMG/M metagenome (GOLD analysis project Ga0209212, IMG submission 183996) | Groundwater microbial communities from Rifle, Colorado, USA - Groundwater C2 (SPAdes) (version 2) | ecosystem: Environmental > Aquatic > Deep subsurface > Groundwater | place: Rifle, Colorado... | reverse complement strand
GATGAAAAAGAAAAGATAGGGGTCTGTCTTGATACATGCCACATATTTGCTGCTGGATACGATATTTCAAATGAATATGGTTATAAAAAGACCTTTGAGGATTTTAATAAAATCATTGGTATTGATAGACTGAAGGCTTTTCATATAAACGATTCAAAGAAAGGATTGGGGAGCAGGGTTGACAGGCATGAGCATATAGGTAAAGGCAGGATAGGGCTTACAGCATTCAGACTTCTATTAAATGATAGGAGATTTGAAAATATCCCGATGATACTTGAGACACCAAAGGGTAAGACAATGAGGGAGGATAAAAGGAACCTCTCTGTTTTGAGAATGCTTAAAAAAGGATAATCCTAATTTTTCAGATTAAAACCTATACTGAACACCGAGACCAATATTAAATACATCCTTGTTCAATTTGATATTGGTAGAAGTTTTTTCTTCTATGTATAATGTCCTTAGTAAACCGAGGTTTACATTAAGAACTGGAGTCGCCTTATAGAGGACTCCTGTGGCAATACTCCATGCGTCAATGTCTGGATTTTCCGCTGGGCCAAAATTGGCATCCTTAGCACCAAGAACAGTGTAAAGGAATCCTGCACTTACATTTAACTTCGGCATAACAGTATATTCAAGTGCAAGACCTGATTCCCATGAATCTTTATAGTTATTCTTGGCATCATCTGCATTTGCCTGCTGTGTGAAGTAGTAGTTGAAATCCACTTCAGCTCTGAGTTCTGGCGAAACCATATAGGAGGCACCTGAGCCTAACATCGCAGGAAGGTCATTTCGTCTTTTCTTGCCATTGGTTGCAAGTGCAGCCGATAAGGCAGCATTAGAAGTGCCGTTCACTGTAACAGACTGTCTTCTGACAGATGTTTCAAGATTAAGGTCTGTCCTCGTCTCATATCTCAGCCCTATATTGAGTTCTTTTTTTGGAGAGATGTTAATGCCAATTATCCCTCCAACCCCCTGTGCCTTCTCATCATATTCAAGGTCTACTGTAATTGGGACAGCCGCAGGTCCCTGTTTCCATGTCTCAGCACCATCTGTAAAATTTGTTACACTTATATATCTCAGACCAATTGATAGAGAAACCATATCGCTGACTGCATAGGCGCCTCCCATTGTGCCTCCCAAATAATAAGAGTCTGCCATTATACTCATGCTTGAATTTGTAATTGTTGAACCTCCCAGTGCACTGGATAGTGATGAGGCTATTTGGGTTCTTAGTCCAAGTGTTGTAGAGGAGCCATCCTTGTAATCCACTTTTCCGCCTCCACCGGGCACTGTAAGAGACGCAAAGGCTGACCACCTGTCTTTTTTGTAAACAGCATATATGTCGGGAAACAATAGAGTTGGGTAATCTGTTTTATACTCTGTTCCAGAGACTTCGTGTCTGTAATTTTTAAATATAAACTGATTGCTCACATTGATATAAGCGCCATCCTCCAGTTTTACAAGGCCAGCAGGGTTATAAAATGACGCATCTGCTGAATCTGTGCTGGCATTTCTATTCAATGTTCGGGTATATTCGGCACTCTGATTGTGGTTTTCGTCAACACCTCCTGCAAAGAGTATATCAACCCTAACAAATATAAGTGCTAATATACAGACAAAGACCTTCATCAAAGTAAAAAGATTTCTCATTCCCTCTCCTTATAAAAGTATTAACCAGATAAGTTAAACTCAAAAAATGCACTAATAAAACCACAGAGAATACAGAGAAGAACAAAAATCTGATTAACCACAGAGATCACGAAGAAATTAAGAAACCACAAGATGACACAAAGTGTCATACTGAGCGAAGCGAAGTATCTCAAACCCAGATTCTTCCCCTTCGCTCTGCACAGGGTCAGAATGACATTTCTCGTGAAAATCTGTGTCAATCTATGGCTAAATTATGTTTTTTTCTTTGTTGTTCTCCGTGTCCTGGTTTATATTTCCCTATGCCATAAAAAATCTTTTTTCTCTGTGAACTCTGTGGTTAACGCATTTCTTGGGTTTAAAACTTATGCATCCATCTGTTTGATTGGAAGTGTAAATATAAATTTTGCTCCCTTGCCCTCTTCGCTCTCCACCCATACTCTTCCGCCATGATGTTCTATTATGTTTTTTACTATCGGAAGCCCAAGCCCTGTCCCTTTTTTAACCTTTTCCTTCCCTTCCTCCACCTGAACAAATCTTTCAAATACCTTTTCGCGATATTCTTTTGGTATGCCAATACCTGTATCTTCTACAGACACCTCTATATGATCATCATTTTTTTCTGCCGATGCGGTAATCGTCCCGCCTTTTGGTGTAAATTTAATGGCATTACTTATAAGATTTGATACAGTCTGTCTTATCTTGCCATCATCACCAATAACTGTCGGCATATTATCATCTTTATTAAAGGTTGATTTTAAATTTATTCCATTTTCTTTCGCCTCCCCATAATATACAAGTAAGGTATCGTTTATTATATCTCTTATATCTACAGATTCCTTCTTGAATTTTACGAATCCTGCCTCTATCTTTGCCAAATCCAGATAATCATTTATAAGGTTGTTTAGCCTCATACTCTCCTTTTTGATAATTTTTAAGTATTTCTCCAAGAATTTCTGAAGAATATCAGGCTTATCTTTATCTTTGAGAAGCATATCAGAATACATCATGATAGATGTCAACGGCGACCTTAGGTCATGGGTGACAATGTTTAAAAATTCTGTCTTCAGCCTGTCCATTTCCTTGAGTTTTTCATTTGCGATGCTTAATTCTCTATTAGTTGCCTCTAAATTCAAACGGTATCTCTCCTTTTCATCAGATAGTGCCTTTTGTTTTAAGGCAATGGCGGCAACATGGCGGATAGTAGGCTGCCGTAAAGGTTTAACGATATAATCAAAGGCGCCGAGACGGAGGGCAGCCGCGGCAGAATCAACATCAGGAGAGCCTGTAATCATAACCACAAGGCAGTTTGGATTCCTTTCTTTTACCTCACGAAGGATATCAATTCCTGTCTTATTCTCTAAAATGATATCCGTAAATATTAAATCAAAATCCTTCTCAGCAATTTTAGTCAGGGCTTCGTCATAGTCCGTAGCGGTATCTACTTTATATCCCTCCTCTAAGAGGAATGTCTTGAGTGTAAATCTGACGCTCTCTTCATCATCGGTTACAAGTATTCTTGCATCCATAACTTCCTCTCCCTATTTTTTAGCCTTATAGCCTGATTTTATAAAATTATTTGCAATGCCTTACACCCGTCTTCATTTCTCATATCACATGCCTTCTTAAAATCATTAATTGCGCTTGTATATTCCCCTTTGTCATTATAGATAATCCCACGCAAGAAATAGGCAGGGGCAAAATCAGGGAGTTCAGCGATTACCCGACTGAATTCTTCAATTGCACTAATGTATTCCCCTTTATTGTAATACTCTATTCCACTATTATATGAGGTTATAGTATAATCACTTGAATTCAGCATCGCAGCATTTGATATGCTGGATAAAAACATGCTTATTATCACAAAATAACCCAATAATATCTTTTTCATAGTCCTTCCTCCGATAAACCTAACTTTCAAAACCATCCATTATTATTAAAATATACTCAACATCTATGCCATAATAATAAAATGCTGTAAAAATTTATTATCGGGTAACAAATACAAATAGTTATGACAGGAAAAATGAAGGGAGCCGTATTTCTAATGGTGCGAAAAAGTGTATCATGTCACAGCAGTATGTCAGTTCAAAAGTGTGCCATGATATATTTAATTGCCTCCGAGCAGAACAAAAATCTGATTAAACCACTGAAACACTGAGGCACAGAGAGAGACAAAACAAAAAAGATTAAGGAGAAAGGGAGAAGGTAGAGAGATGGAGAAAAGACAAAATAAAGTATTCATCCCATTCCCTTTTTCTCAAATTTCCCCATTTCTCCTTATTGTTTTCCTCTGTGTCTCCGTGCCTCTGTGGCAAATTATTATAATTTCCTATGAATAAACATGGTGGAAAATATGGCATTTTATCTGCGTATTATCTGCAAGGCAGAATGACCTCAACCCTTGTAAACTCCCCTTCCATACTATCAAGCAAAAGCCTGCCTCCATGGCTCCTGATAATGCCATGGCTGATGCTTAAACCAAGACCGGTCCCTTCACCCCTTGGTTTCGTTGTAAAGAACGGGTTGAATATTTTTTCCATTATATTAGGAGATATGCCCGCTCCTGTATCGTAAAATATTATTTTTACATATTGAGAGTTATCAATTATTGTCTCTTCCCCCTGAATCTCAAGTATTTTATTCTCATCTCCTTTTGCGAATTTGGTGTTTAAGGCATAACGTGCATTACTTATGATGTTTAAAAAGACCTGCTCAATCTGCTGCGGGTTTGCAACTATTTTGGGCAGTATCTGCGGCAGATTCGTTTTTAATTTTATACCGTCTTTCCTTATCTGCGTCTCTGTCAAAGAGAGTGTATCGGACAATATCTGACTGACATGGATATAACTCTTTTCCTCCCTGCTTTCTCTGGCAAATGAGAGGAGGTTTTTAACTATATTTGCTATGCGGTCCCCCTCTTTTTTAATCCTGTTGGCTATATCAAGTATCATATCTCCATCATTCTCTCTGATTCCCTTCTCAGATTTGTTTGCTACTATCTGGGCATAATTGATGATACCCATTATGGGGTTATTAATCTCATGTGCGACACCTGCCGCAAGCTCGCCGATTGATGCCAGATGTCCTGACCTCATCGCATCTTCCTGAAGGATTTTATTTTCTGTTATGTCACGGGTATTTACAATAATACCCTTTACTGCTGGATTATTAAGAAGGTTATAGCCTATGGATTCAATAAAATGCCACGAGCCGTCTTTATGGCGAAAACGAAACTCCTCCTTTGGAAAGATGCCGGGTGTTTGAACCAATTGGGTAAAGACATCAAAAATTCTCGGAATATCAGCGGGATGAATATAGTCAAATGTATTCTTTCCAATCAGCTCATCAGTTTTGTATCCGAGTATCCTTTCAACAGAAGGACTTGTATATAAAAAAGTTCCTTTATCATCCATAATCGTAACGATATCTGAGGAATTTTCTATCAGAGACCGAAAATATTCTTCTTTGGATAATAGCGTATTGTATAGATTCTCTTTTTCTTTCTTCAAGATGTTAATCCTATCGGCAAGTGCGAGGGAAAGGAGAACCACTTCAAAGGCTGAGCCGATTTGCATGCTATACCATGTAATAAAATTTAATGGCAAAACTTTGATGTCGGTTAGAACAACCAAAAAGATTCCACCTAAAAAAGAAGACCATGCAATTGTGAAATACCTTGCAGGATGGTATCCCTTCTGCCAGCAAAGGATACCCGAAGGTAAGATTATAAGGACAAGTGATGCGGCAAGCAAAGTAACTATTTTAACAATAATGGAGTAACTGACTATTAGTGATAATACTGAGGCAAGACTACTCCATATCATAAGGATTAATAGTGCCTTGTCCAGTTTTGGCGTATATTTTTCAGTTGTAAGGAAACTCCTCGTAAATTTTGCTGCCCAGAATCCTGCGACACCGGCAAAGAACATATTTGCCCGTTGGTTCCACCATATAGAGTTTGGCCATAGGTATTCATATGCAATGCCGTTCATAACTACCTGGAACAATCCATGGCTGGCAATATAAAGGATGTAAAATAGATAGTTTTTGTCTCTTAGGGAGAAAAAGAGAAAGAGGTTATACAAAACCATAACAAATATGATGCCGTAATAGATGCCAAGGGCAATATATTCATCATCGTCCTTCTCATAGAAAGACCCTTTTGACCATAGTGTCATGGGAAACGACATTACGCTTTCTGTTTTAAAACGGAGGTAGTATGTCTGCTCATCTCCGGTATGAGCAGGCAGGTTAAAAACAAAGTTTCTATGTTTTATATCCCTCTCCTTGAATGGCAGTAATCTGCCTGTCTTTTTAATAGCATGACCTCCTTTATCCTCAGGGATATAAAGGTCAATCCTGTCCAGCAACGGCAAGGCGATTTCTAATAGATGCTCTTTTTCCTTAGTATTATTCTTTACAGTAAAACGCACCCAGTAAGCAGAGTTTGTAAAACCAAAACTTGGATTGGATTCTTTATTATTGGGGATAAATTTATCGTAGAGGGCTGCTGAGGTTGCATCTTCTATTGTCCACTTATTTTCTCTGTCTTCTAAGATTTCCAGATGAGGGGCAAGTGAATATTCCCCCCTGTCAGGTTCAAGTATAACTGGATTGCCTGCCCATAGTCTTAAAGGGGAGAACAGGATTAAGACAATTATGCAGTAAAATATTATCCTGAACTGAGTAGAGAGTTTCATTTAGAACAAATAAATTATATCACCACGAAGAACACGAAGAAAAAAACATAATTTAACCACAGATTAACACAGATTTTCACAAGAAATGTCATTCTGACCCTGAGCAAAGCGAAGAGGAAGAATCTGGATTTGAGATACTTCGCTTCGCTCAGTATGACACTGTGGTTTCATCATTCTTTTCCTTCGTGAGCTTCGTGGTTAAAATTAAGTTTTGTTCATGTATAGGAAATTATAAAATTCAGTGTTTGTAACACATTGATATGTCAATCGTTATTCAATCGGTTGTTTGAAGACTTAACAAAATCAAGGATTCACACTATCTACCTTCCCTTAATCCCCTCCTTACAAAGGAGGGGAAGGGGGTGGTCTTTAAAAAATCTGTGTTAATCTGTGTTAATCTGTGGTTTCATTAGGTTTTTGTTCTGTATTAAAATCCTGCCAGCTTTTGCTCCAGTGTGGTTACCATTATTTACTGTGATTTTGCCGTTTATAATAACATATTCAATTCCTTTGGGATAATTCTTTGGTGATTCGTAAGTGGCAGTGTCAGAAATTGTGTCAGGGTTAAATATCACAAGGTCGGCAAAATAGCCCTCTTTTATCAATCCTCTATCCTTTATGCCTATTCTCTTGCATGGGTATGACGTCATCTTATAAATAGCAGTCGGAAGGTCAAACAATTTTTCATCCCTACAATATTTTCCCAATACTCTTGGAAATGTGCCAAATGTCCGGGGGTGGGGAAGCCCTAACCCTAACAACCCATCTGTAGAACGGGCGCCGCTGTCAGAGCCTATCATCACATAATCTTTTTTAAGAATCCTTTTCATATTATCTTCACTCATGAAAAAATATATTGCATCAACCTCCAGATTTTCTTCAATTAATATATCAAAAAGAAAATCTATTACATCCTTCTTAAAAATCTCAGCCCCCTTTTTTACACTCTTCCCCTCTGTTTCTTTATTCTTATCAGTAACCACCTGAGAAATCATCACACTATCCCAGTAACTATTGGATGGATATTTTTTTAACAGTTCAGTTTTTATTTTATCTCTCGTTTTATAATCTTTAAGCCTCTCTATTGCCTTTTCCTTCCCTCCGTCAAATACCCAATCAGGCAATACTGCCTGAAGCCCTGTATTTGCAGCAGTATAAGGGTAGCGGTCACAGACAATATCAATCCCTTCATTTATGGCAGACTCAATCAGTTTAAAGACTTCATCAAGCTTTCCCCAGTTCTCCTCACCAAATGTCTTTAAGTGAGATATCTGAAGCCTGACACCTGATACCCTTGCAATATCTATAACCTCCTCAATAGACTCTATCAGCGTCCTTCCTTCACTCCTTATGTGGGTTGTAAATATGCCTCCCCTTTTTGCTACAATTTTACATAAATTTGCTACTTCTTCCTTTTTCGCAAAACAGGATGGGGTGTAGGCAAATCCGACTGACATGCCAACAGCACCGTCATCCATTGCCTCTTCAATAATCCTCTCCATCTTTTTCATCTCATCTGGTGACGGCTCTCTATCAACAACTCCCGCCACCGATGCCCTTACAGTATTATGCCCTATAAGCTGGCAGTAATTTAATGAGATGCCGTTCTCTTCAATCTTTTTGTTGTATCCATTAAGTTTTGTCCAGTTAAGTTCAAGTCCAAACTGTTCTTTGTAACTCTTTTTTCTCTCATCAAGTGCACTTCCGAAGATTGGTGATGCTGAATAACCGCAGTTCCCTCCGACCTCTGTTGTAACCCCCTGCCTGACCTTACTCTGTGCAAGAGGGTCTATTAAAAGGTAATAATCAGAATGGGAGTGGATATCTACAAAACCCGGTGAGAGACATAAACCCTCACCGTTTATCAATTTGTCATTGCGAGCCTCTGATTTAATCAGAGGCGAAGCAATCCCATCCATAATGCTTCCAATCTTCGCTATCCTATCCCCCTTTATCCCTGCATCAGCGATAAAAGGCTCCCCGCCACACCCGTCATATATTTTTATATTTTTGACTATTAAATCGTACATATAAATTGATTTTATTCTGACCTCTGGCTTCTGACTTCTGTATTCTGCATTTTATACAGCCTCTTATAATTCTCATAATTTCTTAATACCTTCTTCACATACCCCCTCGTTTCAGGATATGTGATTTTTTCAATAAACTCATCTTCTGGAAGAGTGCCGAATTTTTCAATCCATATTTTAACAGCAGTAGGTCCTGCATTGTATGTGGCAAGGGTTAAAATAAGTGCCTGCCTTGAATTAAGCGAAGGATTGCTTTTATATGTTTGCAGCAGTTCTGATAAGTAGTGAATGCCCATCTCTATATTGATTTCAGGCTCAAATAAAACTTCATTCTTAAATTCACCGCCCCATTTCGTCCTGTATATCCTCTCCCCTGTCTTCGGTATCAACTGCATCAGTCCATAGGCATTGGCAGAGGATACTATCATTTTGTTAAAGGCACTCTCCTGTCTCATTACGGATAAGATTAAAAATGGGTCAATATGGTTTTCTGATACTGATTTTAAAATAAAATCCCAATAGCTCAAGGGATAATAAAGCCTCCAGAATTCTTCTGATAGTTTATTCTGTTCTTCCCTTTTTAGCTTGCTGAGGATATTATTCTGTATAGACATTGAGTCTTGATATGCCTCTGCCCTTGAATAGAATTGGCTTATAGAAAGGAGTGAAGGCATATTATTATTGCCATTTGAAAGAGGTATAGACTTTATCTCTTCCCTTGCATCCTCTGTAAACCCCATTTCAATAAGCTCATTGGCCTTCTCAATATGAAATTTCCCCTCATCACTAAACTCCCAATTGCCTGATTGCTGGTTATTGTTATCTGATGGCTGATAGCTGATGACAGATAACTGATTGTTAGATTGCGGGGAGAGTTCAGTCAGTCTTTCATATCCCCTATGTCCGTAGTAATTATATGGGTAATTTACTGCGAGCTTCTGATAGACATCTATTGCAATCTCTGTGTTGTTAGAGCTTTCACCTGCCCTTCCCATCCAATAGAGTGAGTTGTCGGCATATTGAGAGTCGGGGAATAATTCAGCACACCTTTTGAAATTTTCAATTGCCTTAAGATAATTTTTCTTCTGATAATATATCCACCCGATTCTCCATGCAGCCTCTTCTGATAATTCGCCCAGACCCGAAAAACTTATCAGCCTTGAATAAAGGCTGACGGCATCATCAGATTTATCATCATCTTCTTTGATTCTTGCCTTTACATATATTGCCCTCCCGGCCCAGACGCTCTTTGGGTATCTTAATATGATAATATCATTATTGGCAATTGACCTGTTTGTATCGCCTTTATTCCAGTATATCTTGGATGCCATATATAAGCCTTCAGCAACCCTCAAACTCTGGGGAAAAAGTTTAATAAATTTCCTTATAGTCTCTATACATTTTGAGTCATCCCTGGCGTATTTATACGAAACTGCAAGATTGAAGAGTGCTGTCTCCCTTAATGGGTCATCCTTCCACCGTTCTAAAATATCAGCCAATTCTTTTATAGCCTTGTTATAATTTTTACCATTCATCAACCCTTCTATTCTTTTGATTTCATCTTTCTTTTCAGGTGGAGGAAATTTAATGGAATTATCTTTCTTTAGTTCTGAAATTTTATTCGTTACCATTTCTGCAGATGGGTCAAGGGGGTAATTATAATAAAGGAACTGATAGGCATTGTAGGCATCTAACTTATTTCCCATTCCTTCAAATGTTTGCCCGAGGAGATAGTAAGCCTCAGGTATTTTCTCATCTGCAGGAAACTCCGTAATGAAATTTTTAATCTCAGCGACCACCCCATTCCCCTCCTTATAAAGGAGGGGAGAAAGGGGAGGTTGATTTTTCAGCATAAAGAAGGTTTTTGCTATATCAAATTTTATACGCGCCTTTAATCTCGTAAGAGGATACTTTGGTAAGATATAATTTAATGTATCAATGGCTGAATTATATTCGCCTTTTTCAAAATATATCTTTGCAATATTATATTCAGCATAGTCTGAGATGGATGGATATTCTTCTGATGCCTTTTTAAAATATTTCAGGGCGTCATAAAACAGGACTGACTGATCTGCTTTCCATTCCTCAGAACTTATTTCAGGTGCAGGGCTCTGGCTCATTGCAAGTTTAAGATAGGCATGACCTAAAAGATAATGTGTCCTCTTTTCCCAGATTGTTCCTTCATACCTGTCTTTTATATAATCAAGTATCAGAATGGCATTATTGTAGTCACCCTTTTTTATCAATCTTGCAGGCTCCTTTAAAAGAGAATCCTCTGCAAAAGCCAAGTCATAAAATAAGCCGCAGATTGACACAGATAAACACAGAATTGTAATTCCGAGTTCTTTGCATGTCATTCTGAACCCTTCGCTTGTCATTCTGAGCATAGCGAAGAATCTCGTTTTATGACAACTTGCTATTATCTGCGAAAATATGCGTGCATCTGTGGTTTCAATTAAGTTTTTAATCATGGTAGATTTTGTAAATCTGTGTCCCAATTTCTTCAATATCTTTTGTCTCTGAAACATCAATCCATACAGCATCCTTAACACCCCTGAACCATGTAAGTTGTCTCTTTGCAAATCTCCTTGTCTCTTTTTTTATCTCCTGAACAGCAGAATCA
>Ga0209212_1008508_pt1 | contig 11004 bp, 8 predicted proteins | sample RifGroC2_FD_183996 | JGI IMG/M metagenome (GOLD analysis project Ga0209212, IMG submission 183996) | Groundwater microbial communities from Rifle, Colorado, USA - Groundwater C2 (SPAdes) (version 2) | ecosystem: Environmental > Aquatic > Deep subsurface > Groundwater | place: Rifle, Colorado... | reverse complement strand
TCTATCACCCGCGTCTAGATCTTTTTAAGCCCGAAGATAAACCTGTCATAGTCCACCCTCCCCCCGCTGGTCAGCGGATGGGTGATCCTGGCCAAAGGCCCCGAAGGTGCGGGGCCATAGAGTACACCGGGCGGCACTGACCTGGTCACCACGCTTCCCGCCACGATGACCGATCCCTCGCCGATAGTCACGCCGTTTAATATGGTACAGTTGGGCCCCACGAACACGTCCCGCTCTATGACCACGCTACCGCTATCTTCGTCCAGACATTGATCACCTAGATAAAAGTGGGCAAATATGGTGCATCTAAGCCCAATGGTGACGTTATCTTTTATGATGACTTTTTCCGGATGTATTTCATCGATGTAAACATATTGACTGATCCATACATTTTCGCCGATCTGGACCCCTCGTTTCCTGTGCAGCCATGGCCTTAGGGTATAACCACCAGGAAGGACCATGGCAAGCTTGCCGCACAGCCTCTTTAGCAGCTCTCCTTTCATCTGCACTTTCTCCATTTTAGATATCAGCAGTAGCACGGTCCGCGGCGATCATCCTTTTTTTCTCCTTTATGAATGCAGTAACCTTGCTAACCGAATCGAGGTTCTCCGGAATAAGCTCGTCGTCTTCTACCGCTATCATGTACTGCTCCTGAATGAAGGCCACCAGTTGCAGTATTCCCGTTGAATCGACGATTCCCTCTTTAACGAAAGAGCTGTCATTGCTAAGCCCGCCTTCATCTCCGAACAAAAAGTTATCGACGATGAAACTCCTGATATCTTCCTGTAAGCTCATGTGCCGTCTCCTTTTGGTTTGATTACTTGCTGTTTTCCCAGGCGATATCGTCCACGAGCAGAGGCTGAAGATGCAGGTAGCGCGTGGTGCTCCGCTTGACCTCGATATCGTTGAAAACCATCTGGACCTGTTCCTGCTTCAAGCCGAGCGCCGCTGCCACACTGCCGATCGGAACTTGGTTATTTATTGCGAAAAGACAAAGATCCATCTTTTCATAGGGGAGCGAGAAATAAAACTCGTCCTGCCCTTGGCTTAGCGAATAGGTGTCGGTGGTCGGTTCTCGCTTCTGGATCTCCTCTGGAATGCCCAGGTATCCCGCCAACTGATACACTTGGGATTTGTAAAGATGCGCAATCGGCTTGATGTCCGCCGCGCCGTCACCGAGTTTTACGAAAAAGCCCTGATCGTATTCAAGACGATTTGGCGTTCCAGCCACTGCGAAGTTAAGTCGGTCCGCATGGTAGTACTCCAGCATTTTCCGTATCCGCTGTTTAAAGTTGGTCGCCGCGACGATCTCCAGATACGGCTTGAAGGGGAGGCGGATGGTTGAGATGGCTGCGTTCCTATCCTGGGTCACCAAGTAAAACGAGGCAAACCCGGGACGCTCTATGACACCCGAGATCACGATCTTGGATTTCCAGCCCTCATCGTACTCCGGAACGACCATCCTTACCGCCTTGTCGTATCTGGAGTAAAATCCGACTGATTCAAGAATTCCTGAAATATCCTCGACTACCGTTTCAATACCGAGAGTGGCGGCCACCATGCTGCTTAGCTGCCGGGTTTCTAGTGCTGAATGCCGCTCCGGCATTTCCAGGCCGAGGACCCTTTCCTTACCGAGCGCCTTGGCAGCAAGTGCCGCTGTTACGCTGCTGTCAATTCCGCCGGAAAGTCCAATTACCATGCCCCGTTTTTTCAGCCGGGTCAGCATCAGCTCGCGAATCCTGGAACAGATCCTGCCAGCCTCCATCTCCGGGTCGAGCCGAAGCACTTCTTTCGAAAAGTCTCCCGTTACGCTCATTCCGCCACCTTCCTTATTTACAGTTTATGGCGTCTGTCGACAGCCTTGATAATGCATTAATAACCACCAATGTCAAGCAAGTACACCTCGGCAGGCTCCTCCCCCCTGGCCGTCCGGCCGCAGATCTTGAAGAGCTGAAGAAGCAGATCAGCTCAGAGGGAAACGGGTTCACGTTACAGCTTCTCCGGGTCGAGGGTGTCGACTGCAAGGCAAGCGGCACGGTCTATTTTGCCGCTTGGGTACTTGGGAAGCGCGGCGACAAACCTTACCTCGCCCGGCACTTTGTGCCTCGGCAATTTGGCAAGGCAGTGAGAAAGCAGGCTGCGCTCGCTCGGCCTTCCGCTGAGCGACACCGCGATGGCGACGAGCCTTTTCCCAAGAAGTTGATCCTCCACTCCGACCACGGCTACCTCCAGCAGCAGACCTGTCGACATCATGACATCCTCGATTTCCTGCGGGTCAAGACGGTGCCCTCCCACCTTAAGCAGGTCGTCCTTGCGCCCTGTCACAAAAAGATAACCATCCTCGTCACGATACCCCATGTCCCCCGTGTGATAGCCATTTGCATCGAGTACGCGCGCAGTCGCCGAAGCATCCATCCAGTACCCCATCATGATGTTGCCACCGGATGCTACCAACTCGCCGCACTCACCATTTGAGACTTCACGCCCCTTATCATCCAGGACCCGGACCGTCACTCCGGGAATGGCTCTGCCGATGGAATTCAGTTTGCTGCTGAGTTTTTCAGGCTCCACATAGGTGAGCCGTGCGGCAGCCTCGGTTGCCCCGTACATGACGTAAAGCTTGGTGTGTGGGGGGAGTACCTTGAGCAACTTTTCCTTTATCTCGCTGGACATGTGGCCTCCAGCCTGGGTGCAGTAGCGCAAACAGTGCAGCTTTTCACGAAAAGCTGACAGGGGAGAACGATGCAATAGATAGGCATAGGTTGAGGGCACACCTGAAAACCCTGTGACCCCCTCGGCCGCCATCTGCCTGATCACCGGTGCAGTGTAGGCAAAGTTGTTGTTGACGACGACGGTTCCACCGACAGCGATGTGGGTATTCAGCAGAGATTTTCCCATGACATAAAAAAAAGGGATGACAACCATCTGGATATCGTCTTCCGTCAGGTTTAGATACTGCACTATGGAGTTGGTGTTAGTAACGATATTGCTGTGGGAAAGCATCACCCCTTTCGGCTTGCCGGTCGACCCAGAGGTGTAAATGATACTGGCGAGGCTTGATGCCGGGGTCGGACCGACGACGTCCGCGATCTCAGCGCCGTGTACGACCTCATCCCAACTGACTACGCTACAGCGCCGGGACCGCCATGAGCACGATGGCCCCTTGACCACCATCAGCGGTATTTTCAAGGAATCGGTGTCTACCTGCAGCAGAAGACCTTCAGCATCGCTGCAGCAGATAACCGCCCTAGGTTGCAACTCGCCCAGAACCCCTGAAAGGGTGCCCACCTTGATTTCGCTGTTCAAGGGAACGGCAACGGCTCCCGCCTTCAGGATGCCGTAGTAACTTACCACGTATTCGATGCTGTTTTTGAGCAGCATGACTATTCTGTCGCCTGCGCCGATCCCTTGATCCAGCAGACAGGCAGCCAGCCGGTTTGCCCTGGCGTTGACCTGGCGATAGGTTACCCGCTCGGCGTCTTGGACAAACGCGATCTTGTCGGGACGGTTTTGTGCACTATGCTCCAAGAAACTGTGGACTGTCGGTAACTGCCTAAAATCCATACCAAAGCTCCATTTTTTAGGGGGCACGGCATAACTGCAATAAGCAGATGCCCAGACAGTGAAAGACGCGAATCCTAAGGACCTTTCTGGGCAGGCCCGTACATAATCCGATCCGGTTTCACCAATGTTGCGGCTCTAAACGAGGTCGTCGTGACGAATTGCCGATGCAATATCTGGGTGGAGAGTGCCCCGATTAGTGCCATGTTCTGGAATTCGCTCACTTCGCCGGATGCCGAATTACGCACCTTTGCATAGAGCCGACTGATCTTGTTTGCGTTGAAATACCCGCTGTCCCTCAAACTGCTCTCAGACAGCAGATCATCAACGTAGTCGGCAGGTGCCTCCGGAAAGAACAGCTCCCCTATGGGAGCACGGTACGGTTGCTTGAGCCTTGCTGAAATGCTCTCTGGGATCATCCCCTTAAACGCTTGCTTGAGTAGGTATTTTTCACTCAGCCCCCTTATTTTCCATTTTGCTGGCAGGCTGAAAGCAAAATCTATCACCCTGTAATCAAGGAACGGATGGCGCATCTCCACTGAGTGGGCCATGCCAACCCTGTCCCCTTGAGAGGAGAGCAGGAAGTTTGCCAGGAATATTTCCATCTCAAGCACCTGAGCCCTTGATAGCAGGTCTCGGTCCGCAAAACTATCCGGCAGCCACCCGGCCAACTCTTCAAGCGGTCGGTAATTGGCCAGGGAGGTGAGGCAGTCATCGGATAAGAAACAAAGATTCCTCATACCTCCTCCCCATCGCACCGCATGGGAGAAGAAGGGATCCTTAAGCTGTTCCTGCGTTACTCCGAAAAAGCCCTGCAGGAAGGAGCGACCCCTGGCGGGGTTGTTGAAAACGTACGGATAGAGCCTCTCCAGTAGCAGCGGGCGCCGGGTCGAACTGGGCTGTTTCCCCCAGTAGTCACGTATCTTCGCCTCCTTGAAGATGTGGTATCCCCCCAGGATTTCGTCAGCACCTTCACCAGAAAGAACCACCTTGTACCCCTCAGAACGGACGAGGTGCGACAACATGAACATCGGCACCGGTGAGGTGCGCAAAACTGGCTTCTCGCAGTGCCAGACTGTTTCAGGGAATAATCGGCGAATCTGTTCGTTTTGTATCAGGACCTGACGATTGTCGGTCTGAAGGAAGCGGATCATCTCCTGCTGCGAGGAGGTCTCATCAAAGCAGCCCGTCTGAAAGCCGAGGGAGAAGGTCTTCAGGTGGCTTTCGCAACTGCGCGATATCAGCATGGTGATAATGGAAGAATCGAGCCCTCCGCTAAGATATGCTCCGACCGGGACATCTGCCCGTAGCCGGAGGCGGACCGAATCGTTCAGCAAATCCCGCAGTGCTTCGGCTGCGTCGGCAAAGCTGAGCCTGCAGCTATCTCCTGGAGGATGAAACGGTATCCGCCAATACGGCTTGAGATATGCCCCCTTGTCATTAACCAGCATGAAATGCCCTGGCGGCAGTTCCTTGATCCCCTTGAAAAATGTCCTGCCCGGCAGGGTGGTCCAAAAAACGAAGACCTGGCTGAGAGCCTCAACGTTAAGTTCACGCGTGCCGCCAACAGCGAGAATGGCCTTGATCTCCGAGGCAAATAAAAGGGTGCCTTCTGCCGACCAGGCATAGTAGAGCGGCCGGATTCCGACCCGGTCCCTTGCCAGAAACAGCTCCTTTTTCCGGCAATCCCAGATCGCCAAGGAGAACTGGCCGTTGATTCTTTCAAGGCACTCACTACCGTATTCTTCATAAAGGTGCAGAAGCACCTCTGTGTCGGTTTGCGTGGTGAACCGGTGCCCCTTTTCAATCAGGTCACCTTTAAGTTCTATGTAATTGAAGGCCTCCCCGTTGTACACGATCCAAAGGTCACCGTTTTCATTGCCGATCGGCTGCGTCCCGCCGTCTATGCCGATAATACTCAGACGCAGGTGTCCAAGGGCGGCATTGCTGTCAAGATACACTCCCGATTCGTCAGGACCACGATAACGCAGCGGTGAGATCATCGAGACGATCTGCGCCAGTTCAGGCGGTTCCTTCACTTCGATATTAACTATTCCTGCAATACCACACAAAATGCACCCCCTTTCAAGCCGTAGCCGCTCGGCTTGCCCCTTCAGGCGGTTGAGCAGAACCGATCCCCGGGAAAAACCATTAAACTATACCAATGCAGATCACGGAATCAACGTTCGGAATTGTTTTGGGGGGCCGTAGCAAGGGGTGGTAGACGATTAAATGCCGGTGGCAGAGCCTCGGCATGAGGATATTGTCACGTAGGCGCTGGGGCAGGATCTTTCATTAGTGTGACAACCGTCACAAACCTTTGGCGCAAACCATGCTACCGTCTCGCAAAAGAAAAAAACAGAAGCAGATACACGACAATACTAAAACTTCCGCGAGGAAGTGACGGAAAGCCTATTGGGTCTCACGCAGACAGCCGGGTCGCCGAAATATCGCAAACGATATATAGGCCCCGGCTTTTTTGCGTCCAAGCCGGAAAACTGCAGCATGCAAAGCCCCTGAAAAAGGAGACCTGATGACCTACCCAACTACAGCGGCAATCAGCCAGAGATGGCGCCAGCAAGGGAGCAAAGGACTAAGTCATCCTGAGCATCCCGGTACCACCGCCCACCGACCCGGCACAAAATTAGAGGAGGAAGCAAGATTTATGGGAAAAACCATTGCAGCAAAAAGACCGGCGATTTTTTCGGGAATCGCATTTTTCGCGTTACTGGTCATGACAATGATGGCGGCAACGTTGTATGTCGGAGCCGCCCCTGCAGAGGCTGCCGTAGCCAGCGTCTCATGGACCGCGCCGACAGATAACACCGGCATATCGGGGTACAAGCTACACATTGGAAACAGCTCCCGCAGCTATGACCAGCACATCAATGTCGGCAACACCACAAGCTATTCGACCAGCAACCTTACCGACGGCAGCACCTATTATTTTGCTGTCACAGCGTACAACAGTTCCGGTTTGGAAAGTGCCTATTCCAACGAGATCAGTAGGAGCTCCACCACCCTCCCTCCAACCTATGTGATAACGGCAACGGCAGGGAGCGGTGGAAAGATAACGGCATTGAACAACAGCAAGGTAAGTACGGCGACCAACAGCACGACGACAATAACCAGCGTGACAGTCAGCGACGGCGCCAGCCAATCCTTCAGTATTGCCGCAGCAACCGGCTACCGCATCGCAGACCTTAAGGTAGACGGGGCTTCGGTCGGTGCGGTTACATCTTATACCTTCAGCAATGTAAAGGCCAACCACAGCATAACTGCCACGTTCGCTATCAATACGAACTACACCATATCAGCCTCTGCGGGGAGCGGCGGGAGCATCACCCCCACAGGGACCTCTACGCTAGCTGCCAATGCCAGTCAGTCCTACACCATTACCCCGGCGACAGGGTACAAGATCGCAGGCGTCGTTGTTGACGGGACGGCTGTCGGAGCGGTAAGCAGTTACAGCTTTAGCAACATAACGGCCAATCACACCATCGCAGCCAGCTTCGCTGTCAAAACCTATACAGTTACCTCTTCGGCTGGAGTTGGCGGCACGATCACACCGGCCGGCACAGCAACTGTAAGTTCCGGAAGTACCAAAACTTATACTATTGCACCAAGTACCGGCTATAAAATTGCTGACGTCAAGGTTGACGGGGTATCAGTAAGTGCAGTCTCGACCTACACCTTCTCCAACATCACAGCTAGCCATACGATTGCTGCAAGCTTTGTTGCAATCGCAGGTAATGTCGTCTTCGCCACTAACTCCGGGGGCTCGTCGTTCACCGATTCCACCGGGGTTGTTTACAAAGCTGATACTGCTTACTCAGGCGGCAGCATCAATACTGTAACTGCCTCGATAGCAGGGACCGTCGATGACGTTTTATATCAAAAATACCGTTACGGCAACTTCTCTTACAACGTGGCATTGCCAAATGGACCATACTCCGTTGTGTTGAAATTTGCCGACAACATGTACTTAGGCACAAGGGTGTTTGACGTTAAGATGGAAGGTGTAACTGTACTTTCTAATTTTGATATCTTTGCCAAAGCTGGAAACAATAACGCATACGATGTTACAATTCCTGTTAACGTTGCCGATGGGGCACTGAACCTCAGTTTTATTAGCAAGATAGGCAGCGCTAAGATCAACGGCATTGTCATTAAGACCAGATAAACTAAAAAAGAACCCTCAAGAGGAGTCGAACATATGACGTTTAAACAAGCAACCTATGCCATACGAGTAGCACTAGTATCCATTTCATCTCTGTGTTTTTTCGCGTCAGTAGGATCGGCGGCAAGCTATTACGTCGATGCCACCAGCGGGGTAGACAGCAATCCAGGAAGCATATCCGCACCGTTAAAAACAGTGACCAAAGTCAACAGCATGTCCTTGTCCCCGGGCGATAGCGTGTTTTTCAAACGCGGCGGAGCTTGGGATACGCTCTTGAAGCCAGTTTCCGGGACAAGTGGTGCTCCGGTCAGCTACGGAGCATACGGTAGCGGGAACAAACCGCTAATTCGTGGATTCTATGCCTCAAGCAAGTCCTACGTAGTCGCACAGGACATCGAGTTCAAAAACGGCGGTGCAGACAGCCCGGTAACCTTGCTCACCTCGCACCATATCGCGATCAGAAACTGTGATCTCTATGCAGACACCACCAACACATGCTGGGCAGCCGTCTATGTGCTGTTGAATTCCCATCACAATGAAATCAGCGGTTGCAACGTCGCGCACAGGAATTTGAAGAGACAGTCCGACGCGATCAACCTGAGGAGAAATGCGAACTACAACCTCATCAAAAACAATCGCATAGGCATTGCCACCCACTACTCATTGTCACTGGAAGGGTTCGACACCGCCAATCCCACTTATGCCTGCAACTACAACATTATACAGAACAACATCATATACAATCCGGAAGGGGCCACCATGGGGCTCCAGTCCAACTCCAGCAACAACGTGGTTGAAGGGAACACCATTTACGGGGGCAAGAGCACTTCTTATGACGCCAACCTCCCCCGCTCGATGAAGAACGTTTCCAGAAACAACATAATCCGCTACAACATCATTCGAGACAACACCCCCGCCACAGCCAGCGGGCTTGGGATGGAAGTTTATGCCTATACCACCGACCCCCCGAATGTGGCAACCGGGAACCACGTGTACAACAACGTCATAACAAACATTGCCAAGTACCCGCTCGTAATAGCGACCAATGGAGATGCGGGAGCAGCTGCGTTCAACAACAATTTCAAGAACAACGCCGTTTACAACAACGCGCCCGTTTCCGGTTACCAGCTCTGGATCATGAAGCATGCTACAATTTACGACAACTTTTTCTCAAATAACCTCTTTTACAAAGCAGGTGTGTCTACCATTATGAACGTGCAGGGTAAATACACGTCCGTTGCGGGTATCCAGACGAGCGACCCGAGCCATTTCCAGGGTAACGTTCAACTAGACCCGAAGCTTGACGCAAGCTTCCGCCCTCTACTCGGCTCCCCTTGCATAGATGGCGGCGATTTCTTAACGAAAGTCACCAGTGCAAGTGGCACTGGTACCGTGCTGGCCGTTGCAACCGCCGGTTATTTCTCGGACGGACTCGGAATTGCCAAGGGCGACACCATAAAGGTAGGAAGCTCAACCGCGGTCATCACAGCGGTAGATAGGGCAACAAACAGGATCACCGTTGCAGAGCCTGTCACCTGGAAGACCGGCGACCCCGTAAGCCTTCCATACAGTGGCGCGAAACCAGATATTGGTGCAGTCGAGTACGAACAAATTGTTGCACAACCACTCGACCTCAAATTCACCAATTAACTTGCTTGATATCTAGGAGGCGGGATTACTCCCGCCGTCCTCCCACACCACCCACCGTACGTACGGTTCCGTACACGGCGGTTCACGTTGAACGCTCGAAGCGGTGTAACTGTGATAGAATCGAGAACAGTCCCAGCTTTATGAAGTACCGACCTATCAAAGGCCTGATTCATGTGCGAGGCTCCTGGGTTCCACCAGGGGCCTCGTCCATTTCGCGCACTTCTACGTGCCCGTTCCTCCGATAGTCCGGCGTGGCATCAGTTTCCTGGCCCTCGTCGCGGGACGTTTTCACTGCCGCCAGATGATGCAGCGCAGTTTCCGGCGCAGCCACTGGTCGAGTTCCTCAAACGGCTTTTTACTTTCCGCCAGCATGAAGTAGTTCGACCAACCACGCAGTACTGGCGTGAGTTTTTCAATGACCCGCTTCACCTTCTTGCCCCTACCCCTCCTGCTGAATTCCCGTAGCTCCGACTTGAGCCTGTCCAGCGACTTTCCCCCTACTTTGATCTGGGGTGTTCGGTGGTTGGTCATGCCGTAGCCGAGAAACTGCCGGTTCCAAGGCCGATCAACCGCGCTCTTGTCCTGGTTGACCGTGAGTTTCAGCCGCGTTTCCAGGAACTTCTTGAGCGACGACATTACCCTTTCGCCGGAGCGCTTGTTCGAGAAGGTCGTAAAACCAAGATGTAAAGGCCGTGCGGGAATCTGCCGCTTCGCGGACGATTGGGTATGCGCCACCCAATTGCGAGATCATGCGTAACGGTTTTACCGCGTGCTGCCGAAGAGGCTGGGAAAATTCCGCCTGGGTATCATGCGCTGCACGTCCCGTAAGAAATTGCAAGGGGCGTGTAAACGGATAGGAATCTGGATCAAGTCGAGCCGGCATCGGCCGTGAGGTGGTTTCTTCAAAGGATTAAATGTACGATTAATCGGACAGTACAAATTACTACGGCGTGAAAGTTGCGCTTAAGGCTGTATTTAAACAGATTCTGGACCGGGAAAGAGTAGCAAGACCACGCATAACCGAAGTCAGACGATGGAGAAGTGCTTGAAGTTTTCGCTTTGCGCGGAAGCGAGTGCGTGGGGGGCCAGGTAAGCCAGATGAAGGTTACAGCGGCGCCCAATTGAGCCGCCCTGGGCTCGAACAGCTGCGCGATTTGGCTGCCGAAGGGCAAATCGAACATGTATTGATCTACTAGCCTGACCGGTTGAGTCGCAAGTACGCGTACCAGGTTTTGCTGATAGAGGAATTTACCAAGCATGCCGTTGACGTTGTCTTTATAAAGTCGCCCCATGCAACCACCCCGGAAGAGCAGTTGCTGCTTCAATTTCAGGGCATGATAGCGGAATACGAACGGGCGCAGATCGCAGAAAGGACGCGCCGCGGGAAACGTTATCGCGCCAAGGCGGGAGCGATCAATGTCCTTTCCGGCGCCCCCTACTGCTACAGATACGTGAAAAAATGCGAGACTGCCGGTTCGTACTACGAAGTCATAGAGCACGAGGCCGAGATCGTTTGCAAAGTCTTCGAATTGTACACCGAAGCCGGCCTCAGCATCGGTTGGATTACGCGGGTGGCTGAACGAGCAAGAAGTTCCTACTCGAAAGAAAACATC
>Ga0209212_1008507_pt1 | contig 11005 bp, 4 predicted proteins | sample RifGroC2_FD_183996 | JGI IMG/M metagenome (GOLD analysis project Ga0209212, IMG submission 183996) | Groundwater microbial communities from Rifle, Colorado, USA - Groundwater C2 (SPAdes) (version 2) | ecosystem: Environmental > Aquatic > Deep subsurface > Groundwater | place: Rifle, Colorado... | reverse complement strand
CGAATTTCAGCCACTTCAGTCAATCTTGTTATCATTTGCAGTAACTCGTTTTCTGTATAAATTGCGCACCGAGATCATCCTACTCACAAAATAACGACGTGTCAATATCTGTAATTTAGTTTCTGCAAAATGTATTTGGCTCATCTATTGATTTGAATTTGGCTCATTTCCCAGTGCGTGGCGCGCTAAAGAACCTTTTAATAATAGCGTGTTACGATTGAGTGCCAGCGGCGATTGGTTCATAACGTCGAGATATTTAGTTCAATTGGATGTGCTTTGAGCCAAATGAAAGTGCATCATTTTTCAGCCCATGGGCAATTCCTATCGGACAAATTGATGCGGCATAAAAGACACTGGCAACGCATGTCCTTTACAAAAACATAGCACAGTCAATTCGTTACGGTATGCTATCGGCAATATTGGCCTAACCTCATGAAAAATTCGCCGCTTTTTGTCCTTTATCGGGAAGGTACGGGGCAGGAGTTAACACTGCCCGTACGCTGAAGACCGACTGCCGCCACATCCATCATTGCCGCGAGACCGGGCAATGCCGATAGAGCACCGCCAGCGACACCGATAAATTTCCCTCGTCCGAAATGCGTCTTTTTTGTTCACATTTCAGCGCCAACACCACTCGATCCACGCCTACCATCCCGTTCGCATCAGTGCCCACCTCAATTTCGATGTGGGCTCCTAGCTGGGGAAATTAAATAAACAGCATTCAATGGTACCGCCCCTCTGAACAGAGACGGGCATATAAAGAAGAGCCGGAAACCAAGCATGGAGCGGGTTTCCGACATGCCGGTGGCGCGTGAAATCGCGTGACACCCGTAAAAACGATCCCGTTGTCGCCCGTGGATGGGCCTGCGGCTGACTCACATTGGGTGAGTTGGCCTGCCCCGACCGGCAGCCCGTAGGACGACGACGTTGGATGATGAATGCGCTGGCTACTCTATGGCCTGCGCCCTCCCATGGCCTGCCTGCACGGCATCCGCGCCCGCAGCGCGTGAACCAACACTCACCACTCGATTTCGGTCTTTCCGGTGGGCCAAGGATTTTCTTATGGCAGTCGTTATGGCTGTTTGCATTTCAGCTTTATCTCAATGCTGCTCAGTTAAAAATCCGTTCGCCATATCGAAGGGCTCTGGTTAGAGGCCTGTAACTCGACCGGCACACCACGAACGGTTAAGTGAAGAGCATTGCGTTTTACCCGTTTCAACCACACCAACTCAACAAGGAGATTTTATATGGGAACCCGCAACTTTGATCTCGGCGCCCGCGATATGAAAGCCGCAGGCCGCATCGCCCTCGAAGAAGGCATGCGCTCGTTCGCCAGCATAGACACCATGTCCGATCGCTGGAATCTCTTCGTGGACTACGTCCGCGAGCATCACGCCATCGGACGCATGGAAATGGTTTCGCCGGATGTCGTCATCGAATACGGCTCATGGCTGGCCGACCGGGTGGACGAAGACGAGCTTGAAGCCTCCACCGCGCAGAACTATGTGAGCGCGGTCAACCGGGTATTGGAAATTGCGCGCGGCGACCGGCATGTGGCCGTGTCGCCCACTCGTGACTGCGGAATTCCGCTGCGCAACGGCATCGCCCTGGACTGTCAATTCATAAACACCTCCCAACATTTCGATTTGCTGAGCCATTTTGATGAACCGGCCCGAATCATGATCCGGCTGCAACGGGCGTTCGGCCTGCGCTTCGAGGAATCGGCCAAGTTTGATGCGCGCGGCGTGGATGGTTACACCGAGGCCAAGGTGCTGCAGGTGGTCAACGGCACCAAAGGCGGACGTACGCGCGAAGTGCCGATGTGCATGAGCGCACAGTTTGAAGTTCTGCATGCGGCGCAACGCTATCAGCGCGGTGGCCGCTCCCTCATTCCGGAGGAAATGTCCTACGCGGAATTCCGCCGCCAGTGCTACCGCATTGCCAACGGGAACGGCATCCGCTTTCACCGGCAGCGGCACACCTACGCTTACCTGCGCTACAAGCGCGTGCTGGGCGCGGAATGCCCGGTCATGGCCGGAGTGCCGCATGGCCAGCCGCACATCGAATGGCTGGCGCTCCAGTTGAAAATTTCCGAGGCCGAGGCGAAGGAACGGGATCAGAAAGTCCGGTCGCAGATCGCGCAGGAGCTGGGCCACAGCCGTATTGAGGTGACCAATGCTTACCTTGGCTGAGCAGATTCGACGCCGGGCGCATGTGTATGTCGCCCACGGCGGAAAAACCAACCGGCGGCAGCAGGTGGATCGGCTGGTGATTATGGCCAGTTGGATGCAGGCAGAATTCCGGCTGACCGGCATCGAACAGATCGGCAAGCGGCAGGTGATCGCATTCTGGAAGGCTCACCGGGATATGGCACCGGCGACGGTTTATGCTTATTGGTTGGCGGTTAAGGTTTTGTGGGGGTGGCTGGGGAGGATGGGGGAGCCGCCGATACCCTATTCGGCAAATAACTAGGCGGCATTTACAGATACCAACGAGTTCAATACCTTCTCAAGTTTTTGCATTTCCCTCTCACGATCAGTCCACCAATCAGTTGACCATATCCTGTGGAGCTTCCAACCAAGACCTTCCAATACCAACTGACGAAGCCGATCACGATCACGTGCCGTGGGCATGGAATGATAGGTTGCGCCGTCGCACTCAACACCAAGCAGGTATGTTCCGGGTTCATTTGGATGTACAACACCAATGTCGAGGCGATATCCGGAGCAGCCAACTTGAGGATGGACAATCCAGCCCTTGTCGCGCAAGGCACGGATAACTTCAGTTTCAAAGGGGCTGTCAGGCTCTAGTCCCGTCGGCATGGACTGTTCGACCAATGCACGAGCACCCTTCTGTGCAAATTCAAGATAATTTTTCAGGTCAATTACACCAGTAGATCGCGTCCGGGATAGATCAATATCCTCCGGCTTGATTGAACTGAAAATGGTTACGCCAACACGCGCACGAGTAATAGCGACATTCAAGCGACGATGCCCGCCTTCCTTGTTGAGCGGGCCGAAATTCATTGCCATGCGACCCGCAGCATCTTTACCGTAGGCAACCGAGAAAAATATCAAGTCCCGCTCATCGCCCTGTACGTTTTCCAGATTTTTTATGAAAAATATTTCGGAACCATGTTCAGCCATTCGCGATTCTATCTCTGGAGATTTACGCAATTCCTCATCCAGCAGAGTCTCGATCAGCCGTTGTTGTGTCTGGTTGAAAGTAACGATCCCCAGAGTTAATTTGCGGCGCTCATCGTCTGAAAAGTGCTCGATAACCGCCTTAACGATTGCATCGGCTTCAGCTCTGTTCGTGCGAGTTGCTCCGCGATCATATATGCCGGAAACCATTTCCATACGAACTGCCCGATCATGGGTAACAGGTGATGGGAATGTAATGAGGCGCGAGTCGTAATAGCGTTTGTTGGAGAACGTAATCAGGCTTTCATGGCGGCTGCGGTAGTGCCACTCCAGCCGAAGCGTAGGCAGTCCTGCGCCCATGCATTCATCCAAAATGCTTTCCAAGTCTTTCACCGTACCGTTTTCAGAGTCATCCGATCCATCATCATCGTCGGAACGGGAAAAGAAACTGGTTGGTGGCAACTGCTTGGGATCGCCAACCACAACTAACTGCTTTCCGCGAGCGATTGCTCCAACTGCATCCCAGACCAGAATTTGCGATGCTTCGTCGAACACCACGACATCAAAATTGGAATGAGCTGCATCCAGATATTGGGCTACCGATAACGGAGACATTAATAAACACGGCTTGAGTTTTGGCAGCAAGGTGGGAATTCCATGCACCAGCTTGCGTACCGGCAAATGTGCTCTCTGCTTCGCAAGTTCACGCAGCACCAGTGCGGTCTCTGCATCCGGTCTTTGGCCTGTTTGTGTGCGGGGCACTTTTCCAGCGAGTATCGCAGTGATGTATTGCTCTGTTAGTTGCTGGAACCGCTCATCGGTTTGCTGGAACTCGCGTATTTTTTGATCGTGAATTGCGCTCGAGAAATTGCGCAATACCGGCTCCCGATCAGTTACTGCCTTAAGCCACCAAACCTGATAGGAATATTCCGCATATGAGTCTAAATCCTGAACATCTACCCGCTGCACCTCTATGGCATTTACCACGTCGCCCAAGCCGACATTGATGGCTTGATCGCGCAATTGACGCCATCTACACCAATCACGCAACCAGCGACGGGACGAGTGCCATCCTGCAACAATGGCGCGTATGCGGCTGGGCAATCCCGCCGAGTGTGCCTCTCCAGCAAGGTCTTTCCCCGCTGCCGACAGTTCTGCGACTTGCTGGAGCTGTAGTTGGAAAACGCGCAAAGCATCACGAAATGCTATCAACTGAATGGCCAGCACACCTTGAGGGTTCAGTTGGCTGCGTTGCTCAATGACCAACCCGCGCAGGCGGTTCACCAGTGAGGCATTAGAGCCTGCATCGCTGATTGACGTAAAGCGATTAAGCGCATTTTCAAAGCTGCGCCCCCACTCTTCATATCGTGCTATCGCAGCCCAGTTTGTCTGCGCCCCTTGATATTCATCGCCGAACCACTCGCAGGCTTTGCCTTCTCCTGCTTTTAGAATTTTGTCTTCCTCGTTTACCACACGCAAGGCATCCAGCAATGCCGGCATGTCAGTATCCAATGGGCGCTTCTGATTATTTGTGTAGGCTGCTAGACGCCCGGTAACTGCCCGCATGGCGAACCAGCGCTTGGGCCACCATGCTAATGAGGCAAGACTCCACGATTGCGCCAACTCTTCTCCGCTGGCTTGGGAAATACCGGGCTGGCATCCGAGAGAAGACAACTTTTCCCAATGTGCTTGGCGACGCTCGCCATGCTCCCGCAATCGCTGAATAACCTTGCGAAATTTTTCATCATTACCCTGACTGGCGAATCCGGGTGAAATTCCGGGGGCTTGCAACAAAACGTCAATCAAACCATCCACTGCTTCAAGCAATGTCTGTGACGGTGCGCTCAATACCAAGCCCAATGCAGGTTCGAGTGCGATTATAGTTTTTTGCACTTCCGCCGCAGCCTCGTCCAACGTCTTTGCGGCCTTAAGCAACATATCTTCCCAGCCGTTTGACCATTCTGTATGCCGCACCAAAGAAAGCGGATGATTTTGTACAGTCCCCAAGCCGCTGACGACCGATTGCATGTCGCGCACCGTTTCGCGCAACTGCTCCAGTGCCCGACGGTCATGGGTGTCCGGATCAGACCAAGGCATGGCTGCGGGATGCCAGTGCTGATACCGAATGGCCCAGTCTGTGGCATTGCGCACGGTCAGGCCATTGGGATGGGAGCGATGCAAAGCCCGGACTAAGTCGTTAAGGTTCGCGCGCAACAACCCAAGACGCTCGGCTTCACGCTTCCAGTCATCTTCGGTATGCTTGTTGGAAACATTCATCGCCGCGCGCAGTTGATCCAACACCTCTGTTTTCTTGGCCTTCGCTGAGTGGAGTTGCAGGCAGAACGGCCCTAGCCCGATAGAATTCAGCCTGCGCTGAACAACGTCCAGTGCCGCCATCTTTTCCGAAACGAACAATACCGTTTTACCATGTCCCAGAAAGTGGGCAATCAGGTTGGTGATGGTTTGGGATTTACCCGTCCCAGGCGGGCCTTCCAAGGCGAAATCGTGCCCCGCGCCAGCGCGGCTAATCGCGTTCAGTTGTGACGAGTCGGCCAGTAATGGCGCGAGCAGACCATCGGGCTGGTGGCGCTCATCCATATCGTGACGCGCCTCCAAGTCCTCGCTTGCGCCGATTGGCTCATGAGGCCGTTCAATCAGATGGTTCACTACCCGGTTCTTCTTGAGGTGTTCGGTGCGATCCTGCAGGTCCTTCCACATCAGGTATTTGGTGAAAGAGAAAATACCGAGATAAACGTTTTCGGTCACCTCCCAGCGTGGTATCTCTTTCACCGCCAACCGGAAAATTTGCCAGATTTTGGATACGTCCACACCTCTGCTGTCGGTAGGTAGTGTATCCAGGCCTTTGAGGGAGAGCTGAAAATTCTCGCGCAACAATTGCACGAGCGTCGGATTGACAATAGTTTCGTCGTCATGCCGTTTTATCGAGTAACCGGTACGCACGGATAGGCGTGTGAGCGTGACGGGCACTAATAGGATTGGCGCCAGATGGCTATTCTCGGCCCTCTCATCTTCAGTCCAGCGTAAAAATCCAAGTGCCAGATAGAGCGTATTGGCTCCCCCTTCTTCCAAACCGAGCCTGGCGGCACTGTAAATTTCGTACAAATGCGAATCAAGACGATTGGCATCTACTGCCGCCAACAATTCGTGTGCTTGCATGGCCTGGACTGCGGCAGCTTCGATGGGGTCTTCGCCCGTACGGCGCATGGCAACAGCGGCCACTCGCGGATCATCTCCCTGCATGATCGGGGGGAGCGGCCGGAATTTCCACTCCTTGCCATCCGAAAGCTCATCTTCAAGATGACAGGGATCAGGTACGCGCAGCGGGAGCATTACCTTGGTCGGTTTGAAATTGATCAGGCGATTGCGCAGGGTTAAATCCAGCAGCTTGGATTTCCAGCGGGCCAATCGTCCTTTAGGTGTTTCAATAACCGCATCAGTCTCATCGAGAACGATGGAGACGTTTTCCAATGCCGGGAGAGTCGGCGGGGGTTCTATGACAGGCTCAGCATTTGCTAATGGCCTGTCAGGCTCAGGATTTGATTGCCCACGAAGTGGCAAAGGACGTATCTGCTCCATGCGGGCGCGCTTGATGTCAATCGCATAGAGAAAATCTTCTTCCTGTTGAAGGTGCTCTCGTCCACGCTCACAGGCCAGCCTAAGCGAAGTGACTGGACGATGTGTCAGCGTAGTGGTTTCGAATACCAACAGCTCACCGCTATCAACATGCTTGCGCACAGCTTGGCCGTCGTCGAATACGGCGCTCTGGAATGTTGTGTTGATTAACCAACAACCAGCCCATGCATGCCCTTTCTTTATCAGAACAATTGGATTAAGACCAGCTTGCTCCAAACAAGATACCAACAGCATTGTCGAATCGAGGCAAGTAGCCACGCCGCCTGACAGGATACGATCCGGAGTGCGGATTTTTTGCCCGTCCATTCCAAATGACGCAGGAGGTTCACTGTAATTCAAATTGGCTGTGCCAATTGCACTGTAAACGGCAGAAATTTGCGCCCAAGCATCCTCTCGGTTTTTCGATTGGTAGCCATTCATACTTTGTCTACGAGCTGCTTTCGCCAACAGCTCGCCACTCTGAAAAATCAAGCGGTCAATTACAGGATTATTGGGCAACGAAAAAGCGGCTAATAGCTCAGGCAATGCTCGTGTCCCCGCCCACTGGTCATAAGCAAGAACATCAACCGCTCGATCAGTTTTTGCTATCTCGATCCCGTCGGCAGTTACTTGGAAATGCACTCGCCCCCGTTCTGCCTCATTTAATTCCGCCAAATAGCGATGCTGAAATTTGAGGTCTGTTGCTTCAACGCGACGGACTTCCTGTGCGTCCAGTCGTGCAAACCGCAATCGCAATGCTTCTGCGAATTCCGGTTCGCATTGCACGATGATTTCAAGGTTATGTAGCGCATCATCACCAGTGTTAGTGATTGATATACTTCGTACTAAAGGGACGTTATTTTGGTATGAGGCATAGCTCACAGTTGCATCGACTTGAGCATCAATCAACAGTCCTGATGCCGTCTGCAACGACTCACTTGAGCCTGAGAGGCTTGCAGTCATGTATCCCCCTTAACAAACTTGCATATTAGTTGTTTCCGCTGCGCTGGTTTCTCACGCCAGCCACCTGTACTGATTTTTCGTCGCACCAACGCCTTACTTTGCAGCACGTTCATGTTGTGGCTGTTACGCAAGTTGGATGCCATCTAAATTAGCCGCAGAGTGGTTGTAACAGTAATGGCAACGTGCCCAAGTTATCTGATTTAGTCATGCGCCACAGCGCCGTCCCAGTGTGCTTGGTATATTGATTGCCGATATTGAAATGCTTCTCGCCCACCTTCCATTATTTCCGTAACTGCCGTGACAATGGGCCGTTCATCAAGATTTCCTTGGGCCTTCACCTCCGACTGTTTTTCATCAATGGCCGCCAGGACAATTGTCTGCTCGGCGTCACCCAGAACGGGAATATTGGGATTATGGGTTGCAACAATTACCTGCCTGCGCAACTTAATACTCCCCAATACATTCACAATCACCTGGCGAATTAGACGGTTGTCCAGATTATCTTCTGGTTGGTCAATAATAAGTGGGGAATGGCCATTCAATAGGAGTATTGGCAACACAGCACTACACCGCTGGCCCGGGGATAATTCATGTAGTGGTCGCAGGGTGCTGCCAGCCTCCTGCGGTCTGTCATTCAAACAAACAACGGGGACATCGTTGAACACTATTTCATCTAAAGCGAGTACAGATTTAAGTAGCGGCTGTTGTGCATTATTGGGTGCTGGGAAATAACGCAGCCCATCCTTAATTTCCTGCGGAAGCTCCTCGTAAGTTTGAAAATCAATGGTGTCATGGTTTGATGATATTTCCGGCTCATAGGTTGCGACAGCCCTCAGTCCTCGAATTACGTTGACATCTTCCTCGGTTATTTTTCCGTCAGACACTTTTTCATGATCACGCATTAGTACAGTTAATTCATCATTCCGCTTGTGCAGCAAAATATCCCTCAAAACCTCCGGGGTTAGTCCTCCTTGTAGCAAACTGTCTATTCGTGGTTTTCTGTAACTCTTAAATGCGCTCGATAGATTCTTGTCCAGCCAAAGTTCAAATGCAGATTTGTCAGCCATTGGCTGCGCTTTTGCCTCAATCTTGAGGACTGTATCGTCTAAGTCTTGGCGTAATTGCTTGGTTATAAGTTCTGCGGTTTCAACACGAATTTTTGTTCGCTCACTACATGCCGCTTTTAGCTGCTCAAAAAGACCCAAACGTTCGGCATATAATTTATCGAAATCACGAACTTTATTGCGGTAATTATTTAACGCATCAATTGACTCATCCAACTCTTTCTTCTTTGACTCTCTATCCTTGGCCCCCATAGGCAGGCCTTGTTGTTCAAGCTCATCGCGTAACGCAATGAATTTATCCTTAATACTTTGACGGTGGCTATCAAAACCCTCTTCGGTTTTTTCCCGCCATGTTGTCAGGTCATTCAATGCGACAATGAATTTCGTAATTGGGGCGTTATCACCGCTTACCAACAGCGAAAGCTCTTGTAAATGCTTATCATCGTCTTGCGCAATTGCGGCAAGGATTTCGTCCCTCAAACCCTGAACAGAGGTTGAATCATCAGGAGAGATTTTGCTGGCGATCTGATCCCATTTGTTGCGAATTTGTTTAAGTAACTTACCTGCGGCCTCTATTGAATCAAGCCTCTTGAAATGTTGTTCAACTTCCTTCTTGTTGACGCGCGCGTAATCCAATACTCGTCTGACATAACGGCGCAATGGGGCGCCATCCTTCGTCAGTTCGTTTATTGCAATTGCCTCTGCGACAAGCGCGTCACTCCTGCTAGATAACTCTGCGCGGATGACTTTAATCCGCTCCTCGATTTCATTTATCCCGCCCGAAACCTCGTCAATTAATTTTCTCAGGCCATCAGGCTCGGCAGCTTTTTCGATGTCATGGAATCTGTATATCTGAACCAATGGAAGGGATGCCGAGACTAATGTTTCCCCGTCAACATTAGTGGCTGTGGCTTCTACGTGACGATTATTTGGATCAAAGTAACGAGACAAAAATACGCCTTTGAGAAATTCCTGATCTACATTCCCCAAGGCTCGCCAGCATAGCCTCAACTTGCAGCCAGACAAGGTCGCGCTGGCACGTCTGTACCACTCTTCCCATTTTGTCTCTGGAAGTCGCCCATGCTCTTGTGCTTCTGGTTGATTTAGCAAGAAAGCCAGAGCTTCTATGATCGCGCTCTTGCCTGATCCTCGTCCGCCGATTAGACAATTTAAATTTCTACTGAAAGGAAGCACCAAGCCATTTGAGTCAGGCCAAAAATTTGCCGAGAGCTCGGAATCTCTTACAACTTCTATCCCCTCTATCCAATGGGTTACCTCTCCGCCATATGTGTAACTGAATCGTGTTTCTGCGCAGCGAATCGCATGGTCTCGTATTTCAGCAAACAACAATTTCTCATTCAGCTTGTTGAATGAATTCGCGAGCTTAATTTGCGGATATAGATCACCAGCAACATGAAATATTTTATTCAAAGAATGCGCATCGGAAGATACGATAGGAACAGAGCGCCCATGCTCCTCACGGAATCGATGAAGTCGTCGATAGTGTTTTTCATCCGACTTGTTTCGCACCTGCAATGCATCGAACCCGCATTGCCCAATCGCTTTTAGCACTTCCGCATCAATCTCATCCGTGAGCGCATCAGGTTTCAATTGTGAGATTTGCTCCCGCAGACGTAGTCGCTCGTCAGATTTAGCATCTGCTACCTCGGCCTCAATTTGTGCTATTGCAGCCTCCCGTGCGGTAAGCAATCTCTTCAGTTCATTCTGAACGCCCTTTCTGGATGAGACATGTGCGGCAATAGTCATTGCAGGATACTGGGGATGATGGCGAAGCTTATTTACGAATTCTTGTAGATACCCCACTGCTAGCGATTCAGAGCCTTCTTTCCAGTCTTTCGGGGATGCGTCACACGAGGATGCATCACAAATTGCTTTTCGAATGTCACCCTCATCCACATTGGGTGAAAATATACAGAGTATATGAATCGCCGCTGTTTCACTTGCCGAGATGTTGAACGCCACATCAAGTTCGATACCGGGCAGCACAATCAGCTTATTCTCTTTTCGCGTAGCCCAATGCGAATTCCGGTCCAAACTGGACACGCATTCCACGGCAAACTGGACAGCCATTCCAGAGCAAACTGGACAGTGAAATAGAGATGTAGCGGTACGCGGGATAACCGTGGCAACCTCGGAGATTTTTACCGGGGAGCCACATGGCGAATAACAGGTTATCCATGC
>Ga0209212_1008504_pt1 | contig 11006 bp, 8 predicted proteins | sample RifGroC2_FD_183996 | JGI IMG/M metagenome (GOLD analysis project Ga0209212, IMG submission 183996) | Groundwater microbial communities from Rifle, Colorado, USA - Groundwater C2 (SPAdes) (version 2) | ecosystem: Environmental > Aquatic > Deep subsurface > Groundwater | place: Rifle, Colorado... | reverse complement strand
TGGGTACTGGATGTGGTTGCCGTATCTTAATTGGGGTCTTATTGCCGAAATTGACATAGATGAGGCATGTAATGAGGTTCGTAAATTTTTTCAGGATACCACTATTAAAAATCTGCGGGGTCTTATGCATCGGCAGGTCGAATTAGTAAAAATGAGGATGGAGGGACATAAAAATAATGCCGCAGCGATTGCCCGTAAGCCGCAGACTATTCATTTTGCAAAGGGTGTGGCATCGGTGGATGAATTTGTAACCGCCCTCAACTATTTGGAATTTATCAGGGACGAATATGGATATAAAGGTATATTTATCTGCGACTCTGCCGGGGTCGTAAGGTTATCGACAGAAAAAAATCTGGTAAATATGAACTTTGCAGGGGAAGACTATTTCCTGGAAGCAAAAAAGCGCGGAGTTTTTGTGAGCGACGTGAGGCCCTCAACTACACCGATTTTGAATGAGTTCGGCAAGGTCGAACGTAATGTACCTACGTTGTTTGTATCTGCCGTAATCAAAGATCATGATGGCGCTTTTGCTGGTGTCGTGGTTTTTCGAGTGGATACCATGGAGTTGAATAAACTCATGCAGAGTATGGAGATTGGTGAAAGCGGGGAAACCTATCTTATAAATTCGGAGGGGGTTCTTATCACTGAGTCACGGTTTGTAATCGAACTGAAAAGGAAAGAAATGATAAAAACCAGGACGGCTTTGGAACTCAAAGGGATTAGTCCTAAGTCAGGAAGGTTGACAAAGGGAATAGCCGAATGCTTAAGCGGAAGTGAAGGGTACGATGTTACAGGTTATCCCGACTATCGGGGTATACCGGTAATAGGAACCTGGTGTTGGATTCCGGAATATGAATGGGGTATAATTGTCGAGATCGATCTTGATGAGGCGTTCCGCAAGAGTTCTGCATTCTGGGGTATCAAGCAGTATTTTTAAAAAATCTTGTAGGTAGGGGCGAACGGCCGTTCGCCCCTACCTGCCTTTTCTCTTTACGTCATCGTTAAGAGTTCTTCAACCATCGAAGATATCTTTGCGAACCTTTCCTTCTGTATACCCCCGCCTACAGCCTTTGCTTCGGCTACCTTTCCTGCAAAAAAATTAGGGATAACCTCGTTATCTCTTGTGTTCCTGAAGATATCCCAAGCGTCCTTTAATTCCTTAAGCTTGCCTTCGACATTTGTGCCTTTTGCTTTTTCCATTAAAGTGGAAAAAAGCGATATAGTTTCATTTGTTAGATTTTTTACCGTTGTACGGCATCCCTCTTGTTTTTGCGTATCACTTTCACCAAGCATGGTAACAAGCGCGGTTCTTGCATCCACAAGCTTCGTCTTAACGCCATTGATGTCACTTGCACTGACAGCCATATTTCACCTCCTTAATATGTTGCCCTTCACCTTCAAATTCGCAGACAGTCCACACGGCTGTACTGCGTGGTGAAAGATAATAGATAACTCAAAACTTAAAACCGGAGTCTTCAGATATGGTATGCAGGAAACGAATTCAATGAGGCACATGAAGACACAATATTAGAAATTGCAAATATCATTCCCCTTTTATAGGGATAACTCACGTGGGAAAATATATCCTAATCCTTTATTTCATGCTATGCTAGGAGAGTTATTGATTCTTATTTTAATTGAACGTTATGTAACGAAGGCATTTCTTTTTGAAATGTACACTGCATTTTGAAAGGAGATATGGGGGGCAAATCTTTTAAAATGTTTAATGATTTCAGAGAAATCCGAGTCCCATTTTCTCTTCTACTTCATCAACAATAAATTTGCTGAATGAAAAAGCGGATGTGAATGCAGGTGATACCGCGTTTAATACATGCGTGGAATTTTCTCCATGTTCGACAACGAAATCCATTACCAGTTTCATCTCTTCTTTGTCAAGTAATTGTGCCCTGATTCCCGGAGTTAGGTAATTACCGAACTTGTTTGTATCTATCCTTTTTACTAAATGAGTGGCTTGGTGTATAAAATAGTTCCGGTAATATTTTTTGAACTCTTCGAAGGTTAGACTTCTAAAATTAAAGGCATTGGTAAAAAATAGCTTTGCCTCATGAAATAAAACCTCAAGAAATTCGTTCAGATTAAAATTCGAGACGCCCTCGTAATTTTCCCTCCAGAAGGCCGGGATTGCAGTTGGGCCAATCTTTACTTTTCCACTTATCGTAATGGTAAAATGGACACCAAGAAATGGATTTTTTAAATTAGGCACTGGATAGATATGTTTGTGAATTAAATTACTGTCTTTATATTCCATGTATAAACCCTTGAATGGAATCAAGGTGTATTTTTGCCCAATTCCAAATTGATGAGCTATTTTGTCTGCGTAGAGACCTGCTGAATTGATCAAATGTTTAAACTTTATCTTGTGTGTATTGGTGCTTATTGTGTTGGTGTCGTCTCTTTTAATAAACTTCTCGTTGAATAAAATATTTACCTTCTCTTTCAAGGTATCGGCTATATGTCCGACTACTTCTTTGGGGTTTACTACGGAAGTTGTTGGTGAATATAATGCCTTATCGAAAGTCCTGGCATTTGGCTCGAGTTCTTCAAGTCTTTTTTCATCAATTAACTCTAAATCTACGCCATTTGTATCGCCCCTTCTTTTTAGTTCAAATATACTGTCCAGTTCCTTTCCATCCTTTGCTACGACAACTTTTCCGCATCGATTTATAGATAGATTGTTTTTCAAACAGTAATCGGTGAGAAGTTTATTTCCTTCTACAGTAAATCTCGATTTTAAACTATCCGGTGTATAGTAAAAGCCGGCGTGAAGTACGCCGCTGTTTCTGCCGCTCGCATGACGTGCTACAGTGGCCTCTTTTTCAATTAAGGTGATCTTTAAATCCGGATGCCTGTTGTAAACTTCTCTGGCGATGGAAAGACCGATTATCCCGCCGCCAATGATTAATATGTCCGTCGTTATCATGCCACATCCTCCTTATGATACGGGCTTCATTGCCGATAAGCGTGCTACCGGCTAATTCTCTGTGTTAAATTGATTGTATATGATTCATTTTATTTATGTGGGTTCTTGGTAGTGGCAGACAAAAACTCCCCCTTAAAAAAGGGGGCTAGGGGGTTGTAAAATAGCCCCAAAAAACACAACCCCCTCAATCCCCCTTTTCTAAGGGGGATTTACATTATTCAATACGTGATAAATCTTCTCCATGAGTTCGTCAAAATCGGATTTATCTGCGCCAAGATATTTGGATACGATTTTTAATTCTGAAGAACTGCTGACTCCAAGATGTAATTCTATTGCCATTTTGATCTGGCGTTGTTCCCATACGTTCATGGTACTGAGTTTTTCCCATCCACCAAACGATCTGATAACGCTTAGTCCTACAACATCGGCGGCAATCCTATCACCGGTAATAATGATAAGGTTAGGCGTAGCCACAGTGCCTCTCGTTGGGCCTCCTTTTATAAAAATCTTTGTCCCGTCAAGAATATTCAAATGTGGGGTGTAGGCTGCGTTCAGTTCGGCAATGACTTCGTCCCAAAAGTCAGGCGCAATGAAATAAGGACGTTGTTGCGGGTGGATAGCCCCGATAAAGTTTTTTAGTGAAATAGTATAATTTGCATAACTATGAGTCTTAATGACGGGGACATTGATTACTCTATCTACGGTATAAATAAACTCCGACACGATAGCCTTCTTTACAAATCTTCCGTCTGGTATGTCCACTTCTACCCAGCCGTATTCTTCAAAAGATACAAATGTCATATCTTCTTCGCTAATAGCCTCCCAGATACCTGATTTCATAGCATTTTTCTTTGTGGGTAGTGCAAAGATGGCAGACATATCACCCACAAATATTTTAGATACTCCGCATTCATGCAGGATTTTTATCAGATGTTTGATCACAAGTGGATTTGTATTGGACGGGCTTGGATAGCGATTGACAATATTGGGTTTTATAAGGATGGACTTGCCTTTAATGTCCAGCCTTTCCAGTCCACCGATGAGGTTGATACCTTCCCTGAGCAACGCATAAATATCGTCGCCCTGAACTATGGAGACGAGGGTCTTGTCCGCCTCTTTGTAAACATTCTGGCTAGAATTGTGGTTAATCTTTTTTGTCTTTGGTTTTGCCAAGAGAAGCTTGAAAAGGTCTGCCCAGCGAAGTTTTAAGAATAGGTAGATTGACACACCAATTTTATAGAAAAGCCGGGATTTGATAATGAGCATAATTATTTCAGGGAGATAGTTTTATAATTGACCGTAAATTTCATTTGTTGTACTATAACAAAGCCTGAAGAAAGGTTCAAGGTCATAGATTCAGAAATAATAACAGATAAAAATCCGGAACTAAGGACTGATTATATAGAACAGATATCAGATCAGTACAGAGTGAATTACTTTATCCTCGATGAGGCATATTGATGAATATCGAAAAAACATGATCCTTGTGTTATCGGGTACAGAAGAAGGCAAAGAGATCGTCAGAAGACTTCATGAAGAGGGGTTGTGTCTCTTAACGACCGTTGCAACGGAATACGGCAAGAAGATGTTTGAGCAACTGGGACTGGAGGCAGTTTGTCTGCAAGGTCGTTTGGATACAAACGGATTTTCCCGTTTGATAAAGGAAAGGGGAGTTGGCACCGTAATAGATGCTACCCATCCGTATGCCATAGAGGTGTCCCAGAACGCAATGGATGCCTGCAAAAAAACCAACGTTCGCTATCTGCGCTTTGAAAGAGAAGTGATAACAATCCCAGCACATTCCTTAATCCACAAGGTCAAGACTATGGCAGATGCTGTAGACAAGTCTAGAATGCTCGGCAAAAAGATATTTCTAACAACAGGCATATCAAGTGTGGCTAGATTCATTGTCTTAAAAGGCGAAAAGGAATTGTATGTGCGCATCCTGCCCATCCCTGAACATATTGCTTTGTGTTTTGATATGGGGATTCCTCCCACAAACATTATCGCCATGCACGGTCCGTTCTCAGAGGATTTGAACCGGGCAATGTTCAGGCAGTATCGAATTAATACGATGGTGACTAAAGACAGCGGTGAGGCGGGGGGGGTACTTGAAAAGATTAATGCAGCACGCAATGAAGGAATAGATACGGTTGTCATTGAGAGGCCCAGGATAGAATTTCCGCAAAAATACTCGACTATTGATGAGGTGGTGAGTGCGGTTAAAATACAATAGCCTTTGTATTATTTTGCCGGGAGAAACTATGGTAAGAAAAACGAAAAACAGAAAGTCGTCAAAAGCCTAAATGAATGCCGACCTGCTCACCGACGACCTGGGAAAGAAATGCAGCAGCAACGAAAGCTTCGCGGAGGAAAATTATTCGACTTTATCAAACGACTGCGCGGAGATAATCAAATTGTTGAAAGCCTTAAGATTATCAGGATGTAGAAAGTCATGGCTAAAGCCTTTGATGCGCACGGTCTTGTCTCCGCCATAAATGGCGGAGTTAATAACCATAGTCTTCAGGCTGGGGTTAGAGGAGAACCACCTCTATTAACTCCGTTCTTCAGAGCGGAGTCGGCGGGAACGCACCCCATATCCTGGCTTTAGCCTTGAGCAGATAAAAGACAAACCATGAAGCAAATTGACAAGTTCATCATCAATTCTCCTTGCGAGATAAACAAAATATTTAAGAAACGGGGTTTTGCGTGGAATACATTGTCTTAAATGGTGAAAATCTTTCTCTCAACCAGTTTATTCAAGGGGTGAGAGAGAAAAAACAGGTGATGCTGAGCGAGGAGGCTGAGATAAAGGTAATTAAGGCACGCGAGACTATTGAGAAGGCGTTAAAGGGTAAACGAGTCATTTATGGACTAACTACTGGTTTTGGCGCCTTGAGTGACGTGGTTATTTCAAAAGATCTGGCGAAGCAATTACAAAGAAATATATTAATGAGCCATGCGGCAGGCGTTGGGAATTATCTTGATGAAGAGACAACGAGGGCTACGTTGCTCCTGAAAATTAATAATCTGGCGAAGGGACACGCAGGCATCAAACTTGAGACATTGAAGACGCTCGTAGAAATGTTCAATAAAGGTGTATATCCACTGATGCCTGAAAAAGGCTCTGTCGGAGCAAGTGGTGATCTGGCCCCTCTGGCCCACATGTTTCTGATTCTTGTTGGGCAGGGTGAGGCTATTTATAAGAGTAAGATTCTCAGTGGAAAATCTGCTATGGATGAGGCTGGTATAAAATTAATTGATCTCGATGCAGGGGAAGGACTTGCCCTCATAAATGGAACGCAGGTTATGACGGCCATAGGCGCCCTTGCAATCTGTGATGCACTGAATTTGCTCAAGACTGCCGACATTGCCGCCGGGATGAGCTTAGAGGTTTTGCTGGCATCGAATATTGAACTGGACAAAAAGATTCATGACGTGAGGCCGCATCCGGGTCAGATTATAAGCGCCGATAATCTCAGACGCATTACACGGAATAGTGAAATAGTATCGTCTCATAAAGATTGCTCCCGAGTGCAGGATGCATATTCTATTCGATGCTCGCCTCAGGTACACGGCGCTTCCCTTGATGCGCTTCATTATGCGAGAAGGGTCATAGAGATAGAGATGAATGCGGCGACTGATAATCCTTTGATTTTTCCCGAGACAGGCCAGATTATATCGGGTGGGAACTTTCATGGTCAGCCGGTTGCGCTGGCGTTGGATTTCCTTGCGATTGCACTGTCAGAGATAGCCAATATTTCTGAAAGACGCATTGAGCGGCTGGTTAATCCTCAATTGAGCGGTTTGCCAGCCTTTCTCATAAAAGAAGCCGGTCTCAACTCAGGATTTATGATAGCCCAGTATACAGCGGCTGCTCTGGTCTCCGAGAATAAGGTGCTTGCACATCCAGCCAGTGTTGATTCAATTCCTACGTCAGCTAACAAGGAAGACCATGTAAGCATGGGGACGATTGCCGCAAGGAAATGCCGTGAAGTGCTAAAAAATGCAGAATATGTGGTTTCTATAGAGTTGCTCTGTGCTGCCCAGGCGATGGATTTGTTTACCAATCTCAAGGCTGGTATGGGGACTATGGAGGCATATCGTAAAATCAGAGAACATATCTCACATCTGGAAAATGACCGTATCCTGTCTGAGGATATAAATGTGATGTATAGTTTGTTACACGAGGGTAAAATTCTAAATTCTGTAGAAAGTAAGATAGGGTTGCTTAATTAAAAAGAAAGAAAATCATGTTAATCTGCGGAAATCAGCGTCCTGATTAATTAAATTTGGGAGAAACGATGAAAATTATTTCTTTTGGCGACGTTCATGAAGATACAAATAATCTTATAAAAATAAAATCAGAGTTGGAAAATGCCGACCTGATTGTGATTTCAGGCGATTTGACAAATTATCATGGGAAAGTGGAAGCGAAGAAGGTATTGGAATCTATAAAAAGATATAACAAACGGCTGCTTGCTCAATATGGCAATCTTGATCAACCGGAGGTAAATGAATATTTAACCGGCGAAGGAATAAACCTGCATGGGAATGGATATGTATTTGGGGATGTTGGCATATTTGGATGCGGTGGTTCAAGCCCGACACCCTTTAACACGCCTTCTGAAATAAGTGAGTCGGATATAAAAAAATACTTAACCGATGGTTATACAAAAGTAAAAAATGCAAAATGGAAGATTATGGTATGCCACACACCCCCAAAGGATACGGTGATAGATATTGTTCGGAGCGGGATGCACGTAGGAAGCAGTACCGTCAGGGATTTTATCGTACAATATAAGCCCGATGTCTGCATATCCGGTCACATTCATGAATCGAGGGGCAAGGACGAAGTTGGCGATACTGTTGTGTTAAACGCCGGCATGTTCAGGGATGGATGGTATATCGAGATCAATATTGATAAAGAGGATTTCTCTGCAATGCTAAAAGCCCTTGATTAATTGTAATATAGTTGGAGCATATTTCCCGGTAAAATGTCAGCAAAAATAAATTCCAAAAATGTAACTACCAATGTCAATGAACCATCCAGCGCGATATACAGGACGCTGTTCGATTATGCGGCGGATACTATGTTCATGCTGGATAACAGGGGATTTGTGAAACTCATAAATAAACGCGGGAAAGATATGTTCGGATACGATACCAAAGATTTCGCAGCAAGGAAACTTGATTTTATTATCCTTAAACCTTATAGAAATGCCTTTATTCAAACGTTGAAAGAAAGTCTTAAACGAGGGGTAGAAACGGTTTCTGTGGACGTGCAGACAAAGAGTGGCAAGATACTGAATATGGAACTGGACGTAACGAGCGTAAAGGAGCGCGGTAAATATCTGTACACACAAGCCCATTTCCGAGACGTCAGCAGAAGGAAAAAGGCTGAAGACGAGATCAGATATCTCAATGAATATTTAGAAACCATTCTCGGCAATTTAGCGTGTTATTTAAGAGTGGTAAATCCAAAGGGGAGTGTTGTATATGTAAACAAGCCATACAAAAATAAATATGGCGATAGTGCGGGAGAAAAATGTTATCGCATTTGGAACAGGAAATATCCCTGCGAAAACTGTATAGCGGAAAAGGCGGTAAAATTTAATACGATTCAAATGCAGGAAGAAACGCTCCCTGGCGGTGATATCTATGAGAAGATGGTTATACCATTCCGGAATAGAGACGGGACTGTATCCGTTGTTGAAATTATAACGGATGTTACTGAAGCGAGGAGACTGCAACGTCAAGAGAAGGTTATCAGTAATATCATCCAGATGGCCACTTCAGATATAGATATCAGAAATGTGTATAAAACGGTAGCAGAGAAACTCCATGAACTGGTTCAGTTTGATCGGGCGGCCATAGTTGTATTGAAGGAGGATGGGGCTCACATCGAGATATTTAGCCTCTGGTCAGGATATGAACAAACCAGCATAGATGTCGGTGTTTACCCATTACGGGGAACGGTTTCAGAGGAAGTGTTTAAGAACAGAAAGCCCGTTTTGATAGACGATGTAGTTGAAAGCAAGTTCTGGACGCTTACCAAGCTGGCAAAAGAAGGTATTAGGACGTTCCTGGCCATTCCCTTGTTATATAAAGGAAAATGTATCGGGGCTATAACGGTTTCTAGTAAAAGAAACAAGGCATTTACCGAAAAGGACATGAATATCCTTGAGGCTGTCGCTCCCCACCTTGCCATTGCAGTTGCGAACACAAATTTATTTATACAGACGGTAGAAAGACAAGAAGAGTTAAAGGCGTTAAATTCCTTTATTATGAGGCAGAATGCAAAGTTGGAGGAAATTAACAGGACGTTGGAAGACAAGGTGCGGGAACGGACAAAATATCTGGAAGATTATATTAAAGCCCTGGACGCCAGTCTCAAGATTATGGAACAATTTGCACACCTGGAATTAACTGAAGGGAAGATTTATGGTTTAATTGCAAGAGAGTTGTTGGCCTTAAAACCCCACGATGGAAAATATTCACACATGCTAACACTTTTTTGTAAAAAAGGCAGCCCTGTTCTTGCTGGACAAATGCTATTTTCGAAAAAAGGAGAGATCGTTACACATCCCGATGCCATTGAGTTAGAAGATTTTGATCAGGTAGTGATGAACCAAAAAATAAAGGATACATACTATTTTAATTCAACGAAGTTAATTGATAAAAAGGGCAAATCCGGGTCAAAGCCTCCACAATTTAATAAGGCCATACGGGAAAAGGTGGGTAAAGTCAAAAATGGTGTTTTGTGTAAGATAAAGGACGTCAGCGGGAATGTAGGGGTAGTCGTCGTCTTTAATACGGATAGGGAAGTGGGTGAATACGACACAAAGATACTGAGTTCGTATTGCGTCACGCTGGCATTCTTAAAATCCATAAATGACAAGATACAGGAGTTGAAAGAAACCTATGATAAAACCCTAACCCTTATTTCAAATGCAGTCGAACTGCGTGATGCAGTGACTGCGGCACACACCGAGCGGGTAAAACAGTACAGCATCGAGATTGGAATGAAATTGGGCTATAAGGATAACGAATTGGTGCATCTGAAGTGGGGCGCTATTTTACACGATATTGGGAAATTGGGTGTTCCTGATAATATCCTGATGAAGAAAGACGCGCTTACTGATGATGAAATAGAGGTGGTAAAGAAACACACTACAATAGGGGCAAAATTTATCGAAACATTGGACTTTTTAAAGAAGGCGAAAGATGCAAGCCTGTATCATCATGAACACTACGATGGCAGTGGTTATCCTAAGGGTTTAAAAGGGGAGCAGATTCCAATGGATGCGCGGATTGTGGCCCTTGCGGATGTGTACGATGCCATGACATCACAGAGGCCTTACAGAAAAGCTATTTCAGAAGAAGAGGTCGATACGATGATTAAGGAGAATGCCGGCTCACAATTCGACCCCCAGATTGTAAAGGCATTTTTTGAGATTAAGGATAAAATAGTGGAGATTAAAAAAAAGTATATTGGCTAAAGGCATAATTTAATGTTAAGGAATTTCAATCTTTTGTGATTCCCCTCTAAAAAGAGGGGATAAAGGGGTGTGTAAGTTTTTCGCAACACACCCCAGCCCCTCTTTCTAGAGGGGCGCTTAAAAGTCGCTGCCAAAGGCAGTCTAATTTAGCGAAAGACCTCAATATCAGATGATAAAAGAACCAAAAATCTCACTGTTTGATTTGGTTATGTGCTTATCAGATGCGGTAGATTTGGTCAGCCCCGCTTTAGTCAATCATCACAAACAAGTGGCATACATCGCTTTCAGCATGGGGACTGAATTGGGATTGCCCCTGGAGCAGAGAAATGAGCTGGCGCTTGGGGGTGGATTGCATGATATTGGAATTCTTTCCCTTAAGGATAGAATGAATGCTATGCAGTTTGAGCATGAGGTGAAAACCGAACGCAGGCATGAGCATTTAAGTTATTTGCTTCTCAAAATGTTCGAACCTCTGTCGGGCGCAGCTGCTATTGTGCGATTCCACCACGTCCCATGGGATAAAGGAGCTGGAACTGAGTTCGATGGAGAATCGGTTCCGCTTG
>Ga0209212_1008502_pt1 | contig 11008 bp, 10 predicted proteins | sample RifGroC2_FD_183996 | JGI IMG/M metagenome (GOLD analysis project Ga0209212, IMG submission 183996) | Groundwater microbial communities from Rifle, Colorado, USA - Groundwater C2 (SPAdes) (version 2) | ecosystem: Environmental > Aquatic > Deep subsurface > Groundwater | place: Rifle, Colorado... | reverse complement strand
AGGGCGTGCTCCGAAGGCGTTGCCGGCGACTCCGCTGCTGTTGTAGAGGAATTCCGAATGCAAATAGGTATTGTCGGTAAAGGTGTAATCGGCCGAAAGAACGACTGTGGTAGACCAGGAATCACGCATTGATGGGTAGAGGTCCCGAATCTTGCCGGCAATCCTCTTTGTTATGATCTCCCCCCGAAATCCTGCACCCGCTATATCGCCCGCCCAGGCGAATCCGACGAACGGTTCCTTCCCCTGGGCTCCCCCGAGGAGGTGGAAATCATAGTTCCACTGATTGAGAAGGACTTTCCCGGCCACGATTCCTGTTGAGCTCGTCGCCCCCGGCTTCACCGCTACCTCGATCTTCGTTACCTGGCTGCTATAGTATTGCAGCCGAACCGCGTCCACGGCGGGCCGTTCTTCGTAGTCAAAGTCCAGGATTGAGAGCGGATTGAACACATCCGTGGGGTTCCATACAAAGGCCGTTCCCCACGCAATCCTCTGTCGTCCAAGCGTTACTTCAAGTTCCTTGTGTGTCACGTCAAGCCAAAGGCGATCGACCTCTGAGTATCCCACCGAAGAGGGATTGTTCCACCAGATGATCTCCCCCTTCCAAAACTCGTGCTTCGACCTGATCGTTGAAAGGAACGCCGGCGTTTGTTCAACGCTTCCTCCCCAAAGGAACCGGTTCCGCACCTCCAGGGCGAAGCGCACATCTTCCGACAGGAAAAGGCCGCCGTTCAAGCGGGAATGGAGGAGGTGATCGTTGACCCTTCCGATGGAGGGAAGTTCGGCGTTGCTGAACATATACTTCACATATCCGCCGATTTCTGGGGAATTCGTTTGGGCGAGACCGAGTCGGGAAAAAATCAATCCACATAAGAACAACGTGAGGAGTCTCTGGGACTTCACGTTGATGCCCTTTGTGGAATTTGCACTCGATCACCGGTGATGCGTCCGTCTTCCAGCGTAATAACGCGCCGTGCCCGTTGAATGACTCTTGGGTCGTGTGTGGAAAAAACGAAGGTGATCCCGCTGTTCTTGTTGAGATCCTCCATCAGGTCGAGGAGTGACTCGGCGGTGTGCGAATCCAGGTTTGCAGTCGGCTCGTCGGCGAGGACGAATGCCGGGTGAGAGGCAAGGGCGCGGGCGACGGCGACGCGCTGTTGTTGCCCGCCCGAGAGATCTGCAGGTCGACGATCTGCGAGCTCTTCGAGTCCAACCCGTTCTAACAGCTCCATTGCGCGCTGATTGCGCTCATGCTTTCCCACCTGCTGCAGAAAGAGAACGAACTCGACATTCTCCAACGCGGTGAGAACGGGGATAAGGTTGTATGCCTGAAAGACGAAGCCAATATGATGAAGGCGGAAATCAATCAACTGCCCCTCACGCATTGTTGTGATGTCTCTTCCGTCCAGAAGGACCTTCCCATCGGTGACGCTGTCGAGACCCCCGACGAGATTCAACAGCGTGGTCTTCCCCGACCCGGACGGCCCGACAATTGCTGTGAATTCCTTCTCCACAATGCTCAAGGAGATATTCTTGAGCGCTTGTACGGGGACCGATGTCGTGTTGTAGATCTTGTTCACATTCTGGACTTCAATGACTGGCATGGTGATTGTGCACGATTGTTATTGGGAATGTCGGTAAGATGCTGCCCAATTCAGAGTTTGGTCAGGCTATGGTTCGGATTGCCTCCACGGGTCTCAGTCGAACGGCCTTGATTGCGGGGTACAGAGCGGCGATGATCGACGTAATGACCATCATAATTGCCAGAGTGCCGTACGTGGACGGATTGATATACGGGTAAACCAACGACGGGATCCCAAACGAGGAAAGGCCGGCGGAAAATGCCGAAAGGTCAAGCCCGAACCTCCCAAAGAACTCGGTAATTCCCCAGCCGAGCACAACGCCGGCGAATCCTCCCGTAAACGACAGCAACAGCGATTCAAGAATGATCATCAGAAACAATCTCCGCCGGTACATTCCGACAGCCAGCAGGACGCCAAAATCGCGTACGCGATCCAGGACCGACATGAGAAGGGTATTGATCAATCCAAAGAGGAGCGCAAACAGAATGATTCCCAGCATGACAGTATTGACGATGTCGACTGAGTCGCCCGTCAGTTTCAATTCGGGTGCAAGCTCTCTCCAGGTTTCAACAACTACACCGTCGGGCATGGCGTTCTGCAACTTCACTTTTGTCCGATCGAGAATCTCCTCACTATGAGTGCGCACAACAATCTCATGAATCGGCACGTCGGCTGTTCCCAACAGCGGTTTGAGATCGTCCTGGCGAATGAAAACGGTCGCGCCGTCAAAATTGGATCCATCGGTTTTGAAAATGCCCGCAACGCGAAAGGCCCCATAAATGATGTTTCCATCCATTCCGGCAAAGCTCAGGACAACGCGGGAGCGAAGTTTCAATTTTAGCTTCTCCGACAACTTCTTTCCCACGATGATAGAATTGGTCTTGTCAAGGTAGACTCCCTCGACAAGGCTCCTTGCGATTGCGGTGACCTGTTGCTCCTGTTCAGGATTGACGGCGACAATTGCGACGCCTGAGGCCGTGGTCGCCGATGATGCCATTCCTTCTATGATCGAATGCGTGGCAAACGATCGGACGTTGGAATCGGCTTGAATGGTGTGAAGGACGACAGGAAGGTCGGGGAGAAACTGATGAATCAATCGGTCGCTCTTGTAGGCCGACGTGTGAATTTGGATATTGCCGAATTCGCGGTTGATTCCCGAATCGATGATGGCGGCATACATGGCGGTGACAAAGCCGGCATAAAACAGGCCGGCAGTCAAACCGATCGCCGTCGCAGCAACAATGATGAGGCTCCTTTTTTTGTTCCGCCAGACATTCTTCCATGCCAGAGCGAGCATCATCATTTTATACCTCCCCGGCCCTGGATTGCTGAGACAGGCTTGATTTTTCTGATGAAGAGCAGAGGATACAATGACGAGACAAGCGCAATGACAAAGACAATGATCGTCTGCGAATAAAAAAGAGATGCATCTGCATTGACGGACATGATAGGCTCGAAACCGTACGCCTCGTATGCCTTGGCCAGCTCTCCCCATATATGGATGGGATGGTGATGAAAGTAAAGAACGATCGGAATTGACACGGCCAATCCGGCAATTGCGCCGATCATTGAGACCAGAATTGCTTCAAGGGTCGTAACGAGCAGGAGTTTTCCGCGCCTCATTCCGAGTGAAATGAGAAGTCCGAATTCCCTTGTGCGCTCGAGGGTCATCATCATGACAGTTCCAAAAACGCCGAACGCAATCACCACGTAGAAAACGGAAAATATGATCACACTGCCGGCGTCATTCAGCGCAATGGCCTGAACAATTTCCGGAAGCATCTCCTCCCAGCTCATGACAACGAGTTGCGATTCGAGGCCCCGGGAAAGCGAAGATTGAACGGCCCGGTATTCCTTTGGATCGTCGATCATCAGCGCGATTGATGTAACGCGGTTGGCAGCGTTGAAGAACTCCTGAGCCTTCGGAAGCGCAAGGAAGACCATGGCATCGTTCATCTTGGGTATGGGGAAATGGAGAATCCCCGCAATCGTCAATTCCTGGGCCGCAGTTGTTCCTTGATATCCCTGACTGAATAAAACCACCGAATCCCCAACATCGAGATGCAGCCTTGCGGCAAGCCCTTCTGCGATAAGAATGCCGCGCGATGTATCTGCAAGATACGTCCCCCGTACGACCCGTTTCTTCAGCCCTGTCATCGCATGCTCCGTCTCGGGATCAATGCCGATGACCGGTGAAATGCGCGTTTCTGCGCCGCGGGAAACCAATGCGACGGACTCAATTCTCGGATTCACCGTTGTAATGTGCGGATGGCGAAGGAGCGTTCGTTGCAGCGAGTCTGTCAATTCGAAACTCTGATCGAAGGACCGTTCCTCCCAATACCCATTTCCCTGAACCTGCAAGTACCCGGTCGAGAGTGACACGCTCATGCGCATCGTGTCATCATCCTGGCCGTAATTGAGCGCCGCTAACAACAGCGTCAATGTGACGGCAAAAAAGATTGACGATGTTGCAAGCAAAGTGCGGCGTTTGTTCCGCCAGAGATTACGCCATGCGAACAGGAAGTAGTACTTCATGCGTTGTAATTAACGAATCCGGGTCATGTTCTGGAGAGAGAAGAACTCGGTCGAGAGAACGACATCAAAGTCCAGTTCCTTTGTCTCAAAACTCGTCATGTTCCCGGGTTTGTTGTGTGGAATCATTTCGACGAGCGAGGGAATCACGTGCCCGTCGAAGTTCTTTGGTTTGCTCCCCAGCAGCGTCCGGACAAGATTATCGTCTTCATCGTAAAATTCCTCCTTCAGCTGCATGTATTCCTTCTCGGAAATCCACGTGATGATCCTTCCCCACACAACTCCCGCCTCCGGTTTTGGGATGAGCTGAATCTTGTAGCAATCATATCCCTCATATCGCTCCTTCCCAAGAAGTGAATGCTCGTAGTCTTCCACCACGGAGGATTGTCTTACCAGGTCGTCGTTCGTAAAATCTGAGCCCATCCACGACGCAAGCATCATGGAGGGAGGAATCTTGATGGTTTTCTGGATCGTAGGGAGCCAGTTCCATACTTCCTGCTTCCTCTTCAGAGTGACCGAACCCTTGTCCCGGGCCGGCTCGGTGATGTAGACGATCGAATAGTCGGGCTCGATGGACCATGCCTTCATCGAGACCGTCCTGTTCCAGGTCGGCTTCGTGATCGTCATCGTAATGACTGTGTACGTCTTCTTTCCGTACATCACATCGATCGCTTTTTGAAGGATCTCTCTTGCGTTTTGCGACACAGAGACAGAAGAACCGAGGAACACAAGAGTGATGACAAGCTTCATGTGAACTCTCCTCGCGAGGAATGAAAGGTGATTGGCACCCGAAGATACGTCCTTTCAAATTGTAGAATTTCTCCGTAGGGTGCAACGAAATCAGAACGGCGAATGACGGTTTTTTGCCCGGAATTGCACATTCTGAGAATGATTCTTCGGTCCCCTGCCGCCGGTTTTTATTTATCTTAACCTTTTTGGAAATCTTCAGTCCTCATAATGGAGCTAAGAAGGTGACTTCACCTACAGATAACGAAATAATGATTCTCGTTAGGGACGGCGACGTCGCCAAGCTCGGCCTCCTTTTTGAAAGGTATCACGGGAAGCTCTTTAATTTCCTCGTGCGTATCACCGACAGGCGGGATGTCGGCGAAGACCTGGTTCAGGATGTATTTTTCAGGATTCTCAAATACCGTCACACGTTTCGCGGTGACGCTCCGTTCACGGCCTGGATGTATCAACTGGGAAGAAATGCTGCAGCGGACCACTTTAGAAAATGGAAGGAAGATCCCGTTCCGCATGAGGCAATGGAATCAAACAAGTCGCCGGAACCGACGGCTTCGGACATGCTTGAGCATATGGAAAAGAACAGCCTCCTGCATCTGGCGCTCTCAAGGCTCCCGATCGAAAAGAGAGAGGTCCTCGTCTTGAGCCGGTTTCAAGGGATGAAATACGAAGAAATCAGCAATATTCTTAACTGCCCGGTGGGCACAGTCAAAGCGCGGGTCCATTTCGCATTGAAAGAACTCCGTGACATTTATTTGAATCTCTCAGAGGAAGCGGTCCTATGAAAAACCATGTAACAGAAAGACTGCCCGATTATCTCACGAACGAACTCGACCGTATGCAAAAGGCGGAGGTCGATTCGCATCTCGAAGAATGCGCACAGTGCAGGGAAGAATATGATGCCCTGCTCAAGCTCTGGACAAAACTCGGTACCCTGCCGGAAGAAGTGCCGAGCCAGGAAGCCCGAGTACGTTTCTACGCCATGCTCGACGCATATCAGGAGGGGGCAAAGCACCAGCGAAGCGTCTCGGGAGGACTTGTTGCCGCTCTCGATGAGCTCGTCGGCAAATTCTGGCCGCGTGAGCCCGTCATGCAGCTGGCCGTCGCTCTCGTGCTTCTTATCGTCGGGTTGATCGGAGGTATCCGCTTCACTTCACCGGGCCAGGAACAAACGGAATTGGCCTCTCTCAGAAACGAAGTGCAGATGATGGGCCGCCTGCTGACGGTCTCCCTTCTCAATCAGCAGTCGGCGAGCGAACGGTTGCGCGGTGTGAGTTGGACGAATCAAATCGACCAGCCCGATCCTCAGATACTTACCGCCCTGATGAACGCATTAAGGTATGATTCGAATGTCGACGTTCGCCTCGCGGCAGTGGACGCTCTTGTCAGATTCGTGGGCGATCCCCATGTCCAGAGTGAGATGGTCGACGCGTTGCCTGCCCAGGATTCTCCGCTGGTGCAGATTGCGCTGATAGACCTTATGGTGGAAGAGGGGATCAAGCAGTCGGCGAAGGTGATGCAGAAGATGTCTGCGGATCCGAAGATCAACGCGGCAGTGAAGATACGAATCGAAGAGGGGATGAAAGAGCTCTCATTGTAGGAGGATTGCCATGAAAGTGCTGCTCTGCTTGCTGATTCTTGTCCCTGCGGCTCATTGTCTTCAGAAACAGGAACGGGAAGAAATCAAACGGACACTGAAATTCCCGGAGCCGGGTCCCACGTCTCGGCTTCTCATCGACAATACACACGGCTCCATCCGGGTGGTTGGATATGACGGGACCGACGTACAGCTTTCGGCTGTCAGAACGACAAAGGCCGATTCCGAGAGGAGGCTCCAGGAAGCCAAAGAGGACGTTACCCTCGACATCAAAGAGCAGCGCGATCGGATTGAAATCGTCGTCGATGCTCCCTGGAGATCCGGATGGGGTGGAATGAACGACAGAGGATACCGGTACTACGGCTATGCCGTCTCCTTCGATTTTGAAATCAAGGTGCCCAGGACGACCGGACTGTACCTGCGGACGGTCAACGACGGTGACATTGACGTGAAAGATGTAGAAGGTGAGTTCGAAATCAGAAATGTGAATGGTAACATTACCATGACAAACGTTGCCGGTTCGGGAAGGGTGGGAACGGTCAATGGATCGCTCGAGGTGACCTTTCAGAAGAATCCCGCGGATGACTGCTTTTTCCACACGGTGAACGGCAGGGTCGATGTCACGTTCCCCGAGAACCTCTCCGCCGATATCATTTTGAAAACCTTTAATGGAAAGGCGTATACTGATTTTGACTTTGTCCCCGCTGATCGGGCAAAACTGCGAACGACGGAAAAACGGGGCAAGAAACTTTTCAAGCTTGGAGATGAATACACGGTAAGGGTAGGCGAGGGCGGGCCGCAACTCGCATTCGATACTTTGAACGGAAATATCAATATCAAAAAATACAATAAGTGAATCGACAGAACGTCGGTGAACAAAGGAGAACGATCATGACTATGCAGCGACTCATCGCAGGAACAGTTTTGGGAATGCTCTTTTCTGTGGCATTCGGTCAGCAGGAAAAAGCCGAACGGATCTCCATCCCCCTGAGTGACCCTACCCGTCCCGCCATGTTGAAAGTGGGCTTGTTGACGGGAAGCATTTTCGTTAAAGCGTACAATGGAAAGGATGTTATTGTGGAACTTACCCCCAAGCGGCAAAAGGCAAAGGGGGATGAGAGCGATGAGGCGGAGGAGGACGAAGAACGCGGGAATTCCGGCAGATCGAGGGCGGGATTGCGATTGATACCGAATACGGCCGCAGGACTTGAAGTGGAAGAAGAAGACAATGTGGTCAAGGTCAACACGGGCTATCGGTCTCTCAACCAGGCCAAAGTGCTGAGCATTCAGGTCCCGACCAATACTTCGGTCAAGCTGAGCACCGTCAATGACGGTGATATCGAAGTCGAAGGGATTAACGGTGAAATCGAAGTGAATAATACAAATGGATCCGTCTATCTCCGAAAGATTTCCGGATCGGCTGTTGCGCATGCATTGAACGGGGAACTGACGGTTGATTTCGTTTCGGTAACTCCCAACAAATCAATGTCGTTCAGTTCTCTGAACGGCACCATTGAAGTGACGTTTCCGACCGATACCAAAGCCTCCCTCGATCTCAAGTCGGAACGAGGGGAAATCTACACGGACTTTGACATTGTGATGGAAAAGAGCACTGCAAAGATTGAAGAAGAAGGAAAAGGGAAAAGGAGAAGGGTCGTGATGGAAAAAGGGATGCGCGGCACCATCAACGGTGGCGGAGCAGAATTCCTGTTCAAGAATTTCAACGGGGATATCATCATACGAAAGAAAAAATAGGGGCCTCGGTTGTCAGCCCGCGAAGAATCCCGATCGAAAGGTCGGGATTTTTTGTTTTAGCCCCTTTTTGTGCCTCCTCGGAAAGCGACCCTTGTTTTTCGCAAAAGGATTCTTAAATTCCTTCATTCCCTCACCGGAGGACCGTTGAAGAAGATTCTCATCATTGAAGACGAAGCTGCATTCAGAGAAGCTATTGCATTTGCGTTGGAGGCCGAAGGTTATGAAGTGATCCAGGCCGAAAGCGCGGTCGATGGCATTGAGCTCGCAAGATCCAGAATCCCCGATCTGATTCTGTCCGACGTCCTGATGGACAGTGTTGACGGATACGAGGCCGTTGTCAGCATCCGCCAGGACCCGCGAACCACAGGTATCCCTATCATTCTCATGACCGGTAAACCCGACAAGGAGGGACTGGTTCATGCCCTTGAACTCGGGGCCGATGACTATTTGACAAAGCCCTTCGCGGTGCCCGTGCTCCTGGAAGCTGTCGCAATTCGGTTCCGAAATCTTGAAGAGACAAGAAAAAAATATGGAAAGGGGACGACAGACCCACGCGCATCGCTCACGATTGGAGTGCCTGCAGACCTGCGGACGCCAATGGCCGGAATCCTTGGTTTCGCGAAATCGTTGAGTAGGGAACACGTTGAGTTGAAGCGGAATGAAATCGTTGAGCTCGGCCGGGCAATTCAAAAGGCGGCCCAGAGCGCGCTCAAGTTGACCGAGAATTTCTCCGTTCTTGCCCAGATCGAAATCCTCTCCGCGGATCAGGAAAAGATCGAGCGCCTGCGGCTCTATTCTTCAAAAGATCCCGGAACGACGATCGAATCTGTTGCGGCTGAGATTGCCAATCATTACGAACGGTCCGAAGATCTGGTGATTGTCATTGCCCCCGGTACTGTATCGTGTTCCGCGGAATACCTTACGAAGATCGTGCATGAATTGGTCGACAATGCCTTCAAGTTCTCGAGCAAAGGGCAGAAGGTTCAGGTCTCGGGAGGGTTTGCGGACGGAACGTTCACGCTGATCGTGACGGACTTTGGCCGGGGCATGACGTCGGCGCAGATAGAAGATATTTATTCCTTCTCCATCCTTCGTGCACGCTTTCACGACGATCGTTACTTTGGGTGGGGGCTTGTTGTCGCGAGACGGCTGGCCGAGATCCACGGCGGTTCCCTGCAGCTCTCGAGTGCAGGCGCCTCGGGCCTGATGGCAAAGGCCACCATCCCGGGCGTACGTCAGAAGCAGGGTTGATCCCCTCGATGTAATCCAAGCGGCAAAAAAAAACCGATTGCCCCTGCGCGGGGCAATCGGCGCGAAATCGATGAGATTCAGCTATTCTTTGTTCTTCTGTGTCTTGTAATTCTGATACTGGATCGATTTCTTGGCTTTCCGCGTGTCAGTGCTGTCCTTCAGGAGCGATTGGAACGACCCGATCTGCTCTGCCTGGTCGTTGATGTGGCTCCCGGCGCCCGCGGCCGCGGCGGCCGGAGATGAAAGGAGTGTCTGCTTTGCGGCAGATAGAGTCCGTTCAGCCTCTTCGCCTTTTCCCGCGTCGAGCAATTCCATCGCCTCTTCAACCTGCTTTGTCGAGACCGCGACATCAGCCTTGGCCTGAATCTCCATATTGCGGTTCTCCTCTATTTCTTCCTGCCTGTCTGTGTAGGCAATCGTAGTCTCAAAGGAAGGCTGCTCGCTTGCGGAGATCTTGTCGCTTTCGTATGACAGTGTCCCCGAGGCCAGAGAGAGAGTCCCGGTACCGGGCGGAACCTGAAGCTCGACCGTCATTTCGTTTGTCACGTCCGACGGGATATCACCCAGGGAGATCTTGCATTGCTCTCCTTCCTGATTCCATTCGTAGCCAATGACGTCGATTAGCCGAACTCCCCTGCCGAGTTTGAGCTCGATCGTGGCGTTTTGGGCAAGAATGCTTGAAAGAGCCTCAAATTCCCTGTTCAGAATATGGGCAATCGACCGGGGATGTTCTATGAAGTAGTAGTTCCCGCCTCCGTGCTCGGCAAGTCCGACCATGAGGTTTTCATTGTAATCGAGGCCGACACCCATCGTCGTGAGGGAAATCGCGTGGGTCTTGTTCTTTCGCGCGATCGTGTTCAGCCTGTGCGGATCGGTGATTCCCTCGTTTGCCAGGCCATCGGAAAGAAGAATAACACGGTTGGTGTATTCCTTGTTCGCAAACCGCTCTACCTGCCTGTATCCCTCCAACATGCCGCCTCCAAGATTCGTTGAACCTCTTGGATACACGTTCTCCAGGTGACGGAGGAGCTCGCGTTTATCGCGCATCTTTCCCGCCGGGCGGAGTACCTCGACAACGTCGTCATAAATGACAACCGAAAGGATGTCTCGGCCCGATAGTTGGTTAATGAGAGAGGTCAGGGCCGATTTGGCGAACTCGATCTTTCGTTCGTCGCCCATCGATCCGCTGCGGTCGAGGACCACCGCCACGTTCAACGGTTTCCGATGCGGTTTTTCCGTTCTCGGAGTCCGAATGAGGAGCTGGAGAAAAACCTTGTCGCCCCTCTGGGAAATGACAGGGATATTGACCCTGCCGGAGAAACCGATCGACTTGTCCCCGCCCTGCTCATGAGCTTTGAGGCAGCCGCCGGCTCCGACGAGTCCGGCCAAAAGAAACAGAACAGTGAGTTGTTTCATACTAATACCTCCTTTGATTGATATATGATGGGGAACTTCGTAAATTCAGCTGGTTTCAGGCTAGTTCCTTCACCTTTTGCCCGTTTATGTCATTAACCTCCGAAAGGTAAATGAGCCCTTCGCTCCAGTTCTT
>Ga0209212_1008498_pt1 | contig 11011 bp, 7 predicted proteins | sample RifGroC2_FD_183996 | JGI IMG/M metagenome (GOLD analysis project Ga0209212, IMG submission 183996) | Groundwater microbial communities from Rifle, Colorado, USA - Groundwater C2 (SPAdes) (version 2) | ecosystem: Environmental > Aquatic > Deep subsurface > Groundwater | place: Rifle, Colorado... | reverse complement strand
CACGAAAAAGAAAAACCGCCGGCTAGCCGGCGGTTCTCTTAACTACGGTGACACAGGACTTATCTCTCGCGGAGATAAGTTCTGTGTCGCCATATCTCTAGGGGAATACTTCTTCGGCTTTGGCCACGGCCGCTTCGGAGAAGTTCAGGTTGCAGCGCTTGGCGGCCGAGGCGTTGAGCGTCAGCTGCGCGTTTTCGGGGTAGACTACCGGCGGCAGGGCCGTCCCCGCGCGAAGTTTGAGCACCGCGTCGCTGGCGGCCAGGCCTATCTGCCGGAAGCCTACCCCTATCGAGGCGCAGGCGCCTTTCTGCGCCAGGCCCTTGGTGGAGACGTACATCGGCATGGCGTTGCCCAGCGAAAATTCCTTGAAGATACTCAGGGTCGAAGGTGAAAAAAGCAGCGGGTCCGGCGGCAGCCAGAAGGCGTCGGTTTTGCCGATGGCCGCGCGCAGCAGGCCGGGGATCTCTTCTTCCCGCCTAACTTTTACGGCGCGGATCTCCAGCCCCATGGTTGCGCCCGCGGCGACATAATCCTCCAGGAGGGCCGAATAACCCGGCGCCCGCCAGAGTATGAGCAGCCGCTTCAGGCCGGGCTGCAATTCCTTCAGCCCCGTCAGCAGCCTTCGGGCGGGGGCGAGCATGCTTATCTTTACGGTGGTTCCGGAGCGCCCGCCCGCGCTTGCGATGTAGCCGGGAGCCAGGGCATAAACAAGCTCCACCCCGGGCGGGTAGGCGTGCTTTGCCGCCGCCGAGCCGAAGGCCACTACCGTGCGGGTGCCGGGAGGGAGGACCGGTTTCTTTACGGAGATATCGTAATAAGGCACTTCTTCACCGTAGCCGGTACGGAAAGCCGAGAAGGCCTCCCAGTAGACCCCCGAGGCCTCGGAAAGCACAGCGATGGTATCCCCGGCGGCCAAAGGTCCGGCGGCAAGCGGCAGGAGCGCCAGCAGGGCGAGTTTTTTAAAAAGCATATTCCGCCTTTAAAAAGAACTCGCGGGAAGCGTACGGCACGGGCGCGTGGCCCCCGTCGTAAGACTGTATATAGCTGTAATTCGCGCCGAGGATGTCGTGCACACCTAAGCCCAGGGCCAGGCCGCGGGTAAAGCAGTCCTGCAGCCTGAAATAAACATTGGCCAGGAGCAGTTCGCGGTAAGCCTTTATCTCCCCGGCCGCGTCGTAGCCGTAACGCCTGGAAAGGTAGATAAGCGACGGGGAGGCAACGAGCCTCCGGGAGAGATGATAGCGGGCATTGAGCACGGCCTTATGCCGCGGCGTCGCCAGGAGGGCCGAGGAGCCGGGAGAAACCTGAACGTGGCTCACCCGGTTCTTGGCCGCGGAGTAGGCGGAGTAGCCAAGTTCCAGCGAATTACCGTTTTGATGGAACTTAAGGTCGAAACCATAGCCGCGGGTGCCGGTCCTGCCGGAGTTTATATAGTTTTCGGTGTCGGTGACAGGATCGTAATGGTAGAGGATGGTGTCCTCTATAGTGATGTCGAAGACATTAGCCGAAACGAACAGGTTTTCGCCGAACTTATAACCCGTTTCGAACTCCATCGCCCTCATATGCTCCGGATCGATCCCGGGCGTGAGCCTGATATTCTCAGCCGTGGGCGCGCGGAAACCGCCGCTGTAGATGGCCTTAAAATGAAGGTCGTCCACCTGCTTGGTCAGGGCCAGCCTGGGGGAGAATTCGGAGCCGTTGTGGGAATGCGAGTCCAGCCGGCCGCCGGCCGTAAGCGCGAACAGCGGCAGGTCCAGGCCGGCCTGCGCGAAGAGGGCCAGGTTGTCGTACTTGGCCCCGTCGCGCCCGCCCGTGTAGGAGGAGCCCGCGGGGGTCAGCGCGCCCACCTCTATCTCGTCATGCGTGAATTCGGCGCCGCCCATCAGGGAGGCCAAAGAGTCCGGCTCGTAAAACGCCGTCAGCCCGCCCGCGTATTTCCTGACGGTCTTGTCGTAGGGAAAATAAGCGTCGGTCTCATACCAGGGCCTGGAGTACTGGAATTCGAACTTGGACTCCAGCCTGAATTTATCCGAGGCCGGTAAAGAGTGCCTGGCCTCGAAGGAATAGACCGGGAATTTTATCCGGGCCGGGCCGGTGGTGAGGATAGTGGTGAAATGGTCCCTTTCCTGCAGGGAATAGTCGTCGGCTATGAACCGCAGGCTGAGCCCGCCGCGCGCCAGAAAAAGATTCAGGTTCTTAGAGGCCAGTTCCGAATCGCCGTTCATCCCGTAGGTGCCGCCGGAGAAATCCCGGTAGGTCCTGTCGCTGCGCTGGGCGTCGGAGACATGCGCGAGGGCCGAGAAGCTGGTCTCGCCGTAGACCCGGCCGAACTGGTAGCCGCCGAAGGTCCGGCCCCGGGCCTGCCGCATCTGCCCGTAGCCGGCGTAAACCCTGCCGCCGTCCAGGGCGCCGGGGGATTTAGTGACTATGTTCACTACCGCCATCTCGCCCAGGCCGCCGTAAATAACCGATACCGGCCCCTTGATGATCTCAATTTTTTCTATCTGGTCCACCGGGAACCGGTCGAACTGGACGGTGCCGTATAAAATTTCGTTATAGGTGTGCCCGTCCCAGATAATCCGCACTTTCCCCTCTATCGCGGAGTTGCCCCGCACCGCGAGGCCGGTATTGCCCTGCACGTCCGCCACGAATTCTAAATCCGGCACCAGCCGCAGCAGGTCCACCAGGTTCCGCGCGCCGGAGAAGCGTATATCCTCCTCGGTCATCACGGTAACAAGGCCCGGGGTCTTCCTGAGTTCCACCGGAACGCGGGAAGCCGCGGAAGTCTTGATATTGAGGAGGTCCTCCAGCGAAGTGCGCTCGCGCTGGTAGAACACGTCCTCCGCGGTGTCCGCGGCCGCGGCCGCCGGCGGTATCGACAAGAAAAGCGGTAAAAGCGCGCAAAAAATGAATTTCATGATTCTCCAAAGCCCCTGACCCCGGGAGATATCATTATATCCAAAATGCCGGGGACTAACGAAATGAAACCGCCGGGCGGGGGCCCGGCGGTCCTTTGCGCGGGAAGGCGGCTAGTCGCGGAGGCTGCGTACCCAGATGTTCATGTCCTCGTAGGCGCCGAAGATATCGCAGTTGTTTACCAGCCTGCCCATGAACTCGTAGCCGAGCTGGTAGAACACCATGTTCATGCCGAAACTGCGGCTGCGGGCCATGGTGTAGGCGCAGCGGTATTTGCGCTCCAGCAGCTTGCCTTCGAGGAAGCCCAGGATATGGCTCATCAGGCCCTGGCCGCGCTTCTCGGGCAGCGTGGCGCAGTCCGTCAGCTCGGCCGCCAGATGGGTAGGGTAGAGCTCGGCGCTGGCCGCGGCCACTATCCTCTCCCCCTCCACGCAGACGGCGAACAGGCTGTCCTTCTGGAAGATGGTCTCCAGGTAGCTCTGGTGTATCAGCGGCGAGGGGTAGGACTCGAAGACGCCCTTGTAGAGGTCTATCAGCTGGCCGATGTCCTCCTTCCTGGCCATCCTGACGCCCAGGCCGGACGGCAGCGGCTTCAGGGGGCCGGTGCGCGGTTTGGCCATCACCTTCTCTATAAGGAGGATCTCCTCCATCAGCGAGCCGGAGTTAAGGCGCTCCTGCGAACGGAACTTGCTCACTACGAAGGCGTCCTGCCCCTCGTGATAGTACTTGAGCACGGCCTCCAGCACGTAGCCGAAGCGCAGGAACTGCTGCCAGTCGCCTTCCCTGGCCATGCAGATGATCTTATCGAATTGGTTGGCCTCGGCTATCCAGCGCACCTTCAGGATGAAGTTCTGAAAGTCCTCCACCTTGTAGTCCACTATCTTTATGCGCTGGTTGTAGATGTCCAGGAAAAGGGTGGCCTCGAAACCGTCGCCCGAGATCTTGTGCTCTATGCCGTAGACCAGGCCCACGGCTTTCAGGGACTGCTCTTCGGAAAGCCGCAGTTCGGCTATGCCGAGGCTGCTGCGTTCCTTGGCCGGCACCGGTTTCAGGTCGGAAATCCATTCCTTGTTTTCTGGTCCCATATGCGCACCGTCCTTGTCAGAGGATGGGAGAACGCTCCCGTAAACCTTTAAGGGAACGTTTCCGCCGAATTATTGTTGCAACACGCAGGACAAAACCCCGTAGGACTAATGCCGCACCCATGCCGCAGAGAGTTTATTATTTTAACAGATGGAACCGCGCCGGACAACCCTTTTTTTATAAATCCCCGCGGCGCGCTCCGCCCCGGGCGGACGGTGAGACGGCGGGATAAATATCCACGGACCGGAAGCCTATGGCCGCCAGGAGGAAACCAGGTTTGGCGCCGCCCGGCAGGTCTTTCTCGCTCACGCGCCGCACGAAGGGGATTATGGCCGCCGCCCGCAGCGCGGCGCTGATGAACAGCAGCGTTATAAAAGCCTCGCCGGGCAGGTAACTGTAAAGCAGGCCGCCGGCCAGCGCCCCGGCGAACTGGCCGAGGCAGGCCGTGAAGCCGAACATCGCGTTGTACCTGGTCCTGTTATGCCCGCCGGCCAGCTCGTAGACGAAGTTGTTGGTGCCCATGCCGTAGGCCGCCCAGACCACCCCGGAAAAAAGTTCGACGCAGACCAGCCAGGCGAAAGAAGGCGCCAGGGCCCAGAGCAGCGGTATCAGCGGTATACCGAGGAAAGCCAGCCGCAGCACCCGGACGCTGCCGTAGGCGTCCGCTATGGTTCCCCACCGGCGCATGAGCAGGTAGGTCACCAGCTGCCCGGCCGTCATTATCACCATATAAGGCAGGTAGCCGTAGCCCAGGTCCTTCAGGAGATAGACGCTGAAGTAAGGCGCCGCCAGGAAGGCCGAGAACATGACCGCGAAAATGCTGAGCAGGAAAGGCCGCAGGGCCGCGTCGTCCTGGCGCGCGGCGGCTTCGGGGGCCGGGGAGGGCAGGTGGAAACCGGAAACCGGTTCATACATCTGGCCTATGTAATGAAAGGAGAGCAGGCGGAAAACCCCGGCGGCGGCAAAAAGCCCGGCGAAAGCCCAGAGCCCGGGATAAAAATTCAGCACCCGGGCCGCGGCCAGGCTGGCGGCGAAAAAAGTGACGCCTACGGTCTGGTTGCGGAAACCGAAGAAAGCGCCGCGCTTGCGGGGCGGGATATACTCCCCCATCAGGGCGGCCCACGGGGGGCCGGCCAGGTTCCCGGCCATGGTGTAAACGATCATGGCCGCGGCCAGGCAGAGAAAGGCCGCGCCGGGGGGCAGGAAAACCGCGGCCGCGGCGGCGAACAGCGAAGCCGCCTGCACCAGCACGTCCAGGCGGACGGCCCGCCGGCAGCTGCCGAGGCCGCGCACCATCCGCTCGTTAAAGAGCTGCGCCACCGAGGCGGCCAGCGGCGGGGCCGAGCGCAGGAAGCCGATGGCCGGGTTGGAGGCCCCCAGCGCCAGGGCGAAAGGAACGACATACGGCTCCACGAAGCCGCTCATCCCGGCCCAGGCCAGGCCGTCCTTGAGCGAAGCGGAGACGCTTCTTCTTACCTTGTTCCTTACCATGAATATTTTGATCAGGCCGGGCGCGGCCGGTTCGTCTATGATATCAAAAACCGGCCGGGCTAAAAGAAAAACCGCCGGTTTTGCCGGCGGTTCTCTTCTGCCGCTTCAAGTTTTAGAAGCCCTGCAGCAGCTGGTCGACGGAAGTGGAGCCGCCATTGGGGACGGGGGCCAGCGGCACGGTCACGGCCACCTCGCGGAACTCGGGGAGCTCCGTCATGTCCACGGCCTTGCCGGGGGCGCCGGGGATGGTCTGCGTCACGCAGTGGATGGAGCCGCCGGCGCGGATGCTGTCGTCGGTGTTGACCGGCACCACGGTGTAGCCGGCGGCCTCGTAGGCGGCCCTGGCGTTGGCTTCCTCGCCGGAGTTGGAATAGGACGGGATGATGGCCACGCTGTTGACGATCAGCGAGTTGGTGTAGGTGTACCAGGCGTCGGTGGCCCAGCCCTTCACGGTGACGATCTTGTAAGGCTGGCCGTTGGGGGCCTTGTTGGCCTTGAACCAGGCCAGGGCCTTCTCGGTGTTGCCCTTGAAGGGCTCGTCGTCGGTCACCGCCAGCAGCACGGTATTGTCGTTGAGCAGCTTCATGAACATGTCGATGTGGCCGGTGCCGTCCGCGGGCTCGCCGGGGTAGCCGGCGTAGTCGAAGGTGACGATCTTCTTGACCTTCAGGTAGTTCTTCAGGTGGTTGTCCACCGTCTCGCGGCTCATGTTGGAGTTCCAGAGATAGGTGCGGGCGGTGTGGAAGAGGGTGCCCTTGCTGTCCACCATCAGGTTGCCGCCGTCCATGATGATGGGCATGCCGTATACCCCGATGCTCTTGGCCTGGCCGAGCACGCCGGGGACAGCGTCGTCGTTGCGGCGGTACTGGTAGTGGCGGTAGATGGAGTCGACTATGCCGGGCTTGCCGGCGGAGACGCCGAAAGGACCGTAGTCGCGCATCCAGACGGTGTCGAGCCGGGCGGGGATGCGGCTGTACTTATCGGCGGGCACGCCGGAGATGGAGGCGGGGCCGCCTACAACCCAGATCTGGGCGCGGCCCAGGCCGGTGACGGCTTTGGCTATGCCGGAGAGCATGGGCGTGTAGCCGGCCCAGCCCAGGGCTACGGCCGAGACGGGCTCGTACTCGGCCGGCATGCGAAAATCGGAAGGCGTCACGCCGCGGCGGGTGGCGGCCAGGGCGGGCGCGCGGCCATCCGACTGCTCGCGTTCCTTGTCTATCCAGTTCGGGAGAGGGTTGTTGAGGTCCAGGGCGAAAGCGTTAGAAGCCATGGAACCGAGCAGGAGCAGGGACAGGAAGTTAATTTTCTTCATTCAGCCGCCTTGTTGTCTAATTTTTACGCCGCTAATTAATTATAGCGGTATTGCGCCGCCGCCCGCACGGGCCTTAAGGTAAAGCCGGGCCTAGGCCCAAAGTCCTATATCCTATGTTAGGCCTCTCCCGGCAGCTGCCAGGAATTCAGCAGGGCCAGCAGCATGGCGGCCACTATGGGGCCGAAGATCACGCCCAGCAGGCCGAACATCCTGATGCCGGCGAAAATGGAGACCAGCGCCAGCAGCGGGTGCATGTCCCCGTGGCCTTTCATCACTATGGGCCGCACCACATTGTCCATCAGGCCGGCCACTACGGCCACCAGGCCCATCAGCAACAGTTTGGCCATGGAGCCCTGGAAATAAAGATAGATGGCGGCCGCCACGCAGACCGGCATGCTGCCCAGTATAGGGATCCAGGCGAAGATGAAAGTGGCCCCGCCGGCCAGGAAAACCCCGGGCACGCCCAGCAGCAGGAAGCCCAGCATCACCACCAGCGCCTGCGCGGCCGCGGCGGCCGAGGTGGCCCACACGGTGGAGGCGGCGGTGGCGCGGAAAGCGGCGGTCAGGCGGCTCTTCAGCGCGGCGTCCATCGGCACCTTGCCTATCAGCCACTTCATGAAGCCCTCCCCCTCGAACATCAGGAAGAACCAGGCCAGCAGAGAGAGTATCACCTTCAGCGCCAGCTCGGGCAGGGCCGCGGCCTGCACCAGGATCATGGTGCTCAGCGCCGCGCCGGCGCTCCGGGCGAACTCCAGGCCCTTGGTCTGAAGTTCCACAGGGTTGGCTATAATCCACTGCACCGGGCGCAGCGCGGTGACGGCGGCCACGGCCTGGCGGATGAACTCGGCCCCGCGCTCGTCGGCCAGATAGGCGGCCAGCGCTATGGCCTGCTTCACGGCGGTCACCGCGAAGGCGGTGAGCGGGGCGATGATGGCCAGCAGTATGACGGCCATGGTCACGGCGGCGGCGGTGCGCGGCCCCAGCCGGCGGGCGGTCAGCATGCCGTACAGCGGCCGGCTGAGTATGGCCAGCAGCAGGCCCATGAACAGGGCGAACAGGTAGGGCCAGATCATGGCGAGGAAGATGCCCAGGAAGACGGCCAGCAGCGCCAGCAGCGTCAGGTTGGAAGCTTTTTTAGAGGCGGTCATAGTTCTCCGTCGGATAACGCTTTTATTCTACTATTTCCGCGGCCCCTCAAGGCTCGCAGAGGAAGGCCGTCACGGGCCTGGCCTTGCCCTTCAAGGGCACGGTCCTGCGCTCGGCCGAACTAAAAACGCCGCCGCCGGCTTCGTGTACCGCCTCCGACAGCAGCGCCTTGCCGGGCTCGCAGTTGGCCTCCAGGCGCTGGGCCGTGTTCACCGCGTCGCCGATGAAGGTATACTCCCGCCGGCCGGCCGCGCCCACGTTGGCGCGCACGGCGCGGCCGCCGTTGAGGCCGATGCGCACGTTGAAAGGATTGCCTCTGGCGCGCAGCTCCGCGAACAGCTTCAGTATGGCCCGCGCGGCGCGGCAGGCCGAGTCCGCCGAGGTGAAGCAGGCGAAGATGCAGTCGCCGATGAACTTGTCCACGTCCCCGCCGTGGCCGTAGATGAGGCCCGTGGCCGGGGCGAAGATCTCGTTGAGGGCCCTCACCACTTCGGCCGAGGAGTGCCCCTCGCTGTAGGTGGTAAAGCCTTTCACGTCCATGAACATGAACACGCCGTTGAATTCCGCGTCCTTGAGCTCCCGGCCGCCGGCGGCGGCCACGGCGCCCACTTCCCGCCACACGCCGTGCGGCGTGTAGGCGTGTATCATCTCGTGCTGACGCCGCAGCAGCTCGCCGTCCTTGTAGGACTTGCGGCTCATGTTGGCCAGGAAGCTCTCGGTGGTATCCAGCATCTCCTCGCTGCGGGCCAGCAGGGCCTGCGCGGCGGCGGCGCCTGGCGCGGGCAGGGCGGCTTTGGGCACCGAAGAGACCACCCGTTTGTCGGAATAAAGGGCCAGCAGGGCCACCGTGGTGACGTGGTAGATGGAGCCGGCGCGCCGGGCGCCGCCCGACGGCACTATCTCGCCGCCGGAGTACAGGCCGAACACCGGCACCTCGCGGCCGAACACGCCCCTCACGGCCTCCAGCTCGTCGTTGACGCGGCTGTGCAGGATATGCGAGCGCGAGCAGCAGCTGATCATGAACACCAGCGCCGGCTTCCGGCCTGGCCGGGCGGCGGCGCAGTCCAGCGCGGCCTGCCGGGCGCCCTCTATGAGGCTGGTGCGGCTGGCCTGTATCAGGCGCACTTTTTTACCCTGCAGGTCCTCCGACGGGAAATAGGTGATGCAGCCTTTTTTGAAATCGCAGGAGACCGGCAGCTTTATCACGGTCTTGCCGGCGCCGGGGGCGGCCATGGAGAAGCCGTAGCGCTGCACCATCAGCTCGAAGAATTTTTCCTTCGCGTCGCGGCCGAGGAACTGCCGGTAGAATTCTATGGCAGGCACGCCGTTAATTTCGTAGACGGCCGGCCCCTCGGCCCGGGTTATGGTGAGTTCTTCCCCCACCGGCTGCCAGCCGTGGCCGTAGCCGAAGGCCGCGGTCACGCCGGGCGGCAATTGCAGCGCGGCCAGCCGCGCGCCTTTTTTGGTCAGCTCGCAGCCGCAGTACTGGAAATTGGTCCAGAATTCGGGGTGGCTCATGCCCAGGTCGTAGTCGCCGCAGGTGAGCCCGCCGAAAACGGGCGAGAGCTTCTCGGAGACGGCGTCCACCATGCGCTGCTCGTAGCCGGTGGAGATGGAGCCGAACACCAGCGACAGCGCGCGGGCGGCCGGGGAATTTACGCCCTCGGCCAGGCAAAGCCCTGTCTTGCGGCAATCTTCAGAAGTTTGGGCCACGCTGAACTGCGCCTTGAGGCCGGGGTCAGACATCAGCATTACCACCACGCTGCCGCGCGACACGCCCGCGTTGCTGACCTCGGCATAGCAGGAGCCGCCGGTGAGGATGGCCGGGTCCAGGTGGCGGCAGAGGGCTTTATGCACCCGCGCCTGGTCGAGGTGTATGGAGGCGAAGGCCACGGCCAGGCCGGGCCTGGGTACCGTCCGCAGGGCCTGGCGCACCGCGGCCGCGGCGGCTTTCTCTGGGTTCTTGTCGAGGCCGAGGCCTATGGCTATTTTCATATTTACTCCACCCACTGGCGGCCGCACAGGCGCCTGAACTGGCAGCCGGCGCAGGTCTTTTCCTCGGCGGCGGGATAGAAGGGCATTTCCGGGTCGAGGATCTCCTCCACCAGGGTGACGATACCCTCGCGGAAACTAGCGAAGACCGCCTCTTTCACCGGCGGCTTCCTGTGGCGTTCGCGGAACAGCGCCTCCTCGTTTATGTCCTCGGCGCCCAGCAGCAGCAGCGAGGCGTCCATGCCGGAAGCCGTGGTACCCGGGTGAGCGGCCAGCCAGGCCAGGACATAGAAGGGCAGCTGCACCGACTTGAGCGTTTTGGGCCAGTCGGCGCGCATGCCGGTGTCGAAGCTTTCCCAGTTGGGCACGGCCGCCGTGGCGCCGGTCTTGTAGTCGAGTATATGCACGGTGCCGCCGCGCTGGTCCACGCGGTCGGCGTAGCCTTTCAATTTCACCGGGCCCCAGCGGGTGGGCAGGTCGGCCTTGAGCTCGGTCTCGCAGCCGAGTATGGTTATGCCGGCGAGCCGGTCGCGGTGGTAGTCCAGGATGTCGCGCAGGCGGCGCTCCACCTGCCGCTTGATAAGGTACTCGAAGCCGGCCTTGTGGCCCTTGAGCTTGGCGTCGAACACCGTCTCCGCCGCGGCCTGCAGCTCGCCGTAATCTTTCTCCGTGATCGTCAGCGGCTTATCCACGCGCGCGCCGAAGAAAATTTCCAGCGCCTCGTGCACGATGTTGCCGATGTCGCGCTGCTCGATGTCGTCGGAGACGCCGTCCTTCTCGGCCAGGCGCAGGGCGTAGCGGTAATAGAAGCGCAAATTGCAGGCCAGGTAGGTGTCTATGGCCGACGGGGAATACTCGCGCGCGCGCAGCGCGGCTATGATCTCCGGCGTCTTGGGCACGGGCTTGGGGTCCGCCTGCGAGAAAGCCACGCGCAGGTGCACCTCTTCCTCGGTGGGCTTGGCGCCGCGGCGCTCCTGCTCCCAGGCCAGCGCCTCCACGAACGGGCTGCGCTCCTGGTCGGCGGCGTCCTTGTAGAAAATATGCGCCTCGCGCGCGCCGCCCAGCAGCGCG
>Ga0209212_1008497_pt1 | contig 11012 bp, 9 predicted proteins | sample RifGroC2_FD_183996 | JGI IMG/M metagenome (GOLD analysis project Ga0209212, IMG submission 183996) | Groundwater microbial communities from Rifle, Colorado, USA - Groundwater C2 (SPAdes) (version 2) | ecosystem: Environmental > Aquatic > Deep subsurface > Groundwater | place: Rifle, Colorado... | reverse complement strand
CCAATCTCGCGCGCACACTGCGCGAATTGCAGGAACGCAACATCTGGGTAGTCGGTGCTGCGGGCGAAGCGGAACAGGATTTGAACGGCTTCAAACACAAGGGCGCGCTGGCCTGGGTGCTGGGCGCAGAAGGCGAAGGGCTGCGCCGCCTGACGCGCGAAACCTGCGACGAGCTGGTGCGCATCCCGATGCTGGGCAGTGTGGAAAGCCTGAACGTCTCGGTCAGCGCCGGCATCTGCCTGTTCGAGGCGCGACGGCAGCGGAAGGGTGGCGGCAAAGCGGCAAGTCCCCTACCCTCAATTCCTCTCCCATAGGAAGAGGGAAGACAAGCCATTCTCCCGCCGGGGGAAGGGTTGGGATGGGGGAGGATTGTCGCCAATTACGGAAATGTTAATAGTTGCCACATAACATGAGGGGGATGAGCATGATATTCCGTGACCGCAAAGATGCTGCAACCAGACTGGCGGAAGCGCTGGCGCAATACCGAGGCCGGAATCCGCTGGTGCTGGCGATACCGCGCGGCGCGGTGCCGATGGCCAAGATCATCGCCGAGGCGCTGGGTGGCGAAGTGGACGTGGTGCTGGTGCGCAAGCTACGCGCCCCTGGCAATCCGGAATTTGCCATCGGTTCGGTGGACGAGTCCGGCTGGACATATCTCGCCGACCATGCGCGGCATGTGGCGGGCAGCCAGGAATACATCGAGAGAGAGAAAGCCGCACAGATGGAAGTGATGCGCGAGCGCCGCGCGAGCTACACCCCGATACGCCCGCCGCACGACCCGGCGGGGCGCATCGTCATCGTGGTGGACGACGGTCTGGCGACCGGCTCGACGATGATCGCCGCGCTGCACGCATTGCGCGCCAAATCCCCGAAAAAACTGATCTGCGCCGTCCCGGTCGCGCCGCCCGACACGCTGGACAAGGTCACGCCCTACGCCGATGAGATGGTGTGCCTGAGCGCGCCGGAACTGTTCTATGCGGTCGGGCAGTTCTATACATCTTTCCCTCAGGTGAGCGACGAGGAAGTGATCGAGTTGCTGGCTTCGTAAGCTGGATTCCTGCGCCGCAGAAGTCGCTTTCGATAGAACCACAAGTAATCGTTTAAATGATAACTCCTCATATCATGGTGGTTGCATTTACGAATGCCGGCCTTCAGGAGATGCAGTAACGAGGTATGGCTGACCGGAAGTGCCAGGAACGTCAGGGGTGACACTGCGACCGTCCAGTTCTCGGCCTTATGTAGCGCTCCACATAAGGCCGATTATGTAGACTGCTTGATTATGTGGACTTGATGCTCTGAGCCCACCCCAAGGCCTTTGCTGGTGGGGAGGACGTTTATGCAAAGGTCCGCATAATCCGCAATCAACCAAGGGGTGGGAGTTGTTGGCGAGGTGACACTCACATGATCGTCATCGCGGCACTGCCAGCCCCTGTGCGGTCTCACAGGAAATCAACGACCGATTTTGCTTTTACAGGCAGTTGCCTAGCCCCAGAAATTATGTCGACTTCGCATAATCAATTTCTTCGAAAAAATCGCTTGGTGCTTGGCTTCCGCAATAATTCACTGTCGCTACTCTCCATATTCGAGCAGTCTACATAATCGGCCTAAGGAGACGGTGGCGATTTGCTGAAAAGGCTGTCTGTACAGCTTGCTGGAATGTCAGCTCCCAACTTTTTCGAACCGTCACTTTCACGTTGCAGTTGCTCAGCAAGTGTAGGATGAGTCGAGCAACTCTAATGTAACTGGTAGCAGCACGCTTCCTAATTGTAGTTGCAGCAGTAAAACTCAGCCCCTACTACCAGTTATCGTAATTAGTAACTACCTTCACAGGCTCTATCTAGAGGTAACTATCTTATCAACCAATAGTTACTAAACATAGAGTATTGCTATTCGTCTATAAAAATATGTTGCAATCGAAATATTTTTATGGAATAATCCGCTTCGTCCTATGGAAGTTCATTCATCGGGGCGGAAAAAAGCCAGCGGATAAGGCTGGCTTTTTAAAACTTTAACCGGGCAGGCAAAGCCCGAACCAGCTAAAGTTGCTTGTTACAGCAAACACAGTGTACTTCAAGTTGGTTCTCGGTGCCAAGCTTCGCCCATTAATATTAGGAGTAGCAAGCATGGCAAAAGAAACAACCGTAACACTGAAGGGCGCTTCTGGAAAAATCTATAGCTTCGATGTTTTTCCGTGGGGCACATCATTCAAACCACTCGGGGCGGTTTATACCGTTCTGAAAAAGAATTCGCCGAACTTCTCTATTCAATATATAGGCGAGACCGGCGACCTGAGCACCCGTTTTGATAATCACCATAAGCAGGGCTGCTTTGACAGAAACGGGAAAACGTATATCGCCGTGCATCTCGAATCTTCGGGGTCGGTGAGGCTGACGAAAGAAGCGGACTTGGTGAACAGTTACAAGCCTGGCTGCAACAGCTAAGGGAATAGGGAAGAGTCATGCGTACACAAATGAAAAAAGTTGCAGAGTGTGCCGAGGTTCTTCCCGGGTTCGCCCTCAAGGCTCGCGCGGAACATGAGCTTGAGGGCACCTATCAAGTCATTATGGCCAAGCATCTGTCGGATTGCATGCCCTATCGGTACAGTGATGAGCATGAGCTGAGAATGACGCCAGCAGGCTCACCGGAGAATTACCTTGTACAAAAGGGCGACGTGCTGTTCATTTCGCGTGGTGTACGTAATTGCGCCGCCGTCATCGAATCGGTGCCGGAAAAAACCATAGCGTCAGCGACCTTTTATATATTGCGAGCCCTCCCAGTTATAGAACCTGCTTATCTTGCATGGTGCCTGAATCAGTCGCCCGCACAGGCGCAGATCGGGCAAATACGCACGGGTGCGGGAACGCCCATCGTGCAACGCAATGTACTGGGCGATATTCAGATACCCGTACCGCCGCTCACAGAACAAAAACGAATAGCCGAATTGGCTGCCTTGATGGCCGCAGAGCTTGATATACGCAAAAAGCTGCTCGAAGCCACCGAGACCCGCCAGCGCATGCTGGGCCAACAAGTAATAATCAAACTGAACCAAGCATAGACTTTACTGGAGACGCACACCATGTCCGACCAAATCAAGCAAAGCGAAATCAACTCAGCCGCGTGGGCCGCATGCGATACCTTTCGCGGGGTCGTCGATCCGGCACAGTACAAGGACTACATTCTGGTGATGCTGTTCCTGAAATACATCTCCGATGTGTGGAAAGATCATTACGCAAAGTACAAAAAAGAATATGGTGACGACGAAGTACGCATCCGTCGCAGACTGGAACGAGAACGTTTCGTGGTTCCGATGGCGGAACTCAAAGACACGCAAACCGGCGAAGTGCAGGATCGTTTTCTGGCCGACTTCTACAGCCTGTACGAGCGGCGCAACCAGCCCAACATCGGCGAACTCATCAACATCGTGCTCGACGCCATCGAGGAAGCCAACAAGGCCAAGCTCGAAGGCGTGTTCCGCAACATCGACTTCAACAGCGAGGGCAACCTTGGCAAAACCAAGGATCGCAACAACCGCCTCCAGCACCTGATGGAAGACTTCCATCGCCCGCAACTCAACATGAGCCCGAGCCGCGTCTCGGAAGACGTGATCGGCAACACCTATATCTACCTGATCGAGCGCTTCGCCTCCGATGCCGGCAAGAAGGCGGGCGAGTTTTACACCCCGTACAAGGTATCCGAACTGCTGGCGAAGCTGGTACAACCCAAGCCCGGTGACCGCATCTGCGACCCGGCCTGCGGCTCGGGCGGTCTGCTGGTCGAGGCCGCGCGCGCCATCGGCAGCCGCGATTTCGCGCTGTTCGGCATGGAATCCAACGGCAGCACCTGGGCGCTGGCGCGCATGAACATGTTCCTGCACGGCATGGATAGCGCGCGCATCGAATGGTGCAACACCCTCACCGGCCCGGCGCTGGTCGAGAACGACCGCCTGATGAAATTCAACGTCGTTGTCGCTAACCCGCCGTTCTCGCTCGACAAATGGGGTGCAGAAGATGCCGCGCACGACCGCTTCAACCGCTACTGGCGCGGCGTGCCGCCCAAGAGCAAGGGCGACTACGCCTTCATCAGCCACATGATCGAAGCCGCGCTGGAAAGAGAAGGCCGCGTTGCCGTCGTCGTGCCGCACGGCGTGCTGTTCCGGGGCGGCGCGGAAGGCCGCATCCGTCAGAAATTGATCGAGGATAACCTGCTCGACACTGTCATCGGCCTGCCGGGCAACCTCTTCCCCACCACTTCCATTCCTGTTGCCATCCTCATCTTCGACCGCGCGCGAGAAAAAGGCGGTGCACGCGAAGCCTGCAAGGACGTGCTGTTCATCGATGCCAGCCGCGAATATCAGTCTGGCAAGAATCACAATACCCTGCTCGAAGATCACATGGCGAAAATCTACGACACCTGCAAGGCAAGGCAGAACGTGGACAAATACGCCTATGTCGCAGACATAAGCGAGATCGCCGAAAACGACTACAACCTCAACATCCCGCGCTATGTGGATACCTTTGTGGAGGAAGAAGAGATCGACATCGCCGCAGTCGAGAAGGAAATCGAACAACTCGAAACCGAACTGGCCGAAGTGCGCGCGAAGATGAAGCAGTACCTCAAGGAGTTGGGGGTATGAGTATCCGGGCGGGCCATCATGGCCATTTCGAGGATGCCATCGAAATGGTTAGTCGTCGGATGGCGAACCAATTTTCCCGCGAGGGAAAATTGGTTCATGTAGACGCGGGGTGTAAGCAGTGGGGGAAGAAGTGAAACACTCATTGCAAACTATTCATCTTAGGAAGCTGGCTTCGAAGATAGGCAGTGGAATAACACCATCAGGGGGAGAGGCTGCATATGTAAAGAATGGCATTACATTCATTCGGAGCCAAAATGTTCGTGAGGGTCACCTTGATCTAACTGATGCTGTTCACATCTCAATTGAGCAACACCATACGATGGTTGGTTCAAAAGTGAGTGATCATGATGTGCTGTTGAATATTACTGGGGCTTCGATCGGACGTTCTGCAGTAGTGCCCGAGGGTACGGGCGAAGCAAATGTTAATCAGCATGTATGCATTATTCGTCCAAACAAATTATTGGATCCGTATTTTCTGTCGCACTTCCTAAACTCATATCTTGGGCAAAAACAAATCTGGTCGTTTCAGAGTGGAGGCAGTCGCGAAGGGCTTAACTATCAGCAGATATCTCTATTCGATTTGCCAGCTATAGCGATAGATGAGCAGCGAAAGATTTCGAGAATTCTGAATCATTGGGATGCTGCTATAGAGAAAGCCGAGCGGCTGATCGCAGCGAAGGAGCGCTCCCAGAAAGGGCTGATGCAAAGGCTGGTTATGCGCAGAGCTTATCCAGAGCATCGCCTCTCGGAGTTTGTGCATCGCGTGACTAGAAAAAATACGGCGGGAAATGGTCTGCCGCTCACTATCTCGGGGCGCGATGGGTTAATCAGCCAATCTGACTATTTCGATAAACGCATCGCGGCAGAAACAGCCGACCACTACGCGCTTCTCCAGCGTGGCGAGTTTTCCTACAACCGGAGTTATTCGGCAGGCTATCCCTACGGCGCAATCAAGCGGCTGGATAAGTATGGCGAAGGTATTGTTTCGTCGCTGTACCTGTGCTTTGCACTGAACGCTGATGCTCCTCTGAATAGCGACTACTTGGTTCATTTCTGTGAGGCGGGCGGATTCAATCATCAGATTCACATGGTCGCCCAAGAGGGCGCACGCAACCATGGGCTGCTCAATATTACGGCTCATGATTTCTTTGGGATGAAGCTGCAACTTCCGCCAGTCGAAGAGCAGATACGTGTAGTTGCAATTCTGGGTAATGCGGGCCGAGAGTTGATGCTGCTTCAAAAGACTCTGGATCAACTTCGCGAACAGAAACGCGGCCTGATGCAGAAGCTGCTCACCGGCCAGTGGCGGGTAAAGGTTCCGCAAACAGAGGCGCCGCAGTCATGAGCAATTGCGCTTACCTTTTTCTCGACGAAGCGGGCAATTTTGATTTCAGCTCGACCGGCACGCGCTATTTCGTGCTGACTAGCGTGGCGACACGGCGGCCATTTCCGGTGCATGGCCCGCTGGATGACTACAAGCATGACTGTCTGGAATTCGGTTTGGATGCCGAGTATTTCCACTGCGCCGACGACAACCCGCGTGTGCGCAACCGGGTGTTCGATCTGATCGCGGCCAATGTCGGTTCGTTGCGTATTGATTGTCTGGTGGTGGAGAAGCCAAAAACCGGGCCTGCGCTCAGGGAAGACAAGCGGTTTTATCCGGAGATGCTGGGCCATCTGCTGAAATATGTTATTCCGCGCGAATTGAATGGATCGGTGGATGAGGTGATCGTCATCACAGACACCATCCCGATCCAGAAGAAACGGCAGGCAGTGGAAAAAGCCATCAAGGGAGCGTTGGCGACCATGCTGCCCCCCGGCATGCGCTACCGCATTCTGCACCATGCTTCGCGTTCGCATTACGGCTTGCAGGTGGCGGACTACTGTAGCTGGGCTGTGTTCAGGAAGTGGCAGAAGGATGAGACCGGATATTACGACCTGATCAAACCGGCCATTCAGAGCGAGTTCGAGATCTTTCGGAGCGGGTCGAGGTTCTACTACTGATGAGAAACCGGCCCCTGAAAAAATTGACCCCCCCGACTACTCCTTGCGGAGAGAGACCCTTGGTCTCTTGTCATCGGGGGGGAACCTTTGGGCAACAGTATAAGGGATAGCCATGGCGAATGTAAACGAGAATCTTGGGGGCGGCTTCCGCTTCAACGAGAAGTACCTGTCGCAGATTCCTGCGCTGCAACTGCTGGTGAATCTCGGCTTCGAGTACCTGACGCCGGAACAGGCGCTGGCCGAGCGCGGCGGCAGGCCGGGCAATGTGCTGCTGGAAGGTGTGCTGCGCAGGCAGTTGAAGGCGATCAACCGTATCCAGTACAAGGGGCAGGAGTTTCTGTTCAGCGAGGAGAACATTCAGTCCGCCATGCAGCGGCTGAAGAGTGTCAAATACGACGGCCTGCAGAAAACCAACGAGACCATCTACGATCTGCTGACGCTGGGCACGGCGCTGGAGCAGACCATAGAGGGCGACTCCAAGAGTTTCAACCTGCGCTATGCCGACTGGCTGAACTGGGAGCGCAATGCCTTCCATGTAACGGCGGAATTCAGCGTGGAGCGCAGCCGCAGCACCGAAACGGCGCGCCCGGACATCGTGCTGTTCGTGAACGGCATACCGGTTGCGGTGATCGAGTGCAAGTCGCCCGATATTGGAGTGGGCGAGGCCGTTTCGCAATGCATACGCAACCAGCAGGACGAGTACCTGCCCCGGCTGTTCAGTTATGCCCAACTGGTGATGGGCGTGAACAAAAACGCAGCGCGCTACGCCACGGCGGGCACTCCGGCGAAATTTTGGGGCGTGTGGCAGGAGTTGCGCGACAAGGATGTCGAGGTGACCGCTGCCGTCAACCGGCCATTGACCGCGCGTGACCGGAACGCGCTGTTCTCGGGCGATTTTGTGCGGGCGCGGAAATTCTTCGATGCCCTGGCGGAGCAAGGCGCGCGGCAGGTGACCGAGCAGGACAAGGTGCTGTACAGCCTGTGCCGCCCCGAGCGCTTGATCGATCTGATCTACAAATTCATCGTGGTCGACGGCGGCATCAAGAAGATTGCACGCTACCAGCAGTATTTCGTCATCAAGGCGACGCTGGAACGGGTGAAGGGGCTCGATCCTGCCGGGCGGCGTAATGGCGGCATCATCTGGCATACCCAAGGCTCGGGCAAGTCGCTGACCATGGTGATGCTGGCGCGCGGACTGGCGCTGGACAAGGACATCCTTAACCCACGCATCGTGCTGGTCACCGACCGCCACGACCTGGACAAGCAACTGGGCAACACCTTTGCGGCCTGCGGCCTGGCGCCGGATCGCGCCAAGACCGGGCGCGACCTGCTGGAGCTGGTGGGCGAGAAAAAGGCGGGTATTGTGACCACACTGATCCACAAATTCGACAAGGCACTGAACGTCAAGAAATTCCAGGACGAATCCATCGACATTTTCATGTTGGTGGACGAAAGCCATCGCACCAATTTCGGCTCCTTTGCCGCGCGCATGCGCCAGATGTTTCCGAACGCCTGTTACCTGGGCTTCACTGGCACGCCGCTGCTGAAGAAGGAGAAGAGCAACTTCGTCAAGTTCGGCGGCCTGATCGAGCCGCATTATTCCATCCAGCAGGCGGTGAAGGATGGCGCGGTGGTGCCCTTGCTGTATGAAGGTCGCCATGTTGAAATGGTGCAGAACAAGGAAGCCATCGACCTGTGGTTTGAGCGCCATACTCAGGGGCTGACGCGCGAGCAGAAGGCCGACCTGAAAAAGAAATATGCGCGGGCGGAAATGCTCAACAAGGCAGAGCAGGTTGTGTATATGCGCGCCTTCGACATCAGCGAGCATTATCGCGAAAACTGGAAGGGCACCGGGTACAAGGCGCAGCTCGTCGCGCCGAGCAAACTCTCTGCGCTCAAGTATCAGGAATATCTTGATGAGATCGGCTCTGTTACTTCAGAGGTAATCATATCCGCGCCGGATAGTCGCGAGGGCTACGAGGAAGTCGATGACGAACCTGTCGACGAGGTGCAGAAGTTCTGGCAGAAAATGTTGAAGCGCTATGGCACGGAGGAGGAATACCTCAAGCAGATCGTCAACCAGTTCAAGTTTGGCGAAGAGCCGGAAGTCCTGATCGTCGTGGACAAGCTGATTACCGGTTTCGATGCGCCGCGCAATACGGTGATGTATTTGTGCCGCACCCTGCGCGAACATACTTTGTTGCAGGCGATTGCGCGGGTGAATCGTCTGCATGAGGATGAGGAAACCGGCGCAACAAAAGATTTTGGCTACATCGTCGATTACGCCAGCATCCTGGGCGAGCTGGATAAGGCGTTAACCATGTATGCCGAAGCGGGACTGTCCGGTTTTGACGAGGATGATCTGGTCGGCACGCTGATGTCGGTGCATGAAGAAGTGGCAAAATTGCCGCAGCAACATTCCGACCTCTGGGATTTGTTCAAGGAAGTTAAAAACCAGCACGACGAGGAAGCCTATGAGTCGCTGCTGTCAGACGATGCGGTGCGTGAGGATTTTTATGAGCGGCTGTCGGTTTACGGCAATACGCTGGGTATCGCACTATCGACCGAGCGCTTCATCATGACCACGCCTGAGGCCAAACTTCAGCAATACAAGGACGACCTTAAACGTTTCCGCAAGTTGAAAGCCTCTGTAAAGCTCCGTTACGCGGAGTCGATTGATTATCGCGATTACGCGCCGAAGATTCAGAAACTGCTGGATACGCACATTTCCGCCAACGAAGTGATCAGGCTGAACGAGCCGGTTAATATTTTCGACGAAAAAACCTTCCTGCAAGTGAAACAGGATCACGGAGTTTACGATGCCAGGACGACGGCAGCACGAGCGGATGCCATTGCGCATGCGACCAAGCGGGCGATTACCGAACACATGGAGGAAGACCCGGCCTTCTACGAGAAATTTTCCAAACTGATTCAACAAGTCATTGACGATTATCGTGCCAAGCGCATCTCGGATCAGGAATATCTGCAACGTGCAGCAGAGATAGGCGAGAGCGTTGCAAGCCGCAAGCATGATGATGTACCCGGTGTATTGCAGGGTAACGAACATGCCATGGCGTTCTATGGAATTCTCAAGCCGTTTCTGGGTGATAGCGCTACGAATAATACGGACGAGGTGGCAAGCAATGCTGCGTTGGCGATAGCCGGGATTTTTGAGGCTAACCTGAAGGTGAATTTCTGGGATGACTTCGACGCACAGAAACGCACCATGAACGATATTGACGATTATTTGTACGACAGCCTTAAGGGCGAACAAGGCATTGAATTGAGCACTGAGAAGATGGACGAGATTATCGAACGCACGATGCAGTTGGCGCGGCACCGGATGCGTGTATGACGGGGGTAATTCACTACGGCAATACTTCGTTCGCATACGATGTATTGCAGGTCTCGCGAAAAACAATGGAGATCGCCGTTCATCCCAATATGCGGGTGGTGGTTAAAGCGCCGTTGGATGCGCTTCAGGAAGATATCGAAGGCAAGCTAAAAAAACGGGCGCGGTGGGTGCTGCGTCAGATAGATTATTTTCAGCAGTTTGAACCTCGTACTCCAGACAGGCGTTTTGTCAGCGGAGAAACTCACCTCTATCTCGGGCGGCAGTACCGCCTGAAAGTAGTGAAGGCAGACGCCAATCAGGTGAAAATGACGCGTGGCAGGATCGTGGTCGAAATTGATGGCGAAGTTTTTCCAGAACGGGTTGCTGGATATTTGGAAGACTGGTATCGGTCACGAGCGCGTCAATATTTCAAGGAATGTCTTGAACGATGCGCGCAGGATTTTACGCGAAGGGGGTATGAGTTGCCGAGGCTGCAAATCAAGAAAATGCGTACACGTTGGGGCAGCCTGTCTCAAAGCGGTACATTGACCATGAACCTTTCTTTAATGCGTGCACCGCGTGAATGCATTGAGTATGTGATTACACATGAGTTGTGCCACCTAAAATACGATGATCATAGTGCAGGCTTCTATAGATATTTGGAAAGACTCATGCCGGACTGGGAGAGAAGAAAACGGAAACTTGAGCTTGCTTCTGCTTGATGTATTGCATGTAGCCCATGATTCGCCAGATGATTTCCTGCCTCATAAAATATCGGTTCGGTGCTAAGTTCCGGCTCGATGTTTCTCGTAAGCAGACGCTTCAGGTGTGGGTTTCCCAAGACCGCTTTGGCCGAACAGTGAGCCTTCATGGTGATCATCCTGAATGTCAGCAACGTGTCGGAAGCCGGTAGTCAGAAGTGGCCTCGGTAATTCGGACAGCCCGTTAAGTGGTAGCCTTGCTCAACCCACGCCGTGAATGTCACGGTAAACAGAGGAGCAAGCGCATGAAAAGGACGAGAAGGAATCACGCAGCGGGATT
>Ga0209212_1008496_pt1 | contig 11013 bp, 9 predicted proteins | sample RifGroC2_FD_183996 | JGI IMG/M metagenome (GOLD analysis project Ga0209212, IMG submission 183996) | Groundwater microbial communities from Rifle, Colorado, USA - Groundwater C2 (SPAdes) (version 2) | ecosystem: Environmental > Aquatic > Deep subsurface > Groundwater | place: Rifle, Colorado... | reverse complement strand
CTGCTCCGCCAATTCGTTCAGCGTCTTGTCCCCTCGAATTGCCGCCAACGCCACCTTCGCCTTGAACCCTGTCGAGTGGTTCCGCCTTGGACGTCTCTTCGTCATTTCCCTGCTCCTCTCGGGGGATTCCCCCTCCAGATTAGAGCAGTTCATCACTTATCCGGGTGTCCAAAATTCCCCGACCAGCTCTGTGGTCTTAAGCGGCTTATGGCGTATTCCAGTTGATTAAATGAACATGGTCGGGTTTCTATCCACCGCTATCAATACGTGAACATATTAAATGTCAACATGTCTCTGGACCCGGTAACAGGTGGTGGGACAGTAGAGAGGACACTTCAAATCAGCCGAGCCCTCGTTCGAGCGGGTCATAAATGTACAATCCTAACAATAGATACCGGACTTTCTCCGAATTATTTGCAACAGTGCACCTTATGGGGATTGAGTGTCTTCGCCTTGCCTTCCCTATGGAAACGCTTCTATATTCCTAAACCTTCGCAACATCTAATCGGAAAATTAGTGGCAAGTGCAGACGTTGTTCAACTGATGTGTCATTGGACATTGATCAATGCACTGGTTTATCGCGCAGTTACACAACTGGGGAAGCCTTATACCGTATGTCCTGCCGGGGCGCTTTCTGTCTTCGGCAGATCTAAGGTTTTAAAGAAATCCTATAATCATCTTATCGGCCGAGAAATTATCCTTCATGCAAACGGGTGTGTAGCTATTTCACCAAATGAAATTGAGCAGTTTAAATCCTATGGTGCCAATCTTGACAAGGTGGTCGTGATCCCAAATGGTGTTAATCCAGATGACTATTCTGAAAGCGACGGAAAGAAATTTCGTGCTCGATACGAGATTGGTGATTCCCCGATGATCCTCTTTCTGGGACGTCTGAATTTTATTAAGGGACCGGATATGCTTCTAGAGGCATTCTGCCGGTGCTCTCAAGATGAGAGCATGAAGACATACCACCTTGTATTTGCAGGGCCGGACGGAGGTATGCTCAACGAATTAAGGCGCATGGTTGATACATCCGGCGTGAAAAATCGCGTCCATTTTACCGGCCATATCGGTGGCCCTGAAAAATATGAAGCCTACCGGGCGGCGGATTTCTTGGCGATTCCTTCCCGGCAAGAGGCGATGTCCATCGTGGTTCTCGAGGCTGGTATTACCGGGACACCAGTCTTGATGACGGATCAATGTGGATTTGATGATGTTGCCGTGGTAGCAGGAGGGATGGTCGTTGTGGCTTCTGTTGAAGGATTGCAGAAAGGATTGCTTTCCATGACAGGTAACCCCGAAAGATTGGAGATCATGGGGCAAGACCTGCGCGAATTTACTTGCGAACATTTTCTTTGGGATCATGCGGCGAGCAGATATCTTGAATTGTTTTCAAGGATAATGCACTGAAGGAACTAGACGAAAAGGAATATTTGGATTGGACGAAAGAGGAGGCGAAGCGTTCTTGAAAATCCTTGTTCTTGGCGGAGAGGGGATGCTGGGACACAAGATGTATCAGACACTTCAGTCCCGCTATCCTGATACCGCATGCACTGTGGCGCGTTCGTTGGGAGAGCCTTTCTACCAGCGGATCGACCTGTTCCGTAGAGGCCGTGTGATCGACAAGGTCGACGCAATGGATTTTCCGCGCCTCCATGAAATCCTTGATGCCGAGCGTCCCGGCTACATCGTAAATTGCATTGGTGTGATCAAGCAGCGTGAAGCATCGAAAGCCGCGCTCCCGAGCATCACCCTGAACTCCCTTCTCCCACACAAGTTGGCGGAGTGGGTCGGTGAGTGGGGGGGGCGGGTGATCCACTTCAGTACGGATTGCGTCTTCAGCGGCAGGGATGGTGGTTATTCGGAGGAGTCGCCCTCGGACGCCGAGGACCTTTACGGGAAAAGCAAGTATCTGGGTGAGGTTGCCGAAGAGAACGCGCTCACGTTGCGCACTTCCATCATTGGGCGGGAACTGGCGAACTTCCGCTCGCTGCTCGAATGGTTCTTGTCGCAGAATGGTAAAAGCGTCCGCGGGTTCAAGCGGGTTATCTACTCCGGAGTGACGACGAACTACATGGCCGATCTGGTTTGCAGGATCGTTTCCGAGCACCCGACCCTATCCGGGTTGTACCAGGTGGCCAGCCCTGCGATTTCCAAGTACGATCTCTTAAGTATGATCCGTGATGCCTTCCGGCTGGACATCGAGATCGTGCCCGATGAAGATGAGGTTTCGGACCGCAGCATGATCGGTGATAGGTTCTTGAAGGCCACCGGCTATCGGTCTCCCGATTGGCCGAGCCTCCTTGCGCAGCTCGTCAATGATCCCACCCCTTACGAGAAGTGGAGATAAAGGATGGCGGCAAAGTTGTTCGACGGAAAGAGGATTCTGATCACCGGCGGTACCGGGTCACTCGGTAAGGTACTGGTGAACCGGCTCCTGAGCGGCGAGATGGGTGACCCCGCTAACGTGATTGTCTTTTCCAGGGATGAGGCCAAGCAGTACTTCATGCGGGGGGCGTACGAACAGAAGATCGATGCGACCGATGAAGTGATCTACCGGAATTTCCAGAAGAAACTGCAGTTCTGGATCGGCGATGTGCGGGACCTGAACAGCGTGGCGTCGGCTTTGCGGGACGTGGATATCGTCGTGAACGCCGCGGCGATGAAACAGGTTCCGACCTGCGAATACTACCCCTATGAAGCGGTCCGGACGAATATCGAGGGGGCCGAAAACATCGTCTGCGCCATTCAGAAGCATAATCTCAAGGTTCAAACAGTCGTCGGGGTATCCACCGACAAGGCGTGCAAGCCGGTCAATGCGATGGGGATGACGAAAGCGATCCAGGAGCGGATTTTCATCCAGGGGAACATGCGGTGCGCAAACACCCGTTTCGTCGGTGTCCGGTACGGCAACGTCTTGGCTTCTCGCGGGTCCGTGATTCCTCTCTTCCACCAGCAGATCCGAAATGGCGGCCCGGTTACGATCACGACGATCGATATGACGCGGTTTCTCCTAAGCCTTCACGATGCGGTGGACACAATATTCGCTGCCATCGCAGGTGGACAACCCGGGGAGATCTACGTCCCGCGGGCGCCTGCGTCGAGGATCGTTGACGTCGCCGCCGCGCTCATCGGCGACCGGCAGATTCGAACGGTTGTGACGGGTATCCGCCCAGGGGAAAAGATTCACGAGATCATGGTCAGCGAGGAGGAAGCCTATCGCACCATCGAGCGAGGCAAGTGGTACGCGATCCTGCCGATGCTTCCGGAGGTGAGGGGCGAGCGTAACGGCACCGGATGCCTGACAAAGGAGTACAGTTCCAACGATACGGTGCTGGGCCTGGAGGGCACCCGCAAATTGCTCCAGGAGCGCCAATTGATGTTGGAAGACGTCGAAACGTTTGAGAAGGAACTGCTCCGATGAAGGTGATGACGATCCTCGGAACGCGGCCCGAGATTATCCGGTTGAGCCGAATCATCCCGTTGCTCGACCAGCACGTAAACCATATCTTGGTGCACACTGGGCAGAATTACGACGACCGGTTGAACAGGATCTTCTTCGACGAGTTGGGTGTCCGCGATCCGGACGAGAACATGGGCGTGAAAGCCGGGTCGTTTGCCTCGCAGATCGGGAGGATCCTCGAGAGAAGCGAAGAGCTTTTTCTTAAGCATCGGCCGGAGAGATTGTTGATCCTGGGAGACACGAACAGCGGAATGTCCGCGATCATCGCCAGGCGCCTCGGCATTCCCGTCTACCACATGGAAGCCGGGAACCGGTGCTACGACGACAGGGTCCCCGAGGAAGTCAATCGTAGGGTGATCGACCATAGCAGTACCATTCTCATGCCGTATACGAACCGGAGCCGGGAAAACCTGTTGAGGGAGGGGATTTCTGGCGAGCGTATCTTTGTGACGGGGAACCCGATCAAGGAAGTGATCGACCATTACGGCGACCAGATTGCCGCCAGTCATGCGTTAGAGGTGTTAGACATCGCAGAGGGTAAATATTTCCTGGTGACGTTGCACCGGGCCGAAAATGTGGATATCGAATCCCGGTTGAGAAGCTTTGTCGAGGCGCTTTCACTGCTTCATCTGGAGTACGGCTATCCGGTAATCTGCTCGTTTCATCCTCGCACACGGGCAAGAGTGGAGGCATTCGGGGTCGACGTGAAGCGGGCTGGACTGCGATTCGTGGAGCCGTTTGGCTTCTTTGATTTCATCAAGCTGGAAAAGGCCGCCTTCTGCCTGTTGTCCGACAGCGGCACGGTGCAGGAGGAAGCCTGCATCTTCGGGGTCCCCAACGTAACGATCCGGGACGTTACGGAGCGGCCGGAAACGGTGGAGTGCGGGAGCAACATCCTCTCCGGCGCCGATCCGCAAACCATCCTCCGCCAAGTGAAGCTGGTGACCGGGCGAAAGGAAGGGTGGCAACCTCCGCGGGAATATCTGGCGGAGGGGGTTGCGGATACGGTGTGTCGAATTCTCCTCAGTTACCGGCTCCCCGATCGGGCCGAGCAGGAATGGAGGGACGGACTCCGCTCCTGATGCACGTCCTGATTGTCACGCAATACTTCTGGCCGGAAGATTTCCGCATTAATGACTTGGCGGTTGGCTTGGTGGAAAAGGGTCACCGCGTTACGGTCCTTACGGGGATACCCAACTATCCCGCCGGGAGATTTTTCCCTGGTTATGGAGTCCTGTCCAGAAGAAGGGAAATTTATCAGGGGATCGAAATTCTCCGTGTCCCGCTGATCCCGCGCGGGAAAGGACGCAGCTTCCGCCTGTTTATGAATTACTTCTCTTTTGCCCTTCTTGCTTGCGCGATGGGCCCGCTGCTTTGCAGGGAAAGTTACGACGTTATCTTCGTCTACGAGCCTTCTCCTGTTACGGTGGGGTTGCCTGCCCGCGCCATGAAAATGGTCAGGAGGGCTCCGATTATCTTCTGGGTGCAGGACCTTTGGCCGGAGAGTCTTTCCGCCACCGGGGCTGTTTCCTCCCAGTGGATCTTGAGGATTGTAGAGCGATTGGTCGGATTCATCTATCAGGGTTGTGATCAGATTCTGGTGCAGTCGAGAGGTTTTTTTCAACCCATCCAGCGGATTGGGGTAGATGCAAAACGGATTCATTATTTTCCCAACAGCGTAGAGAAGTTCTATCGCCCTGTGAGTTTGGAGAACGACGCACCGGAACGGGGCGAGGTTCCGGACGGTTTTCGTGTGATGTTTGCGGGAAATATCGGGGCGGCACAAGATTTCGAGACGATCCTCTCCGCCGCCGAGGTTCTTCGTTCGTTCCCGGAAATTCAGTGGGTGATTATCGGGGATGGGCGCCTGGGAGCCTGGGTCGGGGAACAGGTGCGTGCTCGGGGGCTGACGGACACCGTCCATCTTCTTGGGAGGCGGCCCCAGGAATCGATGCCACGGTACTTCGCTCTTGCCGATGTCCTGTTGGTCACCCTTCGGAAAGATCCGATCTTTGCCCTTACAATTCCCTCGAAGATACAGTCCTACCTGGCTTGTGGGAAACCGATCGTTGCCGCGCTGGACGGGGAGGGAGCCCGCGTGGTTTTGGAATCAGACGCTGGCCGCTCCGCACCTTCGGGAGATGCGAATGCGCTTGCTGATGCGATCATGGAGATCTATCGGCTTCCGGAACATGAGAGGGCCGCAATGGGTTTGCGCGGCAGGCAATACTATGAAACACATTTCAACAGAGAGAGGCTCTTGGATATCTTGGATACATGGATGATGGAACTTTCGAAGGGAACTTTACCAGAGGCGATTCGTTGAGGATTGTCGTAACGGGTTGTACCGGTTTTATCGGATCGCATATCGTCCCGGCGCTGACGGAGGCAGGGCACGACGTGAAGGGAACCGTCGAACCGGGGATCGAAAGCGGTTCTTCGGATGTTCCATTGCACACTTGCGATATCTGTACCGGGAATGGGTTGGCGGCAGCGTTCGCCGGGACCGAAGCGGTTATCCATCTTGCGGCGCGCAACCATGTCCTAAGGGAAACAGCAAAAGATCCTCTATTTGAATATCGTCGAGTCAATGTGGAAGGGACACGCAATGTGGTTTGGGCTGCGAGGAAACAAGGGGTTGGCCTGTTTGTCCATGTAAGCTCGATAAAGGCGATGGGGGAAGGAACCGGGGATATTCTCGATGAAACGGCACCCTGCCTGCCTTCTACCCCATATGGTATCAGCAAGCTGGAATCGGAAGAGGTAGTTCGGGCTGAGGCAGGCGGGACGGGGATGGCCGTGTTGATTTTTCGGTTGCCGATGGTCTATGGGCCGGGGAACAAGGGGAACCTTCCCCGCATGATCCGTTGGGCGGATCACGGGCTACCGTTTCCACTGGTCCAGCCGGACAACCTTCGAAGCATGGTGTACGTGGGGAACGTGGCGGCGGCGGTGCTCGCGGTGTTGGGGTCCCTTTGTTCGAGGAAGATGACGCAGGCGACGTATCTCGTGAAAGATGAGGCGGACTATTCCACGCGCATGATCTACTCCTCGATTTGTCATGCTTTGGGAAAGGTTCCCCGCTTTCTCCCGTTGCCGCCCCCGCTGGGCCGGGTTGCGGGGGCGATCTCCGAGGATTTCCGGAAGGTCACCTCTTCGTTTCGGGTGAGTTCCGCAAAGATCCGGGAAGAGATCGGGTTCGTCCCGCCGTTTTCCGGGGAAGAGGGTATCGCAAGGACGGTGCGATGGTACAGGCGTTCGGTCCAATAACTTTATGCCTTTGCACCACCTCTACGTGGTGTCGTAGACCTTCGCGTACCCTGATACCCCAGAAGCCATGTCTCCTGACAACACAACCTTCACGCTGGCCCGGCGGGCGCTCCGCGGAGAAACGTGGTATCGGGAGTCTCGGATCCATTTTTATCAATTGTTGAAAAATCTTGAGATGACGCAAAAAAGCTCACTTCCCTAGAATTTTCCTTGGGGGTTGCTACCTTCATAGCTGCTGTTGGCTGCGCGGGTACGGATATTTACCGGCAGATTGGACTTGTGTTCTTCTTCATTGCTGGCCTCGCAGGTGCTGGTTTCCGGGTACGCAGAAAGGAACTCTCTTTGTCTGCAGGGCAGGGGAGAATATTTTGAAAAAAATAAAGTACCTTATTTTGGGTGCAGGTCCGAGCGGTTTAACTATTGCGCACTCTCTCATTCATCAAGGTATACCTCAGAGCCAGGTTTTATTGATCGAGAAGGAGTCTGCTGTTGGTGGCCTTTGCCGTTCTGAACAAGTCGATGGAGCACCCCTCGATATCGGAGGCGGCCACTTTTTAGATGTTCGAAAAAAGGAAGTTCTTGAGTTTTTATTTAGATTTATGCCTGAGCATGAATGGAATGCTTTTTCGCGCATCTCGAAAATACGCTTGCGCGGACAGGAGATAGATTTCCCACTGGAAGCCAATCTATGGCAATTCTCCAAATCCGATCAGGTTGATTATCTGGTGTCTATCGCTCAAGCAGGATGTGTGCGAGGGGACCCAATGCCGGAGGCCTTTTCGGACTGGATAGTGTGGAAACTGGGGGAACGTATTGCCCAAGATTATATGTTGCCCTATAACCGGAAAATCTGGTCAATGGATCTTAACGGGTTAGGAACGTACTGGCTTTATAAATTGCCGGATGTATCCTTTCGGGAAACCTTGCGCAGCTGCCTCGATGCGTGTCCTTCTGGCACATTACCAGCTCACGCCACCTTTCTTTATCCAAAACAATACGGATACGGAGAGGTCTGGCGTCGTATAGGCGAAGCGTTAGGGAAAAGCCTGGTCCTGAATTGCGCGGTCGAATCCATCGACCTGCTTTCCCGAACTGTTAATGGACAATGGTGCGCGGAAACAATCATCAACACCATACCTTGGGTTCTGTGGCGCAACTTCTGCCATGTTCCCGAAGAAATTCAGGGACAAATCGACAAACTTCGCAATATCCCGATTGATATCGACTACATGCAGGAATCATTAGGCAACCCGTCGCACTGGATTTACGAGCCGAACGAAGCACTATCTCACCACCGTCTATTGTTACGGTCGAATTTCTACGCGGGTTCTCGTGGTTACTGGACGGAAACAAATACTGTCCGCTCAAAAGAAACGGAAGGTTGGCGGCATCGTAATGAATTTGCCTATCCGGTGAATACAGTTGGCAAGCCGGAAGCGGTAGAAAAAATTCATCAATGGGCAGCCAGAAATGGGATTGTCAGTGCGGGTCGATGGGGTAAGTGGGAACATATGAATTCCGATGTTGTTGTGGCCGAGGCGCTTCTCGGGGTCACTAATCATATTAATAATGGATCGTGGGCATGAGAATATCTCTATGCTTGATAGTCTGGAACGAATTGGAAGGTTGCAAACTCGACGTGCCGAAGCTCCCAAGGGATGTATTTGACGAGATTTATGCTGTCGACGGCGGTAGTACGGATGGCACGGTTGAATATTTGCAATCACAAGATATTACCGTATATACCCAGCCAAAAAATGGGCTGAATGCGGCCTATGTGCATGCCAACGATATGTCGAACTGCGATGCGGTTGTGGTTTTTTTCCCGAAGGCGACTACGCCGACAGAGGATCTTCGGCGCTTTCGACCACTATTTGACCAAGGTTACCAACTCATCATCGCCAGTCGGCAAATCAAGGGTTCAGTCAATGAAGAAGATGCCGGACGGTGGCGTCCACGTAAATGGGCGGTAAGAGGATTGGCTGCTTTGGCCGCCGTTGTCTGGCGGCGCGAAGGTTACTGGGTGAGAGATGTTTTACACGGTTTCAAGGGTTGGTCGCGCGATGCCTTCACGCGCATGAAGGTGCTGGATCATGGCTTGTCGATCGATATCGAGATGGTCGTGAGGGCATACAAGTTGCGTATTAAACGCACCGAATTCCCTTCGACGGAAATATCGCGCCACTACGGAGATACCCGTTTTAAAATCTGGCCGACCGGTAAAAAATTATTGGCGTATCTTTGGTTTGAGAGTAATCGCAACGACTGAAACGTTATTGAAGATACAAAAACCATATGTATAAAAATAAATTCCTTAAGTTATTTAACGCTAACACTTTAAGGCCATTGCGCATAACGTATTTTCTGATGTTTTCTACGCTTGTGACAGGTTTTGGTTGGCTCGCGGTGCTTCCGCCCGGGGAAGGATTCGATGAGTTCGGTCATTACTCTTACATCCAACAGATTGCCGATACTGGAATGATCTCTGTTTTTGGTAAGAGCAATAAATCCCGTGATGTGATTATTTATCAAAAGTACCTCCCAGGCCCATATACAAGTGTTAGCCCTTTTGACGACCTCGGAGGTGGAATAACCTACAGGAATTTCTTCTCGGTACCATTGTCGCGAGAGGTTTCCATCACGCTGGACACACCTCGCAAATTTACGCCAAGTGGTCTACCTAACGTGACGACACAACATCCTCTTCTTTACTATGCGTCATTGGCACCGGTTTACTCGATGTCACGTCATTGGAATTGGCTAACACAGATGTTCTTATTGCGTTCAGTCTCATGGGTGTTCGCATTTGTTGGATATGTTCTAGGTGTAGTTGCAATCATTAGATACTGGCCGGAAAGGGATGCAGGGATTGTAGCTGCAGTCGCAGCTGCCTGGCCTTTCCTCGTACCGATGTTTTTCCCGGAGATGGCGCGTTTGGGCAACGATTCGTTATGCCTCCTGATTATGGGGGGGGTATGGTGGATGCTGTTACGCATCGGTTCTATAGGTTTTGAGGCACGGCCTCGTGGTTTTGTTATGCTCGGCGTATTGCTTGGAATCGGCTTGTTAACCAAAGCGTTTTTCATTCCCATCACCGTGGGAGTGGCATTGTTTCTGTTTTTTCGAGGCGAAAGGACGGGGCTTGCGGTAACGCTCGCACTATCTTTATTGATTGGATCCCCTTGGTATTATTACAAGTTCATAACCACCGGCGTGTTTACAGGTGGGCATGAGCAGATAGAACTTGCCCGGCATGGGGGACTTATTAAGGGATTAACTGAAAGATTTAACATATATGGACTTGCCCGTGGATTAGCCGCCGTCGTCGCTTCGACTACATGGGGTGGAACTTTTTCCCTGGCGCGATTTCATGAAATGTTTTTAGCCCCACTCGCTGTGCTATTGCTGGCACCTCTTTTTGCCTATGTCGGAAGGGGTTACAAAACGCGTTTAGGTGATTTCAGTTGGGCGCCACTGTTTATCGTCTCAATGTTTGTTGCCGGCCTTGTACACCACGTACTGGTGGCTCTTGCGATGACCGGTATAGGTAACAATACGCCCGGCTGGTACCTGCACATCCTAACGGGGCCGATGGGTTTTATCTATTCACTGGGTCTGCTATGGCTCCTGCAATTTGGTGTGGCGCGTGTGCTGTTTGCCGCCTTAGCATTGTATTCAGTCGGATTTTTTGCGGTAGTGAGTTGGGTTCAGATTGCAATGTATGCAGGGTGTGCTGCAAAGATTGGCTCAGTTAAATACTATGCTTTCCCTGAAGGAGCATCATGCCTTTTAGACGTGGGGAGGCTCACCCGCAACCTATCGATTATAGCCGAGCCATATATTGGCATACCCTTGCTTTTTGGGGGCATTGCATGCGGTGGTATAGGACTCGCCATGTTGTACGTACATCTGAGGTGGTGCTTTCTTGATGCTGCGTTGGTGAAATGATGATCTGCATTGGTTTCGTCCCACCGGTATCTTGGGAAGAGGGTATCGCAAGGACGGTGCAGTGGTACAAGCGTTCGGCCCGATAACCTTCGGGCTTGTGGCGTTCTCGCTGGCTGCATCGGCAGTGGGCGTCCGGTATGCGATCCGTGTTGCACAGCGCGTCGGTTTGATGGATGTACCCAACGAGCGCAGTTCCCATTCCCTGCCCACCCCGAGAATGGGTGGCGTGCCGATGGTCGCGGCGGCGGCGCTGGCTTTCGGGGGATGGTTGTTCCTCGCGGCAGGGGAGATAAGCTTCCTGAAGGGCCTTCCGTACACGTTCCTGTTCGCCC
>Ga0209212_1008495_pt1 | contig 11014 bp, 8 predicted proteins | sample RifGroC2_FD_183996 | JGI IMG/M metagenome (GOLD analysis project Ga0209212, IMG submission 183996) | Groundwater microbial communities from Rifle, Colorado, USA - Groundwater C2 (SPAdes) (version 2) | ecosystem: Environmental > Aquatic > Deep subsurface > Groundwater | place: Rifle, Colorado... | reverse complement strand
ACTTACTTAGCTGTTACAGCAGGGGTTTGGACTGTCTGGAAAGGGAGTACAGAGTCTTACATTTTACTCTTAGGCCTTCCTGACCTGCCGTTTCATCTCAGGCTCGACCCTTTATCCGGTTTCTTTTTTACGGTAATAGGCCTTCTCGGTTTCTTTGTCTCCATTTATTCCATAGGATATGTCAAGGGATTTCTATCCCACAGGCCGGTCAATCGCCTGATTATTTTTTACAACCTCTTCATGGCAGGGATGTTCATGGTGATTATTGCCGACGATGCCTTCTTTTTCCTCATCTCATGGGAGGTCATGGCAGCGGCATCCTATTTTCTTGTCATGTTTGAAGATGAGAAGGCAGAAAACAGGAAAGGGGCATTCATATACATTCTGGTCGCCCATGTGGGGGCTATAGCCATACTACTTTCCTTTGGTGTCATGGCAAGTCTTGCTACAGGTTTTGAGAACTTCGGGGGGTATACCTTTGATGCTATGAGGCAGACAGAGTTTCCCATTAAATGGGCAACAGTAGCTTTTTTACTGGCATTCCTCGGTTTTTCTGCAAAGGCAGGTGTCTTCCCGCTCCACGTCTGGCTGCCTGAGGCACATCCAGTTGCCCCTTCAAATGTCTCTGCCCTTATGAGCGGGGTAATGCTCAAGACTGCAATTTATGGAATAGTGAGGGTTACATTTGACATTATTAAAGATTTTCCCTGGTGGTGGGGTGTAATTGTATTGATATTCGGTCTGTTATCGGCTGTTATGGGGGTACTCTATGCCCTTATGCAGCACGACCTGAAGAGACTCCTTGCCTATCATTCCGTAGAAAATATAGGGATAATACTCATTGGTATCGGGCTCGCCATGACATTTACCTCTTTTCATTTGCCGGTGCTTGCTGCACTTGCCATTACAGCAGGGCTTTATCACACCCTTAACCATGCCATGTTTAAGGGCCTCTTATTTATGGGGGCCGGTGCTGTTCTTCATGCTACACGTGTAAGAAATATGGAGGAGATGGGGGGACTTATCCACAAAATGCCATGGACTGCAGCCCTTTTTCTCATTGGTTGTATATCTATATCTGCCCTTCCGCCATTTAATGGATTTGTCTCGGAATGGCTTACCTTTCAGGCATTTCTGCTTTCACCATCGCTCCCAAGTCCTATTCTCAAGTTGATCTTTCCACTTGCTGCCGCCCTCCTTGCCCTTACCGCTGCCCTTGCAGCCACCTGTTTTGTAAAGGCATTTGGCATAACATTTTTAGGACAGTGGCGGGGTCATCATACACATGTTCATGAGGCCTCCTGGTCTATGAGAATTGGCATGATTCTTACTGCTGTCTCATGTCTGTTTCTCGGGGTCTTCCCGACCATGGTAATAAGCTGGATGGATATTATACCTGAGAAACTGGTAGGGGGTTCTCTTACAACTACAGCCGGACAATTCGGATGGTTGTGGCTTACACCCATATCCCATTCAAGGGCTTCTTATTCAGCCCCTCTCGTCTTCCTTATAATACTGGTGGTTGTCTTGCTTATATACATTTTCTTACATACAAGGAAGACAGCCATTCACCGGGGACCTCTGTGGGATTGCGGATTTGAAAAGATTGATACGCGGATGCAGTATACGGGAACCTCTTTTGCAATGCCTATCCGCAGGATATTCGGTTTTATCTTCATGATAAAAGAAACGGTACGTATCGAAGCGTCTACCGGAACACCAGGGCATAATATATTCCCCAAGTCAATACATTACCGGCTCAGGGTTAGGGACCGCATGTGGGGCTGGATATACAGTCCTGTGGCAGATGCGAGCTTCTGGATAGCCAGGAAGACCGGAAAACTTCAGCAGGGAAGGATACAGGTGTATCTCGTATATTCATTTGTAACGATTATAATACTTCTGGTGTTATTATGAATGTATTTTCCCCTTTGTTTGTCATGTGCTTACAGTTTATTGCCGTGCTCTTTGCAGCACCGGCCTTTGCAGGATGGGTGAGAATGGTGAAATGCTGGTTCCAGGGCCGGAAATCCGCCGGACTGTTTCAGCCATACAGGGACATATTTAAACTGCTTCATAAGGATGTTGTACTGGCAGAAAATGCATCCTGGATATTCCGGTTTACTCCTTTCCTTGTGTTCGGCACTACAGTCCTGGCAGGGGTGATCATTCCCATACTCTCCATAGACCTTCCCCTCTCCGCAACTGCTGATGCCATTGCCCTGGTGGCCCTGTTTACTATTGCCCGTTTCTTCACGGCACTTGCCGGATTGGACATAGGCACAGCCTTTGGCGGAATGGGTTCAAGCAGGGAAAAAACGGTTGCATCCATGTCGGAACCCGCCATGCTCATGGCTATTTTTACTGTGTCCCTTGTAAGTCAGTCCACATCCATTTCACATATGGTGAATGTTATTGCCCACGGAGAGTTTGTTCTCAGGCCGTCTCTGGCCTTTGCCCTTCTGGCCTTCATACTTATTGCACTTGCAGAAACCGGGAGGATACCGGTGGACAACCCGGCAACCCATCTGGAGCTGACCATGATCCATGAGGCTATGATACTGGAATATTCCGGCCGCCATCTGGCCCTTATAGAGTGGGCGGGTATGATGAAACTCTTTCTTTTTACCACCCTGGGAATAGCACTGTTCTTTCCATGGGGTATTGCTGCAGCAGGAGATATTACCTTCCTCCCTGTTGCCATTTTATTACTGCTGATTAAACTTTTTTTTGCAGGCATAGGTCTTGTATTGATAGAAACAGGTTTGGCAAAGATGAGACTCTTCAGAATACAGGAGTTCCTTGGAAGCGCATTCCTGTTTGCCACCCTCGGATTATTATCATACTTTATGCTGGAGTAATATATCTATGAACATTGCAGCACAGATAAACAGTATCCTTGCAGCCCTGGTGCTTCTTACAGCCTTCGGACTCCTCGTCCAAAGGAGGATATACGGATTATTACACCTGTTTGCATGGCAGGGACTCTTCCTTTCAATAAGCACCGGAGTAGTCGGCTATGTAGCAAGGCAGCACCACCTGTATATCTCGTCTATCCTGACCCTGGCCCTGAAGGTAATAGTGCTCCCTTATATCCTGCACACACTAATAGTCCGGCTTAAGATTCATAAGGAAGTTGAAACTGTTGTAAACATCCCGACGACAATGTTGATGGGGATTGCCCTTGTGATTTTCTCATATCATCTTACAGCACCGATCAGGGAGCTTTCGACCCTTGTAACACGTTCCACCATAGCCGTGGCACTGGCCACAGTCATGCTGGGTCTCCTGATGATGATTACCAGGAGGCATGCTGTTACACAGATTATAGGGTTCCTTGCAATGGAAAACGGCCTTTTCTTTGCAGCTACCAGCGCCACATATGGGATGCCGCTGGTTGTAGAATTAGGCGTGGGCCTCGATATTCTCATAGCAGCATTTATCTTCGGCATATTCTTTTTCCATATCCGGGAGACTTTTGATTCCCTCGATGTGGAACAGATGGCAAGATTGAAGGAGGAGGAGTAGGGTGACACTGATAATCCTTCTTGGGGTATCATTTTTTGCCGCCATTGTCCTGGCCTTCGTAGGTGACAGGAGATTTGCCCCTGAGATAAACATCCTCGGGTCCGCTGCGACTTTTATTGCAAGTGTTGTCCTTGCAGTGCACGTATATTATGAAGGTCCTATGATAGCGGGCAGGAATTTCTTCTTTGTCGATGCGTTCAATGTTTACCTTACAGTGCTAACCGCCTTTGTCTCCATGACAACGGCCATATTCAGCAGGAGATACATGCGCCGGGAAAGGGAACACGGCAGGGTCAGTCACTGGGGGATGCGATTTTATCATGCCATGTTCCAGCTCTTTATCTTTGCCATGCTGCTGGCGCTTCTGACCAACAATATCGGGGTGCTGTGGATTGCCATGGAGCTGGCAACACTCTCAACTGTATTGCTGGTCTCATTATACAGAACACCCAGAGCCATTGAGGCAGCATGGAAATATTTTATACTCTGCGGTGTGGGGATAGCACAGGCGCTTTTCGGTACCGTACTCCTCTACTTTGCTGCGGAAAAGGTGCTGGGTGAGGGAGGAGAAGCCCTTTTATGGACAAATCTGATCCAGGTAAGCGGTCAGCTTGAACCAACTGTCCTTCGCCTGGCCTTTGTATTCCTTATGGTGGGTTACGGCACTAAAGTCGGCCTCGTACCTCTTCATAACTGGCTCCCTGATGCCCATAGCGAAGGACCTACACCTATCTCTGCTGTCCTCTCCGGACTGCTCCTGAATATTGCCCTCTACGCCCTGGTTAGATGCAAGGTACTTGTTGACCTGTCTACCGGGACGAATATGGCAGGAAATATGATGATGGGTTTCGGCCTCCTTTCCATACTGGTTGCGTCCTTCTCCCTATTAAGGCGGAAGGATATAAAAAGGTTATTCGCCTATTCTTCCATAGAACATATGGGAATAGCCACCTTTGCCTTTGGTTTGGGGGGGCCTATTGCAACATTTGGGGCATTGTTGCATATGCTTGTGCACAGCCTTACTAAATCATCCATATTCTTCACTGTCGGCCATGCATCTCAAATGCACGGGACCCAGGAGATGTCGAAGATAAAAGGTCTTATCAAGGGGAATCCTCTTGTGGGATGGGGATTGGTGTTTGGAGTCATGGCCATTGTTGGAATGCCGCCATTCGGCGTATTTACCAGCGAATTTCTCATTCTTACGGCAACGATGAAGGACGCACCACTTCTGGCTCCCCTGCTGCTTCTTGGGCTTGGAGTCGCATTTGCCGCCCTCTTCAGAAGAGTACAACCTATGATTTCAGGAGCGGTTCCCTCGAACCAGAAGCCCGTGAAAGCGTCGCATATCCCGATTATCCTGCATATGGTCCTGGTACTGATAATCGGAATATATATGCCAAATTTTCTCTCAGAGTGGTTCCATACTGCTGTAGGGCTGTTGAAGTAAGTAAAGAATATGAACACATTAAAGGATATCATAAACGGGGCAATTAAACAGGATGTAAGGCTGGATGAACACCAATCTCCTGCCGGGATGACGGCCTTTATTGTCCCGCGGGATCTCTTCGTAGAAACGGCAAGGGAGATGAAGAAGGCTGACGCCAGGCTGGTGGCTGAGTGGGCAACGGATGAAACCCCTTTAGGCAGGGGCTTTGGTATATTTGCCTGTTATGCCAAAGGCCCGGAATACCTGATTGTGAAAACAGATGTTCCGGTTGAAGACCCGGTATTTCCAACACTTACAAAGAAGTTCGTCCCGTCCTACCGGTTTGAGCGGCAGATACAAAGCCTTATGGGTGTTAAGCCGGTTGGGCATCCCGATGGCAGGCCATGGATAAAACATGAAGACTGGCCTGAAGATGCCTGGCCGTTGAGAAAGACCTTTGACCCCTCCATATATATGCCCAGGGTCAAAGGAGAATACAAATTTATCAGGGCAGAAGGTGAAGGTGTTTATGAGATACCCGTTGGCCCTGTTCATGCCGGGATCATTGAACCTGGGCATTTCCGCTTTCAGGCCGTTGGGGAGGATATACTCAACCTTGAAGAAAAACTCGGATATGTCCATAAGGGAATAGAAAAGAGGTTCGAGAACCTCTCCTGGGCAGAGGGGGCGAAACTCGCCGGCCGGGTATCAGGAGATACTACTGTGGCACATTCCCTCGCATATTGCATGGCGCTGGAGTCTATGGCCGGATACAATCCACCGGAGAGGTCGCTCTGGCTCCGCGCCCTTATGCTTGAAAGGGAAAGGATAGCCAATCACCTTGGAGATATCGGGGCTATATGCAATGATATCGCCTTCGCATTCCTTTTGTATCAACTCTCCCGGCTTAAGGAAATATTACTGCGCACTAACTATAAGCTTTTTGGTCACAGATTAATGATGGATACTGTTGTCCCGGGGGGTGTATCGGTTGACATCACTACAGAAGGGATAGAGGAGATTCTTTCGGAGTTGAACTGGCTTTCGAATGAGTTTGAAAGGCTTGCCATTATCTATGATGAAAACCCTTCTCTCGAAGACAGGGTAAGGGACACAGGGATACTTACACCTGATAAAGCAAAGGAACTTGGCGTAGTTGGGTTTGTGGCCAGGGCCAGCGGCCAGCCGCTTGATTGCCGTATCCAGTATCCGTTTCCTCCTTACGACCGTATTGTACCCAGGATGACAGTACTTCAGTCAGGGGATGTCCATGCCAGGGCATGGGTAAGGGTTGAAGAAATAAGAGACTCTATAGAACTGATAAGAAAGATATTGGACACACTTCCTTCAGATAGAATAAAGACCGGACTTGATGTTCCAGCAGCAGACAGGAAGGGGTTCGCTGTTGTTGAAGGATGGCGGGGGGAGATAGTTTACTGGACTCAATCAGGACCAAATGGTGAGATAAACCGGTGTATGGTCAGGGACCCTTCCAGTGTAAACTGGCTTGCCCTTGAACAGGCGATCCACGGAAACATAGTACCTGATTTCCCGCTCTGCAACAAAAGTTTCAATCAGTCTTATTCAGGGCACGATTTGTAAAAGGGTATGCAAGGAGTAATTTCATGTTAAGGATTCTTCATCAGATTTTCAGAACCGGCAGTGTTACAGAACCGCTTTCTCCTGAAACAGAGGCTGTGATTGAAATTGTCGGAGACAGGTTGGAAAAGGAGATAGGACGGCGATTCCATAGGAGCCTTGCAATAAGGCTTGTGGATGCAGGCTCATGCAATGGATGTGAACTGGAGATACATGCCTTGAACAATCCGATTTATAACTGCGAGCGATTTGGTATACACTTCACTGCCTCGCCGAGATTTGCAGACATGCTCCTCGTCACCGGACCGGTTTCAAGAAATATGGAGATTGCCCTCCGCAGAACGTACAATGCCATACCACCGCCCAAGCTTGTTGTTGCAGCAGGTGACTGCGGGTACAACGGAGGAATATTCGGGGTCAGTTATGCATCCCTCGGTGGTATTGATAAGGTCATACCTGTTGATGCCTATATACACGGCTGCCCGCCCATGCCTGCCGATCTCCTTAATGGAATACTCAGGGTGATAAACCAGAATTCAGCAGCCAGGCATAAATAAACAAGGACAGACTATTATCGGATTATCGAAGGCAGTTTCGAGGAGTTTGAGAGGAGTTATCAGGCTGTAGTGTCAATTTTTATAGTTCCTGACCTGGTTTTATTCCCGCATCACTATATGCCTGTTTTAACAGATTTGTAAGCTCTAATTCTGATGCCCAGTATTGAAGATATTCCATATCCAGTAAATTTTGCTGCACCTTCAAAACACCGATAACATCATGCCATTGGCGATCAGATATACATCCTCCCATACGATACCAGTCCAGTTTGTTGAGAATAATATCTTCGGGAGACGCAAGGTAAAATTCAACTGATGCCTCATCCTCATCCATGGTATCTTTTCTTCGTCTTTTGAAAGATTCTTTGTGATAAAGCCCTTCTTTAACGATAAAAACATCCACTTTGAGCATAGTGTCAAGATGAATCAGATTGAATGAAGAACGGTTTTTAATTGCCTCCAAAATCATTTCTTCGTCAATGTAATAAGATGCTTCAAGCATTGTTACCAAAGAATGAACATGTTGGGTTTTTAAGTCCGATACCATGTCTACGTCCAAAGTTGCGCGGGCTATACCGTAAGCAGAACTGGCAACAGAACCTCCGATATAATAGTGAGTGCCTAATTTTTCAAAGGCTTCAACTACAGGTATTATAGCGGTTAATATGTCCGGAGGTTTCATAATGTCTTTCGATCTATATATTCACGGAGACGATTAGCCAACTCAGAGCCGTAATGATAAGCTATAAAAGTCAAAATTAATTCTCTCTCATTTAATTTCGGATTCGCTCGCATGATTGCTTTTCTTGAAAGCTGAATTATTCTCTGAGAGAACGATCGTGTTACAGATATTCTTTTAGCTATAGTTGCCTTACGAATCAAAGAGATTTGAATATTTTCAGCATCTGGATGTGTGTCAATAAATTGCTGCATCATTTTTCCGTATCATGGTTTAAATTGGCTATCCCCGCTGAATCACTTTGCACTTTTCAACAAATCACCAAGCTTTCTTATTTCCTCGCCGTAGAGGGCCCAGTCGCCGCGGCGCTGTGCTTCAAGGGCTCGGTTATAATGATCTCTTGCCTTCTGGAATACATTCTGACCTGTCTCCGGTTCTTTGTGAACAACCCCGGTAGTTTCTTTGTCTTGAGATACCCTGCCGCCAAACACGGATGCTAATGCAGAATCCAGAGTCTCTTCCATGGCAATACGGTTCTCATACGCCACAATCACCCTTTTCAGTTCCGGGATTTTGCCTCCTTCGGCCCGCAGATAAATCGGCTGAATATAAATGAGCGCTTCCTCAATCGGAATTACCAGAAGGCTGCCTCTGATAACCTCAGAACCTCTCTGATCCCATAGAGAAATCTGACTGGAGATGTTTGCCTCCTGGTTGATGCGGTTGGTAATCTGCATGGGTCCAAATACCAGTTTTTGCTTGGGAAAACGATACACCATCAACTGTCCGTAAAACTCTCCGTCATTACGCGCCACCATCCAGGCCGAGAGGTTGTCTTTGCCGCGGGGCGTAAAAGGAATCATCAAAATGAACTCTTCCTTTATTTCGCCAGGCAGTTTCATAATCATATGCCGCATCATGGAATCAGTTTGTTCTCCTCTGGCGATGACCGGAATCTGCCACTGATCTTCTTTGTTGTAGAAAATCTGCGCCTCATCCATATGATATACCGTGTAAAGCACCGTCTGGTAAGCAAATAAATCTTCCGGATATCGTATATGAGTCCTCAAGTCCTCATCCATCCCGTCAAGCGGAATAAACGAGCCTTTAAAAATCTTTGCATAAGTCTGAATAACCGGATCTTCTTTGTCTGCGATATAAAAAGTCATTTTGCCGTCATAGGCGTCAATCACCACCTTGACCGAATTTCTTATATAATTGAGGCGTTTCCCCGCTAAAGAACCAAACGTGTCGTTGACCAGCTCGGCATACGGATAGCGGTCTGATGTGGTGTAGCCATCATATATCCATTTTAACTCCCCCTTCCTGGTGACCACCATATAAGGGTCTCTGTCCATACTCAGGAAAGGCAAGGCCCGTCTGACCCTTTCCTCAATATTGCGGTAATACATTATTCTTGAGTCCGGCGTGATATCATTGGACAAGAGAATCTTCAATGACCCGAATCGCATGGCAAACAACACCTTGCGGAACATTGATTCAATTCGCACGCCTCCGTTTCCTTCATAGTCTGCAAAGACATTGTCCTCGCCTGAAGGATAGTTAAACTCTTTTGTCTTAGTGTTTACCACTACCCAGTTGCCGGCAAGTTCTCCATAGTATATTTCCGGCCGGCTTACTGAAAGCGATGCCACGCTTGACGAGGGTGGCAGGTTTTTTAAGAAGAGCACCGGCAGGCCCTCCGGCGTTACTTCATTGACCGGGCTTAAGGTGAGTCCAAAACCATGCGTAAATGTTAAGTGTTCGTTGATAAAGGTGCGCTGGGGCAGGCTTACAGGATTAAGCTCTCTGGGAGAGAGCAGAACCTGGCGGTAGTCGCCGTTAAAACGGTAGCGGTCGTTATCAATGGAGATAAAATCATAGTACGTACGGATTTCCTGCAGTTGGCCAAACGTGTCAAGCAGGGGTTCACGATCCCAGAGCCGCACATTTTTTATAGTGGAGCGGTTGTTATTGATGTCTGCCATGGTAAGGACTGATTCGCCGGTAAGATTGCGCTCTTCTATCTTATCCAACGCAAAAGCCTTTTGTGTTGCTTCAATATTGTGCTTGATAAAAGGGGTTTCCTTGATAAGCTCATTAGGCGCAATCACAAATTTCTGCAGGATGGCCGGGTAGGCCCATCCGCCCAGGACGGAAACGAGAATATAAAAGCCAACAGCAACCACAATAAGGTGATTGCCGGACTTAAAGATGTTTATTATCACCAGTATAGCCGCAACAACCGCAACAAAAATAAGAATTTTCAGGAACGGCAGCATAGCGTGAATGTCAGTAAATCTGGCGCCGGTAAAAGGTCCGGCAGAGCTGTAGAGCAAATAGGGGATTCTAACGGCATAAATTTTGAAGCTTGTTAAAACAAACAAAAGGGCAATAAGAATTGACAGATGCGTCTTTGCTGATTTGTCAATGAATAAAGTCCTCATAATTCCAGCGCCCGGACCCGGGTAATTGAAGGCAATAGCGCCCCGCAGCGCATAACTTGCAACCGCGCTGAGCAGAGATACAATAATAAGCCAGACCCCCATCCTGACCAAAGATTGAACAAACGGCAGATCAAAAAAGTAAAAACCAATGTCGCGGCCAAATATTGGGTCCTGTATGCCAAATGGCGTTGCGTTAAAATACTTAAGAACTGTCTCCCAACTGCCGGCTCCGGCCAGTCCTGTAAAAAATCCAAGTATAAAAGAGACCGGAAAGGCGAATGCATTAAAATATCTTTCCAAATCTAACTTTCTTACGATGTCAGTCTCCGCTCCAGCGCCTTCAGGCAGCCTGACAATCAGCGGCCTTGACACAACAAGCCGTTTCGCAAGCCAAAGATTGAAGTAGATGAAGACAAAGCTCAAAATACCAACTGCCAACCCCAAAGAAATCTTTGTAATAAGAATTGTGGTGAAGATATTGCTAAAGCCGATTTCCTGAAACCAGTACCAGTCAGCCAGCAGCCAAAAAAGGTTTGGTACTATAAAAACAGCCAGCAATACTACGCTGTAGATGATGTATGAAATATATTTTCTGGTGAGCATTTTTATTTATGATTTAGAGGGCAACAGGTCAACCCGGAAATTATTATACACAACATGACCTCATTCGTCTATATATATTACCCAAGAACATTACCCAAGACCAGTTAAATATTCTGGTTCATTCATATTTACATTATTCCCTTAACAAATACAACAGGTCATCTTCCACACG
>Ga0209212_1008494_pt1 | contig 11016 bp, 11 predicted proteins | sample RifGroC2_FD_183996 | JGI IMG/M metagenome (GOLD analysis project Ga0209212, IMG submission 183996) | Groundwater microbial communities from Rifle, Colorado, USA - Groundwater C2 (SPAdes) (version 2) | ecosystem: Environmental > Aquatic > Deep subsurface > Groundwater | place: Rifle, Colorado... | reverse complement strand
CGGCCGGCTATACCGGGGGGAGCGGGGCGCACCCCGTCTATTCCGATTACGCCGGTAAAGGCCATGTGGAAGCCATCGAGATAGTCTACGATCCTTCCAAAGTCGCCTACGAAGCGCTGCTGGACGTCTTCTGGCGCCAGATCGACCCTACCGACGCGGGGGGGCAGTTCGTGGACCGGGGGCCGGAGTACCGCTCCGCCGTCTTTTACCTGGACAAAAAGCAGCTAGCCGCCGCCGAGGCCTCCAAAGCCCGGCTGGCCGCTTCCGGCAGGTTCGACAAGCCCCTAGCCACGGAGCTGATAAAATTCTCCGTCTTTCACCCGGCGGAGGAATATCACCAGGACTATCACCGCAAGAATCCCCTGCGCTACAAATATTACAGGTATAACTCCGGGCGCGACAAGTTCCTGAAAAAGACCTGGGGGCCGGAAGCGGAAAAGGCCGCGCTGCGCAAGCGCCTCACCCCGCTGCAGTACAAGGTCACCCGGGAAGCCGGGACCGAGCCCCCCTACAAGAACGAGTACTGGGACAATAAACGCGAAGGCATCTACGTGGACATAGTCTCGGGCGAGCCCCTCTTCAGCTCCCTCGACAAGTACGATTCCGGGACCGGCTGGCCCAGCTTCACCAGGCCCCTGGAACCCGCCAATATAGTGGAAGCCGCTGACCGGAGCCTCTTCACGGTCCGGACCGAGGTCAAAAGCCGCGGGGCGGGCTCGCACCTGGGTCACGTTTTCACGGACGGCCCTCCTCCTGCGGGTCTGCGGTACTGCCTCAACTCGGCGGCCCTCCGCTTCATACCGAAGGAAGCCCTGGAGAAAGAAGGCTACGGCCGGTACCGGAAGCTGTTCGGGAAAGAACGCGAATGAAATACGATCATCACGCCATAGTTATCGCCCGGGCCGCTTCGCGTCAGCGCGCCGGCCAGAAAATCACTCGTCAGGCTGACCCCGATGCGCCGGGACGGCTCCGCGACGGCTCCTTGACACGCCGCGTTCCATATCCTAAACTGCACACATAGGGTTTCGTTTCGGGGGAAGAAGCAACTTAAAAGCGGTAAATTCGTATCGCGATCCGGGCTATGCCGTGCCGGAGAGCTCCGCCGCCGCTTTATCCCGCCGAAAATGGCTCAAAAGAGCGGTAGGGGGATAATATGGAAAAACTGCTGATAAGCGTAGTAGCGGGTCTTCTGCTGGCCGGCGCGCCCGCGGCGGCGCAGGAACACCCGTCGGAGCACCCCAAAGCGCAGGCCGGGGAGCACCCGTCGGAGCATCCCAAGGCGAAGGCCAAGGAGCACCCGGAGCATCCCAAGGGCAAACCTTTGGCCGGGGAAGTGGGCTCGAAGAAATGGAAGAAACAGGTAAGCAAGGAGTTCGACGGCTTCGTCTGCGACCACACAAAAAAGCCGAAGGGCGAGGGGTTCTTGATCCGCGACGCGAAACTTAACAAGGACTGGAAGCTTAAAATGGTCCGCGTCCACAAGGACAAGATAGTCCATCTCGGGGAGAACCGTTTCTTCGCCTGCGCCGACCTGAAATCCATAGACAGCAAGGACAAGCTGGACTTGGATTTTTACGCGAAGAAGCTGCCGGACGGCTCCTGGAAGATGGAAAAAGTGCTCATCCACAAGCTCAACGGAAAACCGCGCTACACCTACAATGAGCGGAACGAAATGGTCCCTGTGAAGTAGCGTCGTCCGCGAAAGGCTCTCCGGCGCGGACCGGGGAGCCGGGGAGGGACTATGACTGCGGCTAAAAAAGCGCTCATTGCGCTATTGCTGGCCGGGGGAGCGACGTACGCCGGCTATACGCGGCTGAGCATGTGGAACGGGGAGCGCGCGGCCGAAGTGGTGGAGACGCTCTCGTTCGACGTCGCCAAAGGCGCTGGGGAGCTGCGGCTGTGGTTCCCCAAACCGCCAGCGACCGCGGAGCAGACCGTGGTCCTGGAGGAAGTCCGCGCCCCGTGGCCGCATACCATCACCAAAGAGGCGGAGTTCGGCAACGAAACCGTGCATTTCCGCGCGCGGCGGCCGGAACCCGGTCCGGTTTCCATAGAGCTGCGCTACCGCGTTCTGCGGCGGCGCCAGGGAGCATACAAGGAGGCGGCCGCGCCCGGAGAGCGCTATCTGGAACCCGGGGGGCCGCTGGTCCCGGACGCCGAGATCCGTGCCATGGCGGCGGAGGCCACGGCCGGCCTTACCACCACCATGGACAAAGCCCGCGCGCTCTACCGGCACGTGCTCGGCTATATGACCTATGATAAATCGGGGAGCGGCTGGGGACGCGGCGACCCGGTCTACGCGTGCAGGGTGGCCAGAGGCAACTGCACGGACTTCCACGCCCTTTTCATGTCGTTAGCCCTGGCCAGCGGGATCCCGAGCCGGTTCCGCATGGGCTACCTGCTTCCTGAAGAAGAGCGGGGCGAGGTGGCGGGGTACCATTGCTGGGTGGAATTTTACGCTGAAGGACACGGCTGGGTGCCCGCCGATATCTCCGCGGCGTGGCATAAGCCGCGCCTGGCCCGGCGGTACTTCGGCCTCCTGGACCCGGACCGGGTACTGGTGAGCACAGGCCGCGGGATACGGCTTTCGCCGCCGCAGGCGGGCCGGCCGCTCAATTTCCTGGACCGCCCTTACGCCGAAGCCGACGGCAGGGAGCTCTATGGGATGAAGCTGACGCGGAAATACCGGACCCTGCGCCCGCTATGAGCGCCGCGGGCCCGCGCGGTACGAACTTAAAGAAAGCCGGGGGGAATGAGCGGCCGGCCGCCTCAATATTATTGACCGACCGGTCACAAACTGTGATAATTCCCTTATATGGCCAGGCCGCGCAAATACGACCGCGAAACGGTCCTCGAAAAGGTGATGCTGCTGTTCTGGGAGCGCGGCTATGCAGGCGCCTCCATTTCCGGCATACTCTCGGCCACCGGCCTCAAAAAAGGCAGCCTCTACCGCTCCTTCGGCAACAAGGAAAGCCTTTTCCGGCTGGCCCTGCGCAGGTATTCCGCGCGGGGGCCGCAATTCATGGGCGACCCGGCCCCTTCCCTGGCCGGCCTGCTGCAGATCTACTCCCGCCTGGTCGACGACGCCGCGGTGCCTGACCTGCGCTCGCGCGGTTGTTTCCTTTTCAACAGCGGTCTGGAGTTCGGCGCGGCCCGGGGCGGCGCGGCCGGCGACGTCAGACTGGAACTGGGAAAACTGGAAGACTTCTTCCGCGCCGCCATAGACCGCGCGGTAAAGGACGGCGACCTGCCGCGGGGCCTGGACCGGCGCGCGGCGGCGGCCAGGGCCTTTTCCGCGGCCTTCACGTTGCGCAGCATCGCCAGATTCAGGCCGGAGCGCGCCTTCCTGAAGGAAATAGCCAACGCGGCCCTGGCCTCGCTGGGCACGAAGCGGAGGATAGCATGAACTGGAAGAGAGAGGACAATTCCGTCTTAAGTCCGGCGGTCCTGGCCCTTGCCATGATCGTCTTAAGCGCGCTGCCGGCGTCGGCCTTCGACGGGGCGCACGCCCGCTACGCCGCCGTGCTGCGGGAGCACCTGCGAGGCGGCCTTGTGGACTACAAGGCGCTCAAGGCCGCCCCGGCGGAACTGGACGCCTACCTGGCCGTAGCCGGCGCCAGGCACTGCAAGGGGCGCTCGGGCCAGGGCGAGAACTTCGGAGATCTCGCCCGGATCCTGCGCCGCTGCGCCGATAAGGAGCATGCGCTGTTCGTCGACCTGGCCGCGCTGGCGGCCGTGAAGCCGGCGGAGTACGAGGCCTGGCCGCGCGCCGACAAGATAGCGTTCTGGATAAACACCTATAACGCCTATACCCTAAAGGCCATACTGGACCATTACCCCATAAAGCCCAACTGGCGCGCCTCGCTGCGATACCCGAAGAGCAGTATACGCCAGGTCCCCGGCGTCTGGGATAAGCTGAAGTTCAGGGTGATGGGCCGCGAACTGACGCTAGACGGCATGGAACACGACATACTGCGCAAACAATTCAACGAGCCCCGCGCGCATATGGCGCTGGTCTGCGCTTCGCTGGGCTGCCCGGTTCTGCGCCCGGAGCCCTATACCGGCGCCGCCCTGGACGCCCAGCTTGACGACCAGGCCCGCCGCTTCCTCGCCGACCCGGCCAAGTTCAGGCTGGACAGGGAGAAAGGCGCGGCCTATTTCTCGCCTATCTTCAAATGGTTCGCCGAAGACTTCGAGCCTTCTGCGGCAGCCTTCATGGCGCGCTATGTCTCCGCGCAAGACCGGGCCTTCCTGGAGTCCGGGGAATTCAAAGTTAAATGGCTGGATTACGGCTGGGCGCTCAACGAGGCGCCGCCGGCCGGGGAAAAAGAATGAAATACGATTATCACGCGGTAGTCATAGGCGCCGGCTCCGGCGGGCTGGTGGTAGCCGCCGGCTGCGCCAATTTCGGCGCGCGGGTGGCGCTGGTGGAGGAAGCGCACATGGGCGGCGACTGCCTCAACGCCGGCTGCGTGCCCAGCAAGGCTTTCCTGCGCGGCGCCCACGCCGCGGCGGCCGCGCGCGAGCTGGGCCGCTTCGGGGTGAACGCGCGCGTGGAAGGCGTGGACCTGGGCAAAACCATGGACCGGGTAGCCTCCATCGTAAAGGAAGTCTCCCCGCGCGATTCCGAGGAGCGCTTCCGCGGCCTCGGCGTGGACGTGGTCCGCGCGCGGGGCGCGCTGGTGGACGCGCACACGGTAAAAGCCGGCGACAGGCTGCTGACCGCAAAATACATAGTGCTGGCCACCGGCTCCGAACCCATGGTGCCACCCGTACCCGGCCTGGACGGGGTTAAGTACTACACCAACAGCGACATCTTCACGCTCAGGACCCTGCCGAAAAAACTGCTGGTGCTGGGCGCCGGGCCCATAGGGCTGGAACTGGGCCAGGCTTTCCGCCATCTCGGCAGCGAGGTGGAGGTCATAGACCAGGCGCCGTCCCTTTTCGGCAAGGACGATCCCGAGGTGGCGCCGCTGATGCTGGAAACGCTGACCGCCGAAGGAATAGTTTTCAGCCTGGGCGCGAAAATACTAGGCGTCTCCAAGTCGGGCGACGGGGTCTCGGTAAAGATCGAGCGCGACGGCAAGGCCCAGGAAGCCGCCGGCGACGCGCTGCTGGTGGCCCTCGGCCGCAAACCGGTCACCGCCGGGCTGAGCCTTGAAGCCGCCGGCGTGGCGCTGGACGGGCGCGGCTACATAAAGACCGACACCCGCCTGCGCACCAGCGCGCCCAATATCTACGCCTGCGGCGACTGCACGGGGCCTTACCTGTTCACCCATACGGCCGGCTATCAGGCCGGCATAGTGATACGCAATATCATCTTCGGCCTGCCGGCCAAAGCGGATTACCACAACCTCGCCTGGACCACCTATACGCGGCCCGAGGTTGCGCATGTGGGCCTTACCGAGCAGGAGGCGGCCAAGGCCGGCCTGCTGCGCGACAAGGTGCTGCTGCCGCTGGCCGAGAACGACCGCGCCCTGGCCGAAGAGGACCGCCGCGGTTTCCTTAAATTCGTCGTCGGCCCCGGCGGGCGGCTTATAGGCGCCACGCTGGTGGGCGAGAAGGCGGGGGAAATGATAGGCGCGGCGGCGCTGGCCGTCACCAACAAGCTCAAGGCCTCGGCTTTCGCGTCGGTGATGTTTTCCTACCCGACGGAGGCAGAACTTTTCAAGACGGCTTCTTACGAATACATGAAGCGCGGCTTCAAGCCGTGGATGAAGAACCTGGTGAAGTCCGTCCTGCTGCGCGGTACCGCGGCGGGCGGCCCGGAGAAGAACGATGACTGAAGCCGCCCGCGGGATTTTCGGAGTATTCGCCTTCATGCTGCTGGCCTGGCTGCTGGGCCGGGACAGGCGCGCCGTGAACTGGCGCTTCGTGCTGGCGGGGCTGGGCCTGCAGCTGGGCCTGGCGCTGCTGCTGCTCAAAGTGCCCGGCGTCAGCGACGCGCTGTTCGCCGTCAACCGCCTGGTCGGCGTGCTGGAGGAAGTCACGGCTAAATCCGCCGGCTTCATGTTCGGCTACCTGTCGGGCGGCAAGCCGCCTTTCGAGGTGGTGGACCAGTCGGCCAACTTCATAGTGGCCTTCCGCGTGCTGCCGCTGGTGCTGGTGGTCAGCGCGCTTTCGAGCGTGCTGTTCTACCTGGGCGCGCTGCCCTGGATCATACGCCAGTTCGCCCGCCTGCTGCGCAGGAGTTTCGGCGTCTCAGGAGCGCTCGGCTTCGGCGCGGCCGCCAGCGTTTTCATGGGGATAATCGAGACGCCCATTTTGGTGCGGCCCTACCTCGCCGCCATGGGCAGGGCCGAGCTCTTCACCCTCATCACCTGCGCCATGGCCACGGTATCGGGCACGGTGATGGTACTCTACGCCAGCGTGGTCGGTCCTTATATCCCCGGCGCCATGGGCCACATACTCGCGGCCTCGGTCATCAGCGTACCCGCGGCGCTGCTGTGCGCGCACCTGATGGACCCGGCCAAGCCCGCCGCCAGCCACGACCCGGACCATTTCAAAGTGCCCTCGCAGGGCTCCAATATAGCCGACGCGCTGATGCGCGGCACCTCCGACGGGGCCCGGATGTGCGTGAACATCGCCGCCAGCATCATTGTGATGTTCGCCATGGTGCACCTGGTCAACAAGGGCCTCAACATCATACCGGGGCTGTCAGGCGTAACCCTGCAGGGCCTGCTGGGCGGCCTGATGCGCCCGCTGGTGTGGCTGGCCGGCGTACCGTGGGCCGAAAGCGCCGCCGCCGGCGAGCTGATGGGCGTGAAGACCATACTCAACGAGTTCGTGGCCTATCTTCAATTCGCGCAGGCCGGCGGAGCGGGCCTGTCGCCGCGCAGCTCGCTGATAATGATGTACGCCATGTGCGGCTTCGCCAATCTCGGCAGCCTGGGAATTGTAGTGGGCGGGCTCGCGAGCGTACTGCCCGACAGGACGGAGGAGCTCTTCGTCTCCTGCGGCCGGGCCCTGATAGCCGGCACGCTGGCCACGCTGATGACGGGCGCTTTTATAGGGATACTATATTGAGCGGCGGAAGTAGAACCCGAACACCCTGACCGCCGCAGTATAGAACACCAGGGCCGTGAAGACCCAGGCCAGCGGGGCGAACCAGGCGGGGAAAAGCATCATCGCCCCGAAAAAGATGAAGGACTCGGCCCGCTCCATGAGGCCCTCGCTATAGTGGAAACTTTTCTGCGAGCTGTTCTTTTCGAAGATGGCTACGACGAGGAAACTGGTGACGCAAAGCAGCATGCTGCCCAGCATCGCCAGGCATTCGAGCCCGCGGCCGGGCGCGTAGAGGAAGAGGCCCAGCGTGACCGAGAACTCCACGACCCGGTCGGAAACTATGTCCAGCGCGGAGCCCTTCTCGGACGAGACGCCGCGCGCGCGGGCGTAGCTGCCGTCGAGCGCGTCGAGCCAGCCGGAGAGCAGCAGGGCGGCCAGCGCGGCCAGCGGCAGTCTGAAGTAAAGCAGCGGGGCGGTGGCCACGCCCAGCAGGCCCCCGGCGACGGTCAGGGCATCGGGGTTCAGCCGCAGCGGCAGCAGCAGCCGCACGGGGAGGTCCACCAGGAGTTTCTGGAATAGCGGCCGGGCCAATCTTTCTAGCATGAGGGAATTTTACTAATTAAGGAGAGCTATATGGCGTGGATAGAAGTGATAGAGCCGGAAAAGGCGCAGGGCCGCCTCAAGGAGATCTACGACGAGACGCTTCGCAGCCGCGGCGCGCTGGCGGCCGTGCACAAGATACACAGCCTCCACCCCGAGAGCCTGACCGCCCACATGGAGCTCTACATGACGCTGCTCTACGGCAAGTCGCCGCTGCTGCGCCGCGAGCGAGAGCTGATAGCCGTGGCCGTATCGCGCGCCAACGGCTGCCCTTACTGCGTGGGCCATCACAGCGACGCCTTCGCCCGCTACGAGAAGGACCCGGCAAAAGTGGAGGCCGCGCGGGCCGGGCGCTGGGACGAATTCCGGCCGAACGAAGCCGCGCTCTGCCGCTTCGCCGAAAAGCTGACCCGCGAGCCCTCGGCCTCCTCCGAGGCCGACGTGGCGGCCCTGCGCGCCGCCGGCTACGGCGACCAGGCCGTGCTCGACGCCGCGCAGATCGCCGCCTATTTCAATTTCGTCAACCGCCTGGTGCTAGGCCTCGGCGTGCACCTGGAAGGCGAGGCCGAGCGGCAGGGCTTCAAATACTGACCATGAACAATTACCGCACCTGGCTCAAAATCCTGCTCGCCGCGGCGCTGATAGCCGCCGCCGTCCTGCTGGCGCGCCACTTCGGATTGCAGGCGCTGCTGCGCGCCGCGCTGGACCGGCTGGCGGCGCTGGGCCCCGCCGGGGCCGCCGCCTTCGTGTTGCTTTACATCGCCGCCGCGGCGCTGCTGGTGCCGGGCTCGGCGCTGACGCTGGGCGCCGGCGCCATCTACGGTGTGGTCTGGGGCTCGCTCATAGTGTCGCTGGCTTCCACGCTGGGCGCCGCCGCCGCTTTCCTTATAGGCCGCCACCTGGCCCGCGGCTGGGTGGAGAAGAAAGTGGCCGGCAGCCCGGCCTTCGCCGCCATCGACGCCGCCGTGGCCGAGGGCGGCTGGCGTATAGTGGGCCTCACGCGCCTCTCACCCGCGTTCCCCTACACGCTGCTCAACTACGCCTACGGCCTGACAAGAGTTTCCTTCAAGGAATATATTCTGGCCTCCTGGATTGGCATGATGCCCGGTACCGTGATGTACGTCTACCTGGGCGCGCTAGCCGGCGAGTTGGCCCGCGCCGGGGGGGAAGGCGGCCGCACTCCCGCCGAATGGGCGCTCTACGCGGCGGGACTGGCGGCCACCGTGATAGTGACCGTCTATGTCACGCGGCTCGCCCGCGGCAAGCTGAAAGCCATGACCGGCCCCGGCGCGCAAAAATAGTAACATTGTCATCGTAAACCTATGCGGGAACTTTTCCTCATCGCGGACATCGGCGGCTACACGCGCTTCATGCGCGGCCAGGCGCAGGCGCTGGCCCACGCGCAGGTGGTGGTCGCAAAATTACTGGAAGCCCTGCTCGAGGCCTCCACCCCCTTCACTGTGGAAAAGCTCGAGGGGGACGCCGTCTTCCTGCGCCTGCCCTGGCCCGAGCAGGACCCGCAGCCCGGCCTGTTCCCCGCCGTGGAGGCCATGCACGGCGCCTTCACCGCCAGGCAGGCGGCTATGGAAGCTGCGCGCACCTGCAACTGCGACAGCTGCTCACAGATGCACGCCCTGCGCGTCAAATTCGCCGCGCACGCCGGCGAGGCCGCCAGGCAGAAAATAGGGCCCTTCACAGAGCTGGCCGGCATGGACGTCATACTGGTGCACCGCATGCTCAAGAACAAGGTGCCCGCGCAGGAATACCTGCTGGGCACGGAGCCGGTGCTCCCGCTGCTGGGCGGCGCCCCGCCGGGCTTGCGCCTGGACCACGATTTCGAAGGCGTCGGCCCCACCGCCGCCTATTACCGCGAACTGCCCGCCGCCAGACCCCATCACGGCCACTCTCCGCTGCCGCTGAAGATAGCGGCCCGCGGCATACTGGAGCTCAAAGGTCTTCTCTACCGTCTCGGCCTGCGCACGGCTATAAGTATCAAGCAGTCCTGAAATTATGCCCGCAAAGCGCATCCAGCCGGCCCCATAAACAGGGACCTTGGCCGGGCCGCACTGCGGTGTCGCTACGCTCCACCCCCGGCCTGCCGGGCAGGCCTTGCAACGCAGAATTTATTTTTTTCTTATTTTTAAATTAGGCCACCGGAAAGAAAGAATTTAAACGGGGGCACCTTGGTTTATTAAAAAAACCGCCCAGGCCTGATCATTGAATTGTGTCGCTTCGCTCCACCCGCTGTTCGCTCGCCCTGGCGGGCTTTTCTGTTAATTATCTGTCGCACCGGAAGAAACCGCAACCGCAACAGATTTCAGGAATAGAACGGAAGCTCATAACTGCTATTTACTATAATTATCTCTTAATAACCGGCAAGAAAGGCCGGGGACTGTGGGGGGGAACCATAGTGGACAGCGGAAATGCGGCTTTAACCGAACTAACCGCGCTGATGCGGCTAGTTTGCGCCCGGGATATTTCCGTCTATGACGAGGGGTTTCTGCTTAAGTCGCTGGAGAAGCGCCTGGCTGAAACCGGGGCCGGAACGCTTCAGGCCTATTGCGCCCTGCTGCGGGTAAAGCCCTCCGAAGGGGAATTGTTTTTCAGCTCCCTGGGCATCTCCTACAGCGAGTTTTTCCGCAACCCGCTTACCTTCTCCGTCCTTGAGCAGCTGGTCCTGCCAGCGCTTATCTCCGAACTGGAACGCACGGGCCGCAAAGAGCTCCGGGTCTGGTCGGCCGGCTGCGCCGCCGGGCAGGAAGCATATTCTCTGGCCATCCTGCTGACCGAGCTGGCCGCCCGGCGCGGCCAGGCTTTCTCTTTCCGCATTTTCGCCACTGATATTTCAGAAACCGGGCTGGCGGCGGCGCGCGCCGGGGTTTATGACGGCGCGGCCCTGAAGAACGTGCGGCTGGAGCATCTAAATAAATATTTTTCGCGGCAGGACGGGTCGTACGCCCTCCGGCCAGAGGGACCACGTTCTTTATCTACTTGCCTCTTGCCGAAAGCGCGGTCCAGAGCACACGGGACAATAAAGAAGGCCAGTCCGCCGGTAAAACCGGCAGTGAAACCGTTCTGCTGGTGGAGGATCACGAGAGCCTGCGCCGCCTCGGCGCGCGTATCCTGAAAAGCAGCGGCTACACGGTGCTTGCCGCCGCCTCGGGGGCGGAGGCTTTAACCGTGCTGGAGGACCACGGCAAACCCGTCGACCTGCTTGTTACCGACGTCGTTATGCCCGGGATGACCGGCCGCGACCTGGCGCTTGAAATAGCGCGCCGGAAGCAGGCCGGCAGAACCCTCTACATGTCCGGCTATACCGACGAAGCCATAGTAAAACACGGCGTCCTTGAGCCGGGCATAGCGTTCATCTACAAACCGTTCACCGTAGAAGCGCTGGCCCTTAAGTTGCGC
>Ga0209212_1008490_pt1 | contig 11020 bp, 10 predicted proteins | sample RifGroC2_FD_183996 | JGI IMG/M metagenome (GOLD analysis project Ga0209212, IMG submission 183996) | Groundwater microbial communities from Rifle, Colorado, USA - Groundwater C2 (SPAdes) (version 2) | ecosystem: Environmental > Aquatic > Deep subsurface > Groundwater | place: Rifle, Colorado... | reverse complement strand
GCAGAAAGCCTATCTGCTGAAGGGTTGCGTATTGACATCCTGGTCAATAACGCCGCCATCGATCCTAAGGTCAAGGGAGAACAAGGGGTGCTAGAAACCTCACGCCTCGAAAATTTCCCCCTGGAGCAATGGGATTTACAAGTGGCTGTCGGCCTGACCGGTGCCTTCCTGTGCAGCCAAGTGTTCGGTACTGCGATGGCCCTAGACGGTAAGGGTGGCGTGATTCTGAATATCGCCTCTGATCTTTCAGTATTCTCACCAGATCAACGCCTCTATCGTAAGGAAGGCTTGACGGATGATATGCAGCCGGTTAAGCCCGTCACCTACTCGGTTATCAAGGCCGGGTTGGTAGGGTTGACGCGCTACCTGGCCACCTACTGGGCTGACAAAGGTGTACGCTGCAACGCTCTTTCTCCGGGTGGTGTTTTTAACGGGCAAGGCGAAGAATTTGTGCAACGTCTGACCTCACTTATCCCAATGGGCAGGATGGCGTCAAAGGATGAGTACCGTGCCGCCATACAGTTCCTCTGCTCCGATGCGGCGAGTTATATGAATGGCCAGAATGTGGTGATGGATGGGGGCAGAAGTGCCTGGTAATGATTCGTCTTGTGGCGCATATGGGTGACCCTGTGCGGCGACCAGTAATATTTATGCAGCCTGGCCCCATCCATCTTTTCTGGGTGACGGGCGTTTTTTATTTTTGGGATTTGGCGAAAAAATTTGATTTTGTTTTTTTAGTACCCGCAAATTATCAGCAACACACGCAGTTTCAGAAGATCGCCAGTTTGCCAGCAGTGAAACACATTGAATATATACCCGAAGAGGGTATCCTATCTCGCCATTTTCGTTATAAAAAAATTTTCAGGACTCTGTTGCAGGAATATGTGCCGCAGCTTATTTTGTTGCATAACTGGTCATATTTGGGTAATCAGTACCTTCTCGAATTGTGTGCTGAGTTGACCCCAAAAGCTTCGAGGTTTTATTTTCAAAATTGCCGGTTTCCATTGATGTGGGAGGGCAATTTTGCAGCATTGCGTGATGTAAGGATTGAACCAATGCTCAAGAGCAACCGATTGTTTGCCTACAATCCAAAACTGGTGGGTGTTGTTAATGATCTAAGGTGTACTCTGTCATTTTTAATTCATTACAAATTATTCCCTTTGCTGGTACTCGGTAAAGTTTTGCATCCACCAGTCAATGTTATGACCGGCTATGTGGATCGTGCAGCCGCTATCGCCAGTTTACGTGCAGGAAAAGATTTCGTTCTCGCATATCTAGCGGAAGAAATTGAAGCCTATAAATCACAAGGGTTTGAGAGTGTTATCTGCATTCACCACCCCATGCGGAATGCAGGAAAACAGGTATTCCAATTTCTGTATGAGGACATTTCTGAGCAGGATGCAATTCTGATCCTGCCAAGTTATGGGTTTACTTCCCAGCTCATCGTTCAAGGTTGGTCGGAATCGCAAGTGGTGGATCATGTGGGTGGGAAGTGGTGCAATGCCATGGATGCTTTGCTTGCTAGGTTCCCTGGCTATCGCCTCACCATCAAGCTGCACCCTGCGTCAAAAAATGACCCATCGTGGAAGCGGATCATTGAAAGAATCATTCAGGCGTTCCCGCAAGTAATCAATTTACCATCCAGTGAAAGTGCTGAACTGTGCGTCGTTAAATCGAGAGTCGTCGTGTCGGATGTTTCAACGGTTTTGTGGTGGGCAGCATTGTGGGGCGGTAAGAGTGTCATAAGCTTGGATGTATTCGGTTATCCTGGAGGCGGGGAAATGAAACTGTATTCCAACTACATTGAATATATTAACGATATTTCCAAAATCAATGCGTCATCCTTCTCTGGTCATGATTTGTCCAGTAGCGGCGCTGAGAGCCTGCATAGGTTGATGAAGTGCGATGAGTAAAATTAAACAAATCGTAAAAATTCTGCTCAATAGATACCCTGCGAGGAGACAAGTGACCGTTCTTCCGGAGGACGTGTTTATCGTGTCTTATCCAAAATCGGGTAATACGTGGACAAGATTTCTGATTGGTAATATTTATCACCAGGATGGCCTGGTTGATTTTACAAACATTGAAAAAATGGTGCCGGACATTTATCAAAACTCTGATTCCGATTTATTGAAAATTGCACGGCCAAGAATTCTCAAAAGCCATGAATCATTTGATCCAAGATATAAAAAAGTTATCTATATCGTTCGTGATCCGCGAGATGTGTTTATTTCTTATTATCATCATCACATCAAATTCAAGGCAATCGGAGAAGAGGCCTCTTTGCAAGCTTTCCTTCTTCCTTTCTTGGCTGGTGAACTGGATAGTTTTGGTTCATGGAGCGAAAACGTGGGGGGGTGGCTCGGCGCGCGGGAGGGTGACGCGAATTTCATGTTGTTGCGATATGAAGATATGCTGGCCGACCCGATCCGCGAATTGACAAGAGTGGCTGAATTTCTCTCCATAAAAGTGGATGAGTCACGCTTGAAATATGCAGTTCGAGCCAGTTCGGCAGACGAAATGCGCAAGATGGAAAAAGGCCAGTCACTATACTGGAAGGCAACAAAAAATACGCGCCAAGACAAACCTTTTGTCAGGGCGGCAAAATCTGGCGGTTGGCAAACTGAACTTTCCGCTGAGATTGCAGACGAGTTGTCTTTTGCATGGGGTGCCAAAATGAAAGCCTTGGGGTATCTGTGATTTCACTTAGCTTCTTGTCGACCTTTCTACAGAGCTAGGAAGTACAATGTGCGCATACCGCCGAATTGCCGAGACGAGACCACGATCGCCTTCATCGTGCTTCATCGTGACTGACTGCACCTCCAGCGACGCCATGTTGTTGTATGGCGAGATGTGTTAATGGCGCGTCATATCAGGCATAAGAGTTCAAGCAAGCGATCAGTGAAAATGGAACTAAAATTAGTAATGAAAAATCCACTGACCATCTGGATGAGGTGGCTTGTTTTTAAGATTTACCACGAACATAAATTTGTGCAGCAGAATCTTAAAATAGGATACTTGGCTCAATTTGCTAATTGTCAGTTTGGTAGGTACAACACGCTCTGTGATGGGGTTATATTGAAAAACGTAAATCTGGGCGATTTTAGTTATATAGCGATGGATACTCGAATGTCTAACACGTCCATTGGGAAATTTTGCTCCATCGGACCTTATGTGGTGGCAGGCCTTGGTCGTCATCCAGCGCGTGATTTCGTTTCATCCCACCCAATATTTTATTCAACAATCGGCCAGGCACAGTTAAGTTTTGCCAAAGCACCCCACTTTAATGAATATGCAGATATTAATATTGGTAATGACGTGTGGATAGGTGCACGATCCACCATTCTAGATGGGGTAACCATCGGAGACGGAGCGATGATTGCTGCTGGAGCGGTTGTTTCAAAGGATGTGCCGCCATACTCTATCGTTGGAGGTGTACCGGCAAAGATAATACGATTTCGTTTTACTCCGGAAGAAATAGAGTTTCTAAAAAAACTCAAATGGTGGGATCGAGATATTGGTTGGCTGGAGCAAAATTATGATAGCTTTCACGATATTAGGAAAATGATGCCAAAAATTTAGATTTCACGAATGATTTTTTCATTTTCGCTGTTGAAGCGTGAAAGAAGTGTGCTTCGGAGGGTAGAGTGAGTGATAGAAGTGGCCTCGGAAATTCGGCAGCTCGACAAGTGGCAATTAGGCAAAAATCCTTGGTTGCCGCGATATGGATACTTATCACCGTTAAAAAATGAAAGGAAGCGCTGCTAATGATGGTTGATGCAGTATCTTTGGTGTCAAATAGCGGCATAGAAATTGGCAGATTGTTTGGCAGTTACCCTATCGCTATTCAGAGGCAGTTGGCGCAATTGTTTGATGTGGTGCTATCAACTATTCCTAAGAATAAAATATATTCCATCATTATGTTAGGCAGTACCCCAAGGGGAGAGTTGTCTTTCAAAATCCAAGGCGGGGATGTAGATATTTTTAGTGATTATGAATTCGTGATTGTTTATAAAACCCCGTTTTCTCCAGCAGAACTGGAGTCGCTCGACAAGCGACTTTCAGAGTTAGTTGGGGGATGGGCTGTTCGTTCCCCCTTATTCCATGTGGATTATGGCGTTGCATCAAAAGCAAAATTCCGTATTACTCCACCTACTTTCTGGACTTTCGAGGTAAAAAAAACTGCAGCTTTAATATATGGACAGGATGCCAGGAAATTGCTTCCTGCAGTAACAATTTCCAACTTGGATAAGGGTGTTCTGAACGAACTAATACTGGTTCGTTTATGGAACATGCTGCTGTGCATAAATGAGGGTTTTATCAGAAGAGACGAAACTGATTACGAACGATTTACTGTAAATATTTCTTATGCGAGAAATGCACTGGATATTCTTTCCATTCTTTTGCCACATGAAGGTGTTCTGTTGGCAAGCTATGAGTCACGGGCAGCTTACTTTGCAGAGCATGATCATGCTGATGATTGGGGGCAATATAAGAGCCGCTTTGCAGCGGCAAATCGGTTTAAATTGAACAATTATGATGAAGCTTTTGCAAAAGGAGAATTCCAATCATTATTTTTAGATGGATTTACTAAGTTGCTTTTTGCACTTTCAGGTGAACCGAACCCCGACCCTCTAAATATTAGAAGAATTGATTTCGATAAAATATTTAGTGAAAAAATGGTTCGCAAGTTGCGTCGCAAATACATGGATTTTAGATTATTTGCAACCTACTACAACATGAGCATTGGGAAGCTTAGCACATTGTGGAAAGATAGTCTTAGGCCTAAATTGGTTGCTACGTTACTTTATATGCATTATTCGCTAGACATTCGATTGGATGGTGAGAAGCAAATTGATTTTTTGAAAGCAGCATTTTATCAATTTGGGACAATCTCCAATGAGAAATCAATTAACTGGTCTGATGATGAATCATTTGTGGATAATTGGAATAGGCTGCGGAGAAAAATACTGGACATGATGGTTGTTTGGTTCTATGGCAGATCAAGAGAATCCGTTGTGAGGCTTGAGAGGTTAATGGATTGGCGCGATAGATGAGTACATTATTAATTTTCATTGATGGTCTATCCTGCGATCTTGCCAAGGAACGGCTAACTTTTCTTAGGGGTGGAAAGGTTTTGCCAATTACACCGGGCATCGGGTTTAGCAACAACCTCTATCCTGAAATGTTGTGTGGGCAGACACCTGACGAAATCGGTTATTTCAATGAATGGTCTCCAGCCACTGCTGAACGTTCTCCACTACCTTTTTATCTACAAATGGCAGATGTTGCCAGGAATTTTTTATACCTGAATGCGGGATTCAGGAAAATATTTCTTCAGAAAGTGATGGGGATAAATTTTGCGAACATCCCATTTAAATATGCACATTATTTCGAACCGGAAGGATCACATAATTTTAGGGACCTAAAGAGCGGGCTGTTGCAGGATTACAAGTTCGACATTTTTGATGCGGTCGAGATGAGGGCGCCGGTCGGGTTCCGAGATGCTATGGCTATAGACAGAGCTGAATTTGACATGCGGAATGCCAATACACTGGTTTCGCTAGTTGACTTGGATAATATTGCCCATATACATGGCATTCACTCGACTAGGTTCTCCAATCACATTGCGTTGTTAGACGTAAAAATTAATTCCCTTGTAGATTCTTTTTTAAAGGTAGACCCTGATGCGAGCGTTTTTGTATTTTCTGATCATGGGATGGCAGATGTTGAAAAAGCGGTTCTTCTTGATGTCGAAACTGTTGCGGGTGAGATGGCTTATGGTAAGTACCTATATTTTCTCGATTCAACTTTTCTCCGGGTTTGGGTGAAAGATGCAATGATTGCGTCAGCCATAACTGAGTATTTGGGAGGGTTTGAGCATGGAGATGTTCTTTCTCAACAGGAAAGGGTGGATTTTGGTATTACTAATTCTGAATTTGGAGATATTATCTTCCGCGCTAAGGAGGGGGTGCTTTTTCTACCCAATTTTTATGGTGCAAGACATGTCAAAGCTATGCATGGTTACGACAGTCAGTTGGCTTCGCAAACTGCTTTTATTGCTAAAATTAAAGGGAATGACCATGCAAAAATACAACCTAGGCGAAGTAAGGATGTCTTTGCATATTTGACAGAAAACTTGGCAGCTAAAGTTAGTGAGTAATCTAAGAGTTTTGCTGGTTCACAATTTTTACCGTTCCGACTTGATTGGGGGGGAGGATGTGGTATTCAGAGCAGAAGTCTCAGCTCTCAAAGAGAGGCTGGGTGATTCTAGTGTTTACGTTTATACGAAATCCAATGATGAAATAAATAAATTTGCGCTCGTATCAAGCCTGTTTTTTTCTGTATCCAATTTTATAAACGTGTATGCACTCGTTCGCTCCAGGCGAATTAGTGTTGTGCATGTACACAACTTTTTTCCAATAATTTCACCGAGCGTTTTTCTGGCGGCAAAATTAGCTGGCGCCAAACTTGTATTGACGCTCCACAACTACAGATGGTGGTGCATCGCGGGAACATTTTTTGAGGACACAACAGGAATATGTGAGCATTGCAGGTCAAAAGTTTTTTCATTTCGAGCAATAACAAAAAAATGTTATAGGGGATCCATTGTTGAAAGTTTCGTTGCCTCGGTGGCGTTTGCTTTTTATAGAATCACGCAAATGCTACGAATTGTTGATGTGGTATTTGTGCTTACTGATTTTCAGCGGCGAAAGATCATTGAACTCGGATTGCCTGCGCATAAAATCAAATTGAAACCTAATTTTGTTCAATCCGCTAAACCAAACGTAAGGGTGGTGAGGGAGAACAAATTTATCTTTGTAGGCAGGTTGGAAAAATCGAAAGGGATATTGTCTATCCTCGAGACTTGGGACCGTGAAAAAATACCATACAAATTGGAAATAATTGGAGCGGGTGCTCTTGAAGACGATCTAAAAGAGAAGTACTTAATGCCCAATGTGGTGTTTCTTGGGAAAAAAAATCATGATGAGACATTGCAGTACATTTCGAATGCCAAATACCTATTGCAACCCTCGATATGGTATGAAACTTTTGGGTTGACAATTATTGAGGCAATGTCTTTAGGTACACCGGTGATTGGTTTTGATATTGGTACCAGGAACGAGATGGTAATCGATGGATTTAATGGTTTTCTAACGGAAGAAAGTGGCCTATATTCGACAATCGTACGGGCGATGGCGACACCCAACTATGATGTCATGAGGGAAAATTCTATTCAATTTAGCAAGCAATTTGCAAAGGATATTGTGACAACCAATCAAGTTGCAATCTACCATGAGCTGGCATTTGGCAGATAGGAGCTTGTTATGAGAATTACTCGCCCTGTTTCTTGGGCCGAATTGGTTGTGTCGTTTTGTCTTTGTCTCGTTATACCTTTTTTGGTGGTATTAAAGGCTCCCGGCTACCAGCCTTTATCTTTTGTCGAATTATCAATATCCGTATTGCTACTGTTGATGCTGGCGATTGGAATTTTTTTTTCGAGAGTGAGGAGACTGCCAGCATTGTTCCTTTTGCTTGTATTCGCGTTATTTTTTTATCACGTAGCGATTGCTACCGCCAGTGATTCAATTCCCGCAGCCTTTGCGTCAATCATGCTCCATGACCGCTTCATTATAATTTCGCTAATTGTGATTCTGTTCCTTTCTCATAAAGGCGAAGACTTTGCAGTAAAACTATTCATATGTGTGGCTCTTTTTACCACCTATGTGACTATTGTGAAAATATTCCGGGACCCTTCGAGTATGCTTTCACTTTATGGTGAAAGTGGGTTTTATAAAGAAAGCTCAGTTTTCCCCAACCCAAATATGTATGGAGTTTATATTTCATCGGTGGTCATATTGTGTTTGCCTCGTCTCAGTGAATTATTTTTCAGAACAGGTAAGTACAATTATATTTTCGTGTTGAGTCCGCTGCTCGTGGTAACAATTTTGACATTTTCCAGAAGATCTTGGCTCGCACTTTTGATGGGCGTTTGCTTATTTTTCTTATTTAAACGGGGCAGGTCTCACATTGTTGCCATAGCGTTATTTGCTGTTGTGGCTGCTTTTATTTGGCTAACAGATTCAGCTACTATTGCGGACAGGTTTTTACTGATTTTTGACTCTGGATATGCAAGCAATGCCGAAAGATTAGAGGCAACTTCCAGTCAACTTCAAGTTGTTTCAGGCAGCATATCTACATTGTTTGGAGGTGCAGGAGTCGGAATGTTTGGCCCAGCTTCAATGTACTCAAACGACGGTCAATGGGGGCAAATAGATGGCTACTATACGCAAGTGCTTCTGGAGTTTGGCCTACTTGGTTTGGCACTATACTTTTCCATTCTCATTTACGTAGCAGTTATAACCATCGGTTACCTCCGCGCAGGTAATGTTTCTGACAATGTCTATAATAAGGTACTGTCGTACCTAATTACATTGACCATGCTGTATTTTGTTGCAACGGTCGGTAGCACCCCAATTACCTTTCCACTTAATTTGTTGCAGTGGTTACTAATTGGAGTTCTTGTAAAACACATTAAGTGGAATCGAAACGATGCCGCACTATAACTTGGTGTATCTGTCCACTTACTTGGATCAAAAACTGTCCGAGAGATTTTTGCTGCCTTTTTCACCAGCAGGATTAAATAAAAAAAATCAACTCATCAATGTAATGTCGCTGCAACACCATGTTAGGCTGCTTTTTGTATGCTGTTTCTCTCGGCTGCCTGGGCGCGTTTTCTGGCGACAACGACATGAAATATCAGAAAACATGAAGTTGGAAATCCCCGCATTTTTAACATTCCCTTTTCTTAATTATCTATTTAATCCGTTTGCTGCGTTTTACTCTCTAGTTATGCTAAACAGAATTAAGCGTATTGATTTTCTCGTATTGTATAACCTGACCTATGAAACAGTTATCCCCGCTGCTTTAATGAAATTATTTACGGGTGTTAAAATAATTGCGCAGTTAGAAGACGGTTTAAATCCTTCATTCGGATTGGTAAAACGCAGCATAGGTAAGGCTGCTGCATGGTTAGGTGTAAGACTGGCATCCGGAGTAATAGCTAATGCTACTAATTTCTTTTCTGGTTTTGATGATAAGCCATCTTTACTTTTTCGTGGGGTCGTTAAACCCAAACCCGTTCCCATGCAGACTAATTGCCTGGCCGGGCAGTTATCGATCAATGTTGTTTTTGCCTCAACAATTGATAACGTTCGTGGCGCAGCCTTATTGATAGATTTTTTTCGGGAAGCGGAGCAAATTGAATCGCTTAAAGTGGTAAATTTCATCATTTGTGGGCAGGGCGATAAAAGGTATATCGATCAGTTGCGGGATGCCATTTGTGTTTATAAACAAAAAGGCGGTAATGCGGAGTATTTAGGCTTTGTATCTTTTGATACGCTCTCTTCAGTCCTTAAATCAGCAGATATATTTTTAAGCTTGCAAGACCCAAGACATTCTTTTAGTGGTTACTGTTTCCCATCAAAGGTATTTGAATATTACGGTCATAATCGTCCAATAATTGCTACAAAAATCTCCGATCTTGAAACAGACCACTTCTTTCAGAATCTGAATTTTGTTGCTTATGAAGCGAGAGAGTTGGAAAAGGCGATTCTTTCGCTGAAAACAGATATGGAATATCACCTACAAATTAATGCCGATAATTTTGATCGATTGTATACGGCATATTCTCTGAATGCTAATAGTTTGTTGTTTAACCAATTGTTATCTTCGATTGCCACTCAAAAATGAGTGCCAAATATTGGGCGAAAAGGTTCTAACTTTTGCATATCCTGATTCACGGTATTAACTTTGCTCCTGAACTGACGGGTATCGGCAAGTATTCAGGGAGATGGCGGTGGAGTTGGTGGTCAAGGCGCTGGGTGGTCGCTTGGGTGCTTGGGTTTATCGCCTGCGTGATAATTCCTTGCGCGCTGCGATGATGAACGTGGTGCTGGGGGATTGGATGGTGGAGCGAAGGCAGGGCTTCTGTTGATTCCGCCCATGAAAATTTCAATCATTACGGCGGTGTTCAACCGTGCGGATAGCATCGCTCAGGCTGTTGAGAGTGTTCAGCGGCAAACCCATGCCGATGTCGAGCATGTGGTGATTGATGGCGCTTCGACCGATGGCACGCTTGAGGCACTGAGGGCATTTTCTGGATTGCCGCGTCGCTGCGCTCCTCGCAATGACAGCATAAGTTTTGTGCTAGTAAGCGAGCCGGACAACGGCATTTATGATGCGCTGAACAAGGGTTTTGAGCGGGCTTCCGGGGAGATTATCGGGGTAATGCACTCGGATGATTTCTTCGCCGACGAGCGGGTGTTGGCGCGTGTTGTGGAGGCGTTTGCCGACCCTGAAATCGATGCGGTGTATGGCGATCTGGATTACGTGGCCAAGACGGATACAAACCGTGTCATCCGCCACTGGAAATCGGGTGAGTACAACCCGGCACGGCTTGCATGGGGCTGGATGCCGCCGCACCCGACATTGTTTATCCGCCGCCGCGTGTTCGAGCAGTGGGGTGGCTTTGATACCCAATTCCGGATCGCAGCCGATTACGACGCCATTCTGCGTTACTTTGGCCAAGGCAAGATTCGCGCGGCTTACATTCCCTGTGTGCTGGTGAAAATGCGCGTAGGCGGCGAGAGCAACCGGTCGCTGGCGAAGATCTGGCTGAAGAGCCGGGAAGACTATTTGGCCTTGCGCCGAAATGGCGTGGGCGGGATGGGGGCGTTGATGTGGAAGAACCTGAGTAAGGTGAGACAATTTTTTCAGCGTTGACTGTACACATAGTAATCCATGTGAACAAAGGCACGCCGGAGATGGGCAATCCCATTTACGAGTACGAGTATGTGGATCAGTACCTGAAACGCTCGTCGTTCGGGTTGTTGATGCTGGATTGACCTGCTCCCCCTAGACCGTACCAGCTAGAAGTTAGTAAAGTCCGCTTTTGAAGAGAGGCGGAAATGAAGAAGAGTCGATTTAGCGAAGAACAGATCATCGGTTTCATCAAGGA
>Ga0209212_1008488_pt1 | contig 11021 bp, 5 predicted proteins | sample RifGroC2_FD_183996 | JGI IMG/M metagenome (GOLD analysis project Ga0209212, IMG submission 183996) | Groundwater microbial communities from Rifle, Colorado, USA - Groundwater C2 (SPAdes) (version 2) | ecosystem: Environmental > Aquatic > Deep subsurface > Groundwater | place: Rifle, Colorado... | reverse complement strand
CAACTGACCAAAATTCGTTGGGTCAGGAGCAGAAACTCCATCACGACTATCAATCCAATAATCCTGGAACGGAATACTTTCTCCTCGGCAACGGAATCATCCTTGCAGCGTTGCAGACCTCCCCAAAACCGGAATACGGCACGCATTGTGGTCTACTTCTGATGTCTGCCGAACATTTTGCCCGCAAGATCAGTACGTATCTCTATCATCCCGAGCGTGGGCTTCAAAACTCCCGAGTGTCTGCCCTTATCGATGGCAAGGGATACTCCCCCGACTACACCAGCTCCACTGTCCGATGGGAATATCCAAGCGGTGTGCCCACAGTTGTCATTGAATGGGAAGCCGCAGGATGTCTCATCCGGGAAGAGTTGTTCTGCCCGATCAACGATTCAGCGTTGATTCGAACCGTGACTATTCAGAACAAGCGCGCGAGCCAGGTAAAAGCAACGGCCAATGTGCTGCTCTATCCCAACCTGATGTTCTTCGATGAATATCATGTCGACCGCGTTCGCATGACGTTGACAGCCGCAGGGTATCAAACCCTGCAACTTTTTACCTTGGGTGAGGCAACAGCCGGTGACCGGCATCTGAGTATTCGAGTTGGAGATATTCCTGCCGGCGAGCATCGGACGGCGACTATCGTCCTGACGCTGAATCAGTCCCGAGAGGAGTTTGAGAAGAAAGGCGTGGAGGTGATGCGGAATGAGACGGAGGAATACTGGCGCAGTCAAACGATTTTCAAGACCGCCGATGCAGGGTTGAATCACCTTTTTGATGCATCAAAATCCGGAATTCGCGCCGCAGTCGCCAGATCGGGAAAAATGGATGCCGGCATCTGGCAGTACAACTTCGAGTGGGTTCGGGATAGCAGTATGGTCGCAGTGGGAGCCACGCTCGCCGGTCAAGCGAGTATTGCAGAATCCCTCATCCGCCGCATGCTTACCTATTCGGTGGATGACGAAGGGCGAGCAATTGATGCCAGCCGGCATAGGCCTCCGGAAACCATTGAACTTGACCAGAACGGAGAATTGATCTATGCTCTATGGACTCATTGGGTGTGGACGGGGGATGATAGTCTCATCAAGGAGTATTGGTCGAAAATCAAAGCGGTTGCCAACTATGTTCTCAAGCCGGTCTTCATGGATCCAACCATCGGCCTTGTGAAAAACTCACGAGAGTACTGGGAACGCGATGCAGCCTTTGGTGTAAAAGAAGGGTACGAGCTTGCCTATCAGGTCTGGAACATCATCGGACTCGAGCTGGCATCGCAAATGGCAACTCACCTGGGTGAGCCAGCCAACGCAAGAACGTGGGAATCCGTCTCGCGGTTGATGAAGCAATCGTTTCTGGATCATCCCAGGTTTTCCCTTGTCGATGGCGGCAGATTCATTAAACGCCGATTGGCGAACGGCGAGGTGCAGAGAACATTCGAGCCTCCGAATCGAAAGGCGATGCCTCCCGGCGTCCCTCTCAATGTAGAGAGCATCTCCTATTGTGAGCCGGACACTTCAAGCGTCATGCCCATCATGCTGGGGCTTGTGGATCCCAAAAGCCCGCTCGCCGCCAAGACACTGGAAGCCATGGAACTTCTCTGGAACCAGCGTTGGACGATGGGCGGCTACGGGCGCTATCACCTCACGTCGGAACCCGATTCCCCGGGGCCGTGGCCCTTTGCCACGATGTTTCTTGCCAGGTCGTACCTCGAAGCCGGGAACGATGAAAAGGTTTGGCGAGCGCTTCGCTGGATGCTCGGCATCACGGGAGGAAAGGCGGGTGCCTGGCTCGAGTGCTATGTCGATCGGCCCGTGCCTCCTCTTCCGCCCGTTGGAGTCGTAGTGTGGACTTGGGCGGAGATCGTGACGTTCTTCGTGCACCATGTTCTTGGAGTTCGCCCGAACCCCAGAAACCTCGTACTTCGGCCACGCATGCTTGCCGGCCTGGACACGGTCAATGCAAAGCTCGTTGTCCATGGTCATGAGGTTGGTCTCCACCTCCAACGCGCAGTCGGGAAACACACCGCATCCGTCGACGGGATGAAGATGCAAATTGTCGACGGTTCCCTCACCTTGCCATTGCCGAAGAAGAACATCGCCATCGAAATGAGCATCTAAGCCGAAGATCGGATTCCAGTCTGCTGTAGCCTGAGGAATCATGTGCCTGAAAAGTACTTCACATACAAGTCGCTCGACGATCTGAGAAGAGACTGCAAGCTCTATGGTGTCGATATCACCTTCGACGAGAAGCTTGAAGCGGTTGCCCGCCCCGTCAAAATCGGGGATCGCACCATCGGAAACGCCATCGGTATACATCCGATGGAAGGATGCGACGGGACGCTAGATGGAAAGCCCGGCGATCTAACGTTTCGTCGTTGGGAACGTTTCGGTCAAGGAGGGGCAAAGCTTATTTGGGGCGAGGCGACGGCCATCGTCCCGGATGCTTTGGCAAATCCGCGACAGTTACTCCTCAACGAGCGGAACATGCCCGACTTTGAGCTGATGTTGAAGAAAACTCGCGCGGCTCACCGGCAGGTCTACGACCGGGATGACGATCTCATGGTCGGCCTGCAATTGACGCACTCCGGTCGTTGGAGCTATCAGAAGCCCATCATCGCGTATCATCATCCACAAGTGGACAGTGTGACGTATCTCGATAAGAAGAACGGCATCAAAATTCCCACAGACTACCCGCTGGTGACTGACGGAGATCTGGAGCGCACGGAAGATATGTTTGTCGAGGCCGTAGAGCGAGTCTACAGACTCGGATTCGATTTCGTCGATGTGAAGCAGTGCCACACGTATCTGCTTAACGAGCTTCTTGGTGCCCACACGCGGGAGGGGAAGTACGGCGGGAGCTTTGAAAACCGGACGAGGTTCATTCGGAACATCCTCGGTAAGATTCACAACGAGCTCGGCGACAAGCTCATCATTGCCTCCCGCATCAATGCCTACGACGGAATTCCGTACGAGAAAGATCCTTCGACCGGCCTCGGGAAGCCGCTCCCGTTTTCCGTTCCCTATCCATACAGTTTCGGCGTTGATCGGCACAATCCGCTGAAAGAAGAGCTCTCAGAGCCGCTCCAGCTCGTCGGACTCCTTCACGATCATGGCGTAAAGATGATCAACGTATCGATGGGAAGTCCCTACTATAATATGCACATTGGGAGGCCGTTCGAGCATGCGCCGATCGACGGATATGTTCCTCCGGAACATCCGCTTTCGGGCATCGACAGGCATTTCAGAATCACGGGGGCAATTCAGCAGGCGTTCCCCGATCTTGTGGTTGTGGGAACGGGGTACAGTTGGCTTCGGCATTTTCTGATCAACGCCGGAGAATCAAACATCAGAAGAAAACGAGTCACGATCGTTGCCACCGGGCGCGGCGCTATTGCGTATCCGGATTATGCCCATGATGCGCTCACGCTTGGGAAGCTCAAGTCGTCGAACGTCTGTATTGCCGTAAGTCATTGCACCAACTTGATGCGCTCCAAACACAACGACCTCGGCCAGTTCCCGGCCGGTTGCGTTCCACGCGACCCACTGTACGCGGAGATCTTCAAGGAATCGACCGGCAAGAAGCAGTCCGCCAGCAAACCGCAGGCGCGCGAGGGATCATAACCGGCATCCACCAATGAACGAACGGAAGATCAAAATAGCGCAAGTCGGAATCGCGAATCATGGCAGAACGATTGTCGAGGCCATCCGCGCATCGGGGAATCTCCAACTTGTTTCCTGTTTTGATCTCAACGCTTCGGCAAACCAGAAGGTCGCTCAGGAATTCGAGGCCCGTGCAGTTGGAAGCTACGAGGAACTGATCAACGACCCCGCGGTCGATGCCGTCGCTTTGGTCACACCCAATCATTTGCATGCCGACCAGCTTCGGAAGGCAGCCGCTGCCCGGAAGCATGTCTTTGTTGAGAAACCCATTGCCACCTCCATCCCTGAAGCTCTGGAGATGATTCGCATGATGCGCGGGGCGAGGCTGACACTGATGGTTGGGCACAACACGCGACGCCGTCAAGTATTTCGAAAAGCAAAAAGCCTTATTGATGAAAAACGGATCGGCAAGATTGTTGCAGTCGAAGCAAACCTCTCCCGGCCGGCTGGTTTGCAGCCCGGTCTCCCCGCCTGGAAAGCCGACCCTACAAAGTGTGCTCTTCTTCCGATGATGCAGCTTGGGATTCACCTGGTCGATACCATCGCGTATCTGATTGCACCCATTGCTCGCGTTGCATGCTTTGCCACGAATGTTGCGATGCCGGCCGCCGTGTTTGACTCGAGCACAGCCATTCTCCAGCTCGATTCCGGAATCCCCGTCGCTCTCACTTCGTGCTATGTCTCTGCCGACGCGTATGTTGTTCGAATCTATGGAACGGAAGGAACCATCCATTGCTTCCCGCTTCGGCTCACGTTGGACTTGCTCCGGAACGGAGAGTTGAGGGAGACGATTGATGAGGATTTTAGCGCGGAAGGTTCCGGGAGTTACGTTCTGCAAATGCATGAGTTCGGCGAGTGCGTGGTTCACGGCAGGCAACCAGAAACGGGCGGAGAGGAAGGCCTCCGAGCACTGGCAGTTATCGAAGCGATGGTCAAAGCGGTCGAGACCCGTTCCGTCATTGATGTCAACTCACTTCTACAGGAGTTGGGATGAATTCATCTCGACGAGAATTTCTTCATACGGCTGCGTTGTCGGCTGCCGCGCTTGCCGTCAATCCCAATCACCTTTTTTCGGATCTCCAGAAACGTCCAAAGCAACGGGAGTCGAATCGAGGGCTCCTCTTTGATGCAACAGACCTTGATCGGATTCGGGCAACGACGAAACATCCGCGCTTCGCTCCTTTCTGGAAATCACTTAGAGAGGCGGATCTTGAAACGGATCGAAGGTTTCTTCGCAACGACCTCAGACTGAACAACCACGTCGCCGATATGTTACGGGCAAGGATCATTCTCGAACGGACATCCTTCTGCTATGCCTTAACGAAGGATCGGGATTTCTCCGAAGTCGCGAAGCTCGCGATCGAACGACTCTTCGACTACAAAAGGTGGGACTACTTCCTTGAAGCCGGCGAACACACGTTTGGTCTCCAGCGCGCACCGGAAGCAACGATCGCCATGAGCTTTGCCCGTGAATGGCTCGAGGATGCCTTGAGCGAAGAGATGAAGCATGAAATGGAAAGGCAGATCGGTGAGAAGGGCGCCCCCGCCTGCTACCGGACCCTCTACGGAATGAAGTATCCGGAACGTGTGCGGGGCTGGGGATTCGATCCGGAGGACGACTACCAATATCGTTTCGATCTGAGTCGGTGGCCGCTGATTCTCAACGCGACCAACCTCAAGGTCATTCCCATTGCCGGACTCGGCATCGCCGCATGCTTACTTCACGGGAAACATCCTCAGGCCCAACGCTGGCTCAATATGGCGCTCCAAAGCGCAAAGGCGTTCGCTCCCATGTTCGGCTCGGACGGCTGCTACGACGAGGGAGTAAGCTATTGGGGCTATACCGCCCTTCATCTGACGTTGTTTCTCGAAGTCCTTTATCGCAAGCTCGGCATCGATGAGCGGTCGATCATCAACTACCGCGGCACCGTCCGCTACGGCCTCCAGATGTCCATGCCGACCATCGGGAAGCCGGATGACGCGGTGAATTTCGGAGACGCAAGCACCGTAGGCGATATCTCGGTAGCCGCCTGGGTTGCTCGGCGATACAACGACCGCGTCGCCCAATACGTGGCAACGTCGGTCGGTGAAGTGAAAACACATTACGCGCTTATCTGGTACGACTCGAAGATCCGCGCAACTCCTCCGGGCTCGGACCTCCACGATGTTCGTTTCACAAACGACATCGTCGTTTCCCGCACCGGGTGGGGTGAACGAAGCTCCGTCGTGGCTCTTCGCAGCGGAACGCCGGGAAACCATGAGCACGCCGACCGGAATAGTGTGCTCTTCACAGCGTACGGCGAACGATTGTTGCACGACCCATTCAAGGCCGCCTATGCCTACACGCTGCCGCATTGGGTGCTAAGGAAAACTGAAGCCCACACCGCAGTCCTGATCGATGGAAAAGGTCACCAATATCATGACGGGAAAGAAGGGACAAATGCCTCGTGGGCGGAAGCGACAGTGGTAGATTACACGGCGTCAAGCTCACACCTCATTGTCTCAAGCGATGCCACGGAGGCATATCGGCTTGTCAATGCCGACGTCGATCTGGTTCGGAGGACGCTGGTCTTTCTGAAACCTGACGTCCTCCTCATCTACGATCGGATTCGCTTGAAATCGAAGAAGGCAAAAGTCCAGCTTCGGTATCAAGTCTTCAACGGGGATGGGAAAGGGACGGCAAAGGAGACTGAGGATACGTTTCTTATCGAGAGGCCACACGCCTCGCTCCGGGCTTCCGTCCTCGGCTCAGATAAAATCTTGATACGAACCGGCCGGCATGCGGTTCCGGAGGATGTCGGAATCTATCCGTACGTCGAGGTCGAAGCTCTCGATTCGCTGGATCATCGAATTCTGACCGTGTGCACAGCACAGGAAGCCGGCGAAGAGCATGGGAAGATCTCGCACACGGCCACCGATCCGATCTGGACGGTGAAGGTAGACCACAATGGTCAATCGAAGACAGTAGGCATCAACGTGGATGAGGAACTGCCAAGAGTATCAATAGTGTAAGAACCCGAATCCTTCGCCACGCATGATGGCGGGGAATTTTGCCGACGAGTTGAATCCTGATGAAGCCATCAGACAAACATTTTGAAGAAGCACTCAAGCTCATTCCCTGGGGAACCCAGACGAACGCGAAACGGCCTTACCCCCTTTTCGATGAGACAATGCCGAAGTTCATCGAGCGAGGAAAAGGCTGCCGCATCTGGGATATGGAAGGGAAGGAATACATCGACTACCGGCTCGCTCTGGGGCCGGTCACGCTGGGGTACTGCTACGATGAAGTCGACAATGCCGTCCGCGAGCAAATGAAGAAGGGTGTGCTCTTTAGCATGGCAAGCCCAATGGAATTAGAGCTTGCCCGGCTCCTGCACGAAACTGTGCCCAATGCCGATATGGTTCGCTTCATGAAAACAGGAGAGGACGCGAACCTCTGCAATATCCGCATCGCACGGGCATACACCAAGCGGGACATGATTCTGATGAGCGGCTATCATGGCTACCCCGACTGGTTTGCAACGGAGGACAGCCCAAATAACGGCGTGCCGGAGTTCATGAAGGAGTACGTCAAAATCATTCCGTGGGGGAATTGCGAGGTAGCTGAACAGCTTATCCGGCAGTACAACGAGCGGATCGCCTGCGTCATTTCCATTCCGTACGACATGAACGAAGACATCAGCGGGACGTACATCAAACATCTTCGAAACCTGACGAACGAGTACGGCATTCTCCTCGTTCTGGATGAAGTCTGGACCGGCTTTCGTCTCGCTCTCGGAGGGGCGCAGCAGTTCTTCGGTGTTGACGCAGACCTGGCAAGCTACGCCAAGGCCATGGCAAACGGATACCCCATCTCAGCGTATCTCGGCAAGCGGCAGTACATGCAAAGCCTCGACCGGTTCAAGATGACCACAACGTACGCGGGGGAGACGCTCTCGATGGCGGCGGCGATTGCCACCCTCGGAGTTATGCAGCGGGAGGACGTGCACCGGCACCTCTACGCGATGGGTCGCCGACTGATGGATGGATTCAACACCATGGCAAGGGAGCTTGGCATCGAAGGGTACGCAGCCGGTCTACCGCCGGCGTCGTTCCTGAAATTCAATACTCCCGATAAGGACTATGACGCACGTCTCGAATACCTCTGGTTCCGCGAGTTGTTTCGAGAAGGCGTGTTCGTCGTCCTTCGCTGGTTCATCAGTTTCTCGCACAAAGAATCAGATATCGACGAGTCACTCGACAAAGCTAAACGGGCTCTCACGCGGGCTCTCGACGCCGAGCCGAAGGAGCGTGGCAGCATAGAGCCGTTCTATTGGTAACGGTCATTCGGATGGAACACTCCATGAACAACCGCATGTATCTGGATTCCTACGCCACGGTCGGCAAACGGGGACCGAAAGACATCGAAGCGTACTTCGAGACCGGCATACTGCTCGAGGAAATGGAGTGGTGCGGGATTCATGGGGCCTTCGTCGCTCATGCGATGGCAAAAGAGTACGATCCGATTTACGGCAACAAGATGCTGTTGCATGAGCTTAAGCGAAGCTCTCGCCTGTTCGGTGTCTGGACGGTCATGCCGCATCACACGCGCGAGTTTCCGCAACCGAGGGATGCCGTCAAAGAGATGTTGGATAACGGCATTCGCGTGGCGAAGATGTATCCCCGTGCACACCGCTATCCGTTTTCGGTCGATCTCTGCGGCGACCTGCTTCGGGAGTTTGAGCGGAACGAGATTCTTCTCATGGTCGAAGGGGGGCATTGCTACGGTCCCGATCTCCTCGAGCCGAGCAATCAGGTTCTTCTGACAGACCTCGATGCGATCCTCACGCGCTTTCCCAATCTTAAAGTCCTGCTGCAAGCCTCACGATGGGAGTCGACGCGCTTCACCAATCCCTTGATGATGAAGCACAAGAACCTTCACCTGGAGCTTTCGAACCATCAAGGAAACCGGGCGATGGAGATTTTTGCGGAGTGGTACGGTGCGGAGCGCATTCTCTTCGGCACGGGGGCACTTGAGAAATCTCCGGGTGCGGCTAAAGCGTTCGTAGACTATTGCACACTCAACGGCGAGGAGAAGCAGAAGATCGCTTCAGGAAACCTCGCGCGGCTCACGAAGCTCGATAAACTTCCACCATCCTACAAGCCGAAGAAAGCGGCCGATCCTATCCTCGCCTTGGCGAAGGAAGGAGAACCGCTGAAGAATGTACTTGTGATCGACTCACACGCACACATCACGCACGACGGAGCGGAAGGGATCGGTTTCATCCATATGCCGCACGGCGACGCGACGAGCATGCACGAACGGGCGCGATTAATGGGCATCGACAAGATGTGTATCAGCGGATTCCTCGCCGTCTGGACGGACTACGAAGAGGGGAACAAGATTGTGGTGGATGCGATGCGACGTTTTCCGAAATTCTATCATGGCTACGCCGCGCTGCAACCTCAGTACGTCAAGGATTGGAAAAAGGAGTTTCGAACGTGGTACGGCAAGTACAAGATGCAAGGACTCAAGCCGTACCACCCCCGCACATTCATCCCGTACAACGATAAGGCCTGGGCGCCGTGGTTTGAATACGGGAACCGCATCCACGGGTATGCATTGATCCATCCATCCCCCAACGTGGTGGCGGAGGTCAACGACATCGCCGCCAGATATCCGGGTATCTCCTTCCTTCTCGCCCATTCGGGCGCGTCATTCCATGATGCGAGACTCGCCATCGAGGTTGCAGAGAAGAACCCGAATGTCTCTCTCGAGATTACCCTTACGTCTGTGACCTATCGCGTGATCGAGTTTATGGTCAAACATGTCGGGGCGGATCGCGTGCTGTTCGGTACAGATCAGCCGATGCGAGATCCGATCCCGCAATTCGGGTGGATGGCATACTCTCATTGCACATTCGAAGAGAAGAAAAAGATGTTCGGGCTCAACATGCAGAAGATCATCAAACGAGTTAGGGTGTAGCGAGCGATGCGGACAGCGTCTCTTGCCTTCGGATTGCTGGTATCGGTGAGCCCTCCTGCAGGATTTGCGCTGAATGCATCGCGGCAGGAAAATTTCATGGAGATCCGAAACGACCGCGTCAAGCTTATGCTCGTCCGACAGAACGGAGCGCTCCGCGAAACGTACTTTGCGAAGCACGGAAATGGATGGAGGCAAATCCTGGAGAGCGGGAGTGCTCTCCGGTCCGAGCCTTCGTTGAAACGCGATGGGAAGCTCGCCGCCATTTCGTTTCAAGACGCCTCCGTCTCGATGCACGCAAAGGAGGAACAGGTGGCACATCTCGATGCTGTCACCGGCCGGCACGTGCTGTGCAAGGTCATTACGTTGCGACAGGGTGAGCCGTTTGCGCGAATTCAGATTTCATACAGAATCGAAGTAAGAACCAAGTTGCAGCATCTTCTTTCAACCTATTCGTTTGCTCCCGTCGGAAGACCGTATGCGGACTACAAACCGCTGGATTTTATCTTCTCTCCGCAACTGCGCCCGGAGCCGGACCACGTCATTGCCGATCACACATTTCGTTCTCCGGCGTTGATCCTGCAAAAGGATCGATCCTTTGCGGCGCTTGTGCCGGACGTCCGGACTATCGATGTTAAGACAAGAGCGCTACGAGCAACCGCAGATCTGCAAATCGAGAGTACGGAAAAGCCGTTCTTCTCCTTTGGCCTTCAAAACTGGGCGCCAGAATCGTATCGGCTCAGGAACACGCACGTCTATTATGCTTCGACCGACACCCTCGCCCCGGCCGTACAGGATACTACGGTTTCTTTTGGATTTCTTCTTTTCATTCGTGCAGACGCGCCGCCACAGCAAGGCTTTCAAGAAATTGTGAGATATCATTGGAACGCAACAGGAGCCGGGAACATGCAGCGCGCAAACGGGCCACAAGCTGAACCGTTTGCGGTGTACGTGAAGAAAGCCTGGTACGAATTTTTGCCTCAGATTGCTCTCGACGTTGTCTATCAGGACAAGCCGGTCACCCTCCTTCGGCAGGCGCGACTTGCATGGAGCAACAAACTGCACAAGTCGGCAGACAACGATGCCTGGTTCAATGTGTGGTTCAATTCGCTCCGCACCGCTTATGGGATGTTTCTCCACGGCAAAGATGTTGGTGACGAAAAGCTGAAGGATCAGGCAACGCAAGTGCTCAACCTTGCGCTCCTTGCTCCACAGACCGAAGGAATAGCCCCATCCATTTTCTATGTCGATAGCGCCGGCGGTCATTGGGTTGCCGACCACGCCTGGGGAGGCATCTCCAACGGCGAGTTTCTACCGATGTTTCACAATGCCTGGACAAATTACTGGCTGCTGCAATGGATGGAGCTTGCGCCGAATCGCCGGGAAGATATTCTGAAACACGCTCG
>Ga0209212_1008487_pt1 | contig 11024 bp, 9 predicted proteins | sample RifGroC2_FD_183996 | JGI IMG/M metagenome (GOLD analysis project Ga0209212, IMG submission 183996) | Groundwater microbial communities from Rifle, Colorado, USA - Groundwater C2 (SPAdes) (version 2) | ecosystem: Environmental > Aquatic > Deep subsurface > Groundwater | place: Rifle, Colorado... | reverse complement strand
CGGCACGGAAGATTGCTTAACCAACCGAACCGCCGTGTACGGACCCGTACGCACGGTGGTGTGACAGGGAAAGCGGGCGACCGCCTACCTATGTTTATTTCGCTCCGCCCTTCTAAGCAACCAGAGAACCGCCCCCAACAACAACAGGGCAAGCCCGAAAATGAAGATCCCTCCGCTTCGGTGCAGTTCGCTCTCGAGGATCCGCTTGTCAACATACGCCGCGAGGAGCGTGAGAGAAACGATCCGGACTCCATTTTTGATAATTGTGATCGGTACAACGGAAAGACACAAAACTCCCTTGCTCCACCCTCTTTTCAGGAAGAGATGCCCCGTGATGATACTGATCAATAACAGCGACAGGCTCGAACGGATCCCGCTGCACTGCTTCGCGACTTCGACCGTCAACCCCGGGAGGCTGAACAAATATCCGTCCCGATACACGGGAACACCGATCATGCGGAAAAACCCGTAGGACACTTCCGCGGAGCCCCATTGCAGGAACGATACGATTGGATCCAGGATCATCCCGGGAATCGGGACCATGAAGATCAGAAAAGCCAGCGGGAAGGCCCCCGCCCTCCATGCGCCGGGTCCAAAAAACAACCCCACCCCGCCCGTCCAACAAGCAACCAAGGACAGCGACATCACCGTAAGGTAGGTGTTTTCCGGCAACCTGCCGGCTTGACTCGCGCCGTAGATATACAATACGATCGCCACTGCGATCAGCGCACCTCCGAGGGGGTACCATTCCTCCCGCTCCGAAAACATCTCCTTCCGGTTTTCCCAGATAAAGTAGCCGCTGACCAGCGGGATCAGGGGGATGTAGGAGAAGGTATCGTCCCCCAACGCGAACCGGATCAGGGAATAAAGAGGCAGGGAAAAAAGGATGAACACCGTCGCGGCGAAAAGGAAGAACATCCGGTTCTTCCCCTTCCTCTGCATGACCATCTCCATCGTCCTTCTCCTTGCCGGTCTCTGGCCTTTTAATATCTTTCCGATTCGAGCAGACGTCGGTGACTCAGGCGTGCCGTCATGCCTTCCGGGTATTCGGTTGCATCCACTCCCGGACCAGCAAACCGCACTTCTTCAGGGCCAATGATGGGAACTCACGGCGCCAAGGGCTCTTCGGCAGTGCCTGAAGCATGCGCATATACCGCAGATGCCGGAATTTATCATGCATCTTCTTTAATTGTCCATGATTCAACCGCTGAGACAAGATAATCGCCTTGCGTTCATCGGAAATGAATTTATAATTCAAACGGCCCCAGTCCATGGATACATCATCAACCAGCCCATTTTTCTTGGCGAGTTCCCATACCGCTGTTCCAGGCAATGGTGAAAAGATGTTGATATCGAATTGATCGATCGGTGAGCGCCGAATGAATTCATACGTCTCCATCATTTCGTCCAATGTTTCATCAGGTGCGCCAAACAGAAAATCCGCGTTAACCTGCATCCCCGCCTCCTTCAAGAGAAGGACGGCGTTTCGATTGTCCTCCACCGTTACCTCTCCCTTGAGGAAATCAAGCACCCGCTGGGAACCGCTTTCCAGGCCAAGTTTGACCGAAGTAACATTCATCCCCCGAAGAGTGCGCGCGATTTCAGCCGTTACGCAATTGGCACGACACCAGCAAGAGAACGTAAGGCGTCGATGAAGACCATGTTGCTGAATCTTTTCCGCGATCTCTTCGAATCTCGGGACGTTCGCGATAAAATTTTCATCGGCGAAGCGCACCACCCGGGTTCCGCGCCCTGCGAGGTCTTCCAACTCTTCCACGATATAATCCGCCGAAGCATGCCGCACCTTGCCCCAGAATTTTGTGCACGCGCAGAAAACACACTGATAGGCACACCCCCGGGATGTGTACATGTAGGCCCGTCGTCCATAACCGATGACGGAGCGTTTCGGATGCGGCAGTTGGTCGATTTCATGGCGATGAGAGCGCAATTCGGTCCGAATCAACTCTCCCTCATCGCTGCGATAGGCGATCCCCCGGATGCGGCATAAATCCGCGGATGCGAAGCGGCCGGTTTCCAGGAAAAGTCGCAGCAACTCCAAAAAGGTTTCTTCTCCCTCGCCGAGACACGCTACATCCATCCCAGGTGAAAGGCTCGTGGGTAACGTCGAGATATGCATACCGCCAATGACCACGGGAATCCCGCGGCGCTTCGCCTCCTGCGCATACTCCACCGCATATCCGTAATTTTGCGTCACGGAACTGATCGCGAGCAGGTCCGGACGGTGCCGGTCCAACATACGTTCGAAACGTCCGTTGTCATAAAGGAACTCTGCCCGATCCGTCCCCAGATACTTCTCTGCATAGGCTGCAAGGAAGGCAGGCCATAAAGGTGGATATCGGTTTTCAATGAGCGATGATGGATTGACTGCCGCGACGAATAATATCTTTTTCATTCGAGATCAGAGCTGCACATCTGGCGTTTTAGAAAGAATATTCTTACCCCCGGGAATGACAGAATTCTGCGTTTCAAAGAGATCGCATAAGGGAGCCAACGATATGCACCAAATATTTTAAGGTGAAACTCCAAAGGCCAGTCTGTGGGTTCCACTTTCACCCTTCCTGAAAGAAACTCGTCTCCATTCAGAAAAGCATACTTCGGCATTGTTGTGAAAATGTGTTTGTATCCGGCGTCGCGACACCAATCTACTAGCGCTGAGTTGAAATCACCGTAGGGAAAACTGAAGGTACTGATTTTCCTCTTAAATAGCTCCTCCAGCATCTCACGGGATTCGCACAACTCGCGTCTCGCCTCCATCTCGCTCAGCGATGAAAGATAGGGATGGGTGAGCGAGTGTGAACCAATACTGATCAAATCAGCCTGAAGCTGCACCCACATTTCTGCATGGGCAATTTTCTGTTCCCGTTCCGGTGAAGATGCCGGCCACCACTTCGCAAATTGACCAAGGTAAGCTGTGGTTAAAAAGACAGTCGCCGGAATACCTCTTTTTTGTAATTCAGGAACGGCATTCCTAATGTTGTCCTCGAACCCGTCATCAAATGTAATCGCCGAATATCGCTTCCCAGCCATCAAGTGTGGGATGCGTTCAAGTGAAATAGGTACCGATAATCTTGCGACTACATCCATTTGGCGGGCGAACGCCGATTGATTTAAATCCGGCACCGAATGATAGTAAAGCACTACGCAAGTTGCCTTTGGCGTCCGGCCTAACGCGCGGAACACCATGCTCCAAATGCAGTCCCACGTATAGCAGCCAAGACTAATAAGAAATTTGATGAGCCTTCCCTTTCCCCCTTTAGTTGTCATTATCAATATTGCCGATTAGGATCTTTTACAGCCATATCTAGATCAAAATATGTTCGTAAGTTTGCGCATCTGCTCTCCCCGAAAGTACCTTATGAAGTCGTCAGAAACTGCTCTTTTTTCGCCACAACAATAGGAATAGAGAAACCCGGCGAACCTTGCCATGGAGCCGACCAGGTAAGGTTTGTTTCCGATCCTTATGACTAGTTTTACGGCTTCATATATTGGTGAAACTCCGAGCGAGAAGTCCATCCTACCCTGCCGAAATCGGCCTCGCAGCACTCCATCCGCCGAGGCAGTGGGGCGATGATGATATACCTTGAGATCGCGGAAAGTTTCCACAAGCCACCCCTTCCGTCGGGCCTCCGTTTCGGCATATGTATCGGGTCCTCCAAAAGGAAGCGGAATATAAGCTCCGCCAATCGACTCAAAACAGTCACGCCGGAAAAGCTGGACCGCATGCGCTACAGACGTTGCACTGTTTGTTTTTCGATATCTGAATGCACCATCCGGACATTTATCATGAATAGCTCCTCCAGCTAACCCAAGCTTCGAGTTCCGCCGAAATTTCTCCAGCACCAATCTGAAATACGATGGCTCAAACGTTATATCGGCGTCGAGATTCCCGATAAAGGCATGTCTTTCGTTTCGAAGTTGTTCGATACCGGCATTGATCGCATGAACCTGTGCCGCAAAATTTCTCGGATGATCCTCATTGATTCTATATAATTGGATAAAATCGTGGGTTATGGCCCACTTCATCACAATCGCATCCGTGTCATCCGTCGAACCGTCGCTTACGATTATCCATTTCGTTGGGCGAATTTCCTGAGAAGCAACGGAGGCGATAGTTCCCTCGATAAACTTCCCCTCATTGTAGGCTGCAGTAACCAATGCATATGAATCGGCGGCATTCATACGACTACCCTCTTCGTCGGTTCCGCTGACTTCGGCAAATTAGTAAGCATCGAGCTATTACCCATCAGCCAACGGATGCAGGCAGTACTTCTGCGAATTTTATACTCAGCCTCCAAACGCCTGTGCCGTTTACAGCAGTATAAAAGTGAATATCCAACCACCCTGTTAAGTTCATGTACCAAAATCGCCACCCGATAGCCAAGGACACCACGCCATCCGTGATGCTTCCGGAAATATTGTAAATTGGCTCGCCGCATTTCGACATAGAATCGGGTCGGCGCTTCCTGGGAACTCGCCGCACCGTAATGTAAAGCTTCGGCATCGGGATAGAAGACCACTTGCCACCCCGCCGCGCGGAACCTATGGCACCAGTCGATATCTTCGCCGTACATGAAGAACTGCTCATCAAGGCCACCTACCATTTGAAACGCCTTCCGGGGAATCATCCAGAACCATCCTGTCAGCACCTCGACATTGTCAACGGCATCATAAGAATAGAAATCCATTGAGAAGCCACCAAACAACCCCGATCGAGGAAAGACCATGTGCAACCCCATCGCACAACAAAGAGTATTCCAAACCGTCGGCAATCGCATCACAGAGGCCCCAATTCCACCATCCGGGCTTAGCATCTTCGGACCTAATACTCCAACCTCCGGGTGCCTTTCCATGAATTCGACCATATTTTCCAAACAACCCGAGGGGATCACCACATCAGAGTTGACCAAACACACATACTTGCCCCGGCTTGACGCTATGCCGATATTGTTCGCTTTCGCGAAACCCAGATTGGTGTGATTCTCAATTAGCGTTACATTCGGAAAATTCGTGCGAATCGCCTCAGGAGTGCCATCCGTCGAGCCGTTATCGACTACGATTACTTCAGCGGAGAGTCCTGATGGTTGCAACCTCAGAGACTCGAGGCATTCGAGGGCGTACTTCTTGCCGTTCCATGTCACAATGATGATCGACAGGACAGGATCCGGGTTTTTGGAGCACTCGTGCATCGTCATTCCAGCGAGTTCCTTACATTCAAAGTTGGTGTTGCGATTTTAACGGATCAGAGAGGGTTAAACGGACACGGCAGGGGTGGACGGGCAAGTAAGGTCTGATTCAGGATTGGATCGCCGTTCCTCCACGGCGAAGGTGGTTACAACCGATATCATCACAAGCAATGCAAACCACGCGATGTTGCTTTGATCGAAGTACACAATACCGAAGAAAGCGATGGAGTTTGCAAACAAGGCTGCGCCGATCGCCCAAATTAAACGGGCATCCCTGCGCGATTCCTCCACCGCACTTCTCGCACCACCGAGCATCCTGTACCCGTACACGAAGATTTTAAGAAACAATATAAATCCAAGAAGGCCGCCCATTAACCCGGCGCCGACATACGCATTATCCACGTCCCACATCGACCATCCCCAATTCGGGTTATCCCTCGTCCCGATCAGGAACCAGTCAAAGAAATGGCGTACGAAATTATCGATCAGCATTGCCCGGTGCCACCCGCTTCCCCCGAGCACATCACTAGCGCGGTCGATTATAAACCAGATCGGAGAATTCATGACCAGTTGTAAACAGACAAGCATCACCACAATTCCCCGCCTGACCATTTTCATTTTATTCCGCAGAGGCCACATTGATAAAGCAAGTACACCCGCAGGAAGCGACATTACCGGGGTACTGGAGGATGAGGAGATCATCATCACGGTCGAGGAAGCAATCCCTGCGGCTGCGATCAACCATGCACGGGGCCTGGTCCACCAAAGGCCGACGAAAAGCGGAACAAGTACCACTCCGAAGGTGCCCGCGATGATGGCATGTGCGAAAGGGCCTTGCGCACGTACACGGTTGTTGCGTAAATTACTGAACTCCGACGCTCCCACCCAAGAGAAGCTATTACGTTGAGTGTTGTGCTCGTGCCACATAAGCGGCGCAATCAATAAAACAACAAATGCGAAAACTTTTATTACTCTGACTACGTCTTCCTTGCTACGAACCAGCGAGCGGAGAAAAATATATGTGCCCATTGTAGAGAAAAGAAAACCCGCTCGGTTTACTATTGCACCGGCTTGCCGCCAGACAAGAATATACGCAAACGATTCGACCAATAAAAGATATATTATAACTTTATCAAGGGAATTCAGGGTAACTGGATACCGCTCCCTGCGGACCAGCAGACGAGTCAATCCTGCCAGCAACAATAGCCGGCTGACATTGAAATGAAGACCTGATACCACCAAGGAAACTGCTTGCGGGATCAATAGTCCCGCGAGCAGAAACGGCACGAATGCATACTTTCTGGGAAGGGCCAGAATGAGGATGATGGCCAGGAACAATAAAGCAATGGCGAGCGGCGTGGCAAATGTTTCGCCGCCGCCGCCGAAGTAGTAGTTTTCTGGTAGGTCGTATGTGTAGTTTGGCACGATTTTCCATACCCATTCACAGGTACGGAGAGACGCGTGAGCGTCGTGGGATGACTAAAGCGAGATGATGAAAAATCGGTGTGTAATTAACTATTGAATAATAACTATAAGGTATATCAATACCTATGGACTGATACCCATAATAGACGGATATTTTGGTGTCGGGCCAAACAATTGAGATTGATAAGACCCTGCGTCCCATGAGCCTGAAACCGGACGGGCATTCCCCTCCTTATCAGTGTCCAGAAAAGGAATTCCAGCACTGGTAAGATTTGCACCACGACGATAGGCAGCGGAACTTGTTGACGATATCCGGTAGGAGGAATTCAGAAGGGGGGCAGACGTTGAACTGCTCGCGTCGAATCCCAAAGCCTGCCACTGCGCCCAAGTATAATAATTGGCCCCATCCCCACCCGAGAACATCGAACTGCTAGGACCAGCGTTGACATTATACCACACATTATTATTAGAAGCAGTTATAACACTTGTAAGTGTGTCGTAACTCCCGATGGCGATACGAACATTGGAAACAATATTATTCTTAACAGTAATTCCCGTGCCACTGAGAATCATTGCTGTCCCGCCAGCAGACGAACGCCCTACCAAGGTATTGTTGTAGATAAGGTGTCCACTCGTATTTCTTCCAGTACTCAAGAGCCAAGTATTATGAGCCCCATCGTTTACAAGCAGATTATTGTAAATAGTACAAGTGGTGGACGACGCGCCGGTACCTCCTCCATAGGTGCAGTATATGTATGCTGTGGGGGATCCAGCACCGAGGTCACCGTGAATATAGTTGTTGTAAATCTGCGGTGCAAAAATTGTTGCGTTGCCCAGAGGTTGATAAAGGATCATGCCGTCCGTGTGGTAGGCATCGGTCTTATTTGTGCAGTAAGTAGCGTTTGCAGGGCATTGCCAGTTCAGCCAACCAGTGATTTCGTTTCCGTGAATCTTGACATTAGTGGCTGATTCGCCGCCGTTACCAGCCCCCATCATTATACCCCAGCAATGATCGCTTATATAGTTGTTGAAAATATCGATATTATTGATTGTAGAGCCGTCGAAATTAACACGCAAACCAGTCCTTGAGGCAATAAGCTTGTTGTTCTGAATAACGATATCGTTATTTCTTCCATTCATTAGAATATTATTCGTGTTTATACCAGCAACATCAGTTGCGTTTGGATCGCTACCCCCATTAGCATAAATGTCTTTAATTATTAGATTCTTTATTTCAATGTGATTCGAGGAGGCGATGTAAATCCCCTGCGAGGGTTGTTTGTTAGCAAGTGCGGTTCCGTTGGCGGTATTTTTAATGACACCGTTAGTTCCACCGTCAATCGTTACATAACCTTTATTAGAGATGCTGATTGCCCCGGCGTTCGCACCCCCCCAATAGGGAGCCGTCAACACTGCCCCACTCTCAAAAAGGATGGTAAGAACATTATCAGCCGAACCACTTGGAGGCGTTAGCATTGTGCTTCCAGCTGTGCCAGTAAAAGTGCCGCAGAGATGATAGGTGTTTCCACCTGCCCCATTCGCATTAAACCAACTTACGGAGTGCGCGTTGGAGCAATCTACGCCGCTATTAGTTCCGGCTGCATTTTGGGAAATGTAGATATCGCTCCCATATGAAAACGAAGTTAGAACCAATAGAATTCCGACTGCGTACGTCATGTTTCTCGTCATCCTCATATTCAGAAGTTCCTCTCTCGGATAGCAGATCCCTTTGCTTCCCGCCCTAAAGTTATTCATATTTCATGCCACCCACGACCCGCGTAAGCACTTGAAATGCATAAAGTATATACGGAACGGAAATAGATCCCTACAAATATGACATCTTGGCATGCAGAACGTACATAAATGCAATAATTACCCGAAAGTGGATTCCTCATCCGTTTACTGCCTTTTTCTCGGGATCCTTATTCATCGGTTTATTACTTATAAGACTGTCCGAAAACTAGACTCCACATCTGTTCTCGTTCAACGCACAGAAACATGGCACCGGCGCAAGTTCCTAATATTACCACACCTATCAGAGTGGAAATCTTCCAGCCAAATGTCCCAAGTTGCGATATAAGCGCTACGGCAATTGCAGTACCGCACACTGCAAGTGGCGTGAGTGACAATTTCGCTGGAACATGGTGCTTCGCCGATAGCCGCCATAAACAAACGACTGTTGCTATTACTTCACCGAAAAGACCACAGACCGCGATGGAGGTAAGGCTTCTGCCAGTTGCAGCGGAAATCAAGACGCCGATGAGTGCAGAACTGCGTGCGATATTTGCGATCATGGAATTCCGACTGTCACCCAAAGCAAGTGCCGCCTGAGTTGGCGCCGTGCGAAATACTCGCACGCCCCACATTGCGCCAAGCCATCCAATGAAAGCGCCAGCTGTAATATATTTAGGGCCAAAGATTAATGGTACGATCCAGCGGCCAGCGACGATGAAAGGGATTGCGATCACTGCAGCTGCGAATGCCAGAATCAGAACACAGACCTTGTAGCGCCGCTCGAACTTTTCCGGCTCTGTTTGAACACGGGCCAACACAGGCAAGAATAAGGAACTCGCCATACTTGTGAAAAGTGTACTCGGTGCCATTGTCACCGCGAATGCTACAGAATAGATGCCCAAATCCGCTAGGCTGTAAACGCTATTGGGAAACAATCGGCCAGAGGCACCAATGACAAAACGATCCCCCTGGAGAATCCCGTACATCAGCAACCCATTGATGAGAAGCGGCCAGCCGAAAGCGAGAAAGCGTCGAGCATAATCGCGACGCCATGTCCACGCATACCGTCGCTCAGCAACAACATGGGAACCGATCGTGTAAACAGCGGCCTGCAACAGCAACAGCCACAGCATGGCGGCGTAATCGCGCAACCATGAGGTGAGCGGCCAAGCCAGCAACGTCACCAATACGCTGCTGACGATGTCCACGATAACCTGCGGAGTAAACCGCATATTTCGTTGAAACCGACTGAGATCCAAGTGGACAAATCCTCTCAGGAGCGGAATCGCGGCAATCCAGTAAAATGCCCACCTCGCCTGTGGCACCCCGAAAAGTGACGACAACGGCACCGCCACGGCAAGCAACAATGCTGCATTGATGAAACCACGAAAAACCAGCAAGAGTTGAGCGGTCCCCTGGAAGGGCGGAGCATCACCGTCGGGTGCCTGCACCAGTAGGGACTGGGCGGAAAGATTACTTACCATCTCGAGCAGCGCAAACGTCATGGCGAACGTAGCTGCGATACCGAAATCCTCTGGGCTGATCAATCGCGCCAGGATGACGCTGCGAGCAAAGGAACAAAGTTGGACAACAACTTGGCCGGAACCTAACTTGAAGGCTCCGTGTAGAAATGAAGTTCGTATGGTCATACGTGGTTAACCTGAAAACCGATCAGGCGTGTTGCCCTGCTGCCCAGGCGCCTCACCTTCATGTAAGCTGTTTTTTCTTTCCAGAAAAGATCATGGTACCGTAGTGCAGTTCTCGTTCCCAGTCCGCAGAAACAGGAACAATTTTACTCAGCAAGGGGTCAAACGCGTTTAGGTATGGCTTGAACCACTCAGCATCAAGCGTGATGGGATGGCCGGTGCGAAAATCTTGGGGCGTGCGCTGTCGGTTAGCCTCGTTAGTCAAATCTTGGGCAATTATAAGTATGCCGCCAGGTTTCACGATTCGCGCGACATTCTTCATGCAAAGTCGCGCATCGCGGACATGATCGAGGACATTAATCATAACCACCAAGTCAAAATACTTCTCGGCAAAGGGCAGTTCCTCAATAGGATGGTCGTCAAGCATGCAGCCGGCGTTCTGGTAGATCTCGCGTACGAAGGTCATCGGGAAGTGAATGTACGTGCGAATGAGCGGATCGGAAAGGAAGAGATGCAACGGTTTGCATACGTGCCGGATGAGCCGCATGTTCGTGTACGGCCCGCAGCCCACTTCAATTACGTTTTCGGCGGTGGGGGGCAGAAATTTATAATTTTCAAACTGTTCCTTCCACCAGCGGTTGCGGTCATCACCTCTGTAACGATCGACGCGACCAAAGAGGGCGAGCAGTTTCCAGATCAGATTCTTGCCGTATTTTCGCATGTTTTTTTGGTCGCGCAACCAAAATGAGCGCTCCCATTCTTGCGCAGCTCGCCAAGATTCTGCGGTTGTATTGTCGTGATTGTTGGGGTCTGACATTAGTTTGATTTTCCTCTCAAGATGAATATAAACGACAGCGTGATGATTTAAGGGGGCGGCATTTCCTTGAGGCCCTCCGTGTCAACATGCGTGAGACACTCGACTGTATGAAGTTTACTGAGCAGGGCGAGAGAGGATTGTAGGATGAATTCGATCGGTTCCGCAGTGGTTCTGGAAGATCGTTCCCGGGGGGTAGAG
>Ga0209212_1008486_pt1 | contig 11024 bp, 12 predicted proteins | sample RifGroC2_FD_183996 | JGI IMG/M metagenome (GOLD analysis project Ga0209212, IMG submission 183996) | Groundwater microbial communities from Rifle, Colorado, USA - Groundwater C2 (SPAdes) (version 2) | ecosystem: Environmental > Aquatic > Deep subsurface > Groundwater | place: Rifle, Colorado... | reverse complement strand
ATTTGACGGCAAGGAGAATCACTCACTCCAGCCAAGGGCGCCAAAGCAAAAATGGGCTTTTTAAGTTTAAGCCAAAAATTATTCATATCAATAATTAAAAGATTTTTCCAGTGAGTTGTTTTTTTATAACCCTTAAACCATCCGCCCCATCCTCTAAACGATAGCCCTGGTCTTCCAATTGCTGTCTCAGAGTATCAGCCAGTTCCCATTGTTGAGTCTGTCTGGCGGTTTGTCTTTTTTGCACCAACTCTTTAATGGGCTCAGGCAAATCAATAATTGTTTGCGTCTCTGACAAACGTAAGCCTAAAACTTTGTCAAAATCCAAAATAGTAGCCAGCTTGTCAGCATTATTTAAATGAGACTTAAATACTTCCTGGGCTACAGCCAAACCCTGGGGGGTATTGAGATCATCGTTGATAGCTTGGACAAACCTTTTTTGGTATTCAGCGTTGACTTGTCCCTGCTGGCTACCCAAATTAAGTATCTGATTAGTTAAATGTTCAAAACCGTTAGCCGCATTAGCTAGAATTTCTTCGCTGTACTCCATGGGCTTGCGATAATGGACTTGTAAACAAGCGAAACGAAAAACTAAAGGCTTAAGATTGCGATCAACTAAAGCCTTACCAATGGTTAAAAAATTATCTTCGCTCTTAGCCATTTTCTTGCCTCCGACAATATTCAAGAAAGCGCCATGCAACCAATAGTTAAAAAACTTTTGACCAGTAGCCGCTTCCGACTGAGCAATTTCATTAGTGTGATGAATATTAATATGATCAATACCACCACAATGAATATCCAACTGGCCAGCTAAGTTAGCTAAGCTCATGGCTGAACATTCTAAATGCCAACCAGGAAAGCCCTTGCCCCAAGGTGATGCCCATTCCATTTGACGTTTGGCACCTCTAGGAGATAATTTCCATAGAGCAAAATCTGTGGCATTTCTTTTTTCATCATTTTTTTCTACGCGGGCGCCTTCTTGCAAATCCTCGAGAGGCACATGACTGAGTTTGTTGTAATTAGGAAACTTAGCCGTATCAAAATAGACACCATCTTTAGTCGGATAGGTATAACCCTTGGCTTCTAATTGCTCAATTAAATTAATTTGCTGGGGGATATAATCAGTGGCTTTGCACCAGATATCAGGTTCTAAAATATTCAGCTGAGCAATATCATCTTGGAAGGCTTGGGTATAGAAATCGGCTACAGCTCGAGCGGTTTTGCCTTCACGCTTAGCTCCAGTCTCCATTTTGTCTTCGCCCATATCCATATCACCTATGAGGTGACCAACATCAGTGATATTCATTACATGCTTGACCTGATAGTTGTTATACAACAAAACCCGCTTCAAAATGTCTTCAAAAACATAGGTGCGTAAATTGCCCAAATGAGCGTAGTTATAAACAGTGGGGCCACAAGTATAGAGTCCCACAATCTCTTGCAGTGGCTTAAATTCCTCCTTTTTCTTAGTCAAAGTATTAAACAGTTTGATCATAGCTTTAGTTTATTTCCTTAATTTATTGTAGCAAAAGGCTGAGTAATAAGCAAAAAGCCCGCAACAGCGGGCTGATCAAGTGAGCCACCCGTCGGACTCGAACCGACGACCGACGGTTTACAAAACCGTTGCTCTACCAACTGAGCTAGGGTGGCCTAGGACTGTACCCATTACAGGTTATGTTCAGAACTTTAGACTGGAAAAATATAGAAAATCAGCTTAAATTATTTGAATTGAATACTACTTTAAACCCAAGTCTAAAAAAAAAAATCGAATTAATTCGGAATCCGGTATCAGATAGATCAGGTGAAGAAATATATTTTAATGATAAAGGACCCTCCAGCAGAATCGAATTTCAACCATTTGATGAGCAAACTGGACAATCAACCACTATTTCAATTGATGATTTTGTAAAAAGCAACAACATTCGCAGAGTAGATTTTATAAAAATGGATATTGAAGGAGCAGAGCCACTTGCACTATATGGAGCAATTGAAACAATTAAGCGATTCAAACCAAAGCTGGCGATTGCAATCTATCATAGTATGGATGATTTTGTAAACATACCATCCTGGATAATAGACTTAAACCTTGGTTATAGATTATATCTAGGCCATTATACAATCCACTCAGAAGAAACTGTAATATTTGCCAAAGTTGAGGTATGAATAAAAAACCAATCTACGTAACACGCCCCTTCCTTCCCCCTTTAGAAGATTTTCTTCCGTACCTTAAAGAAATCTGGGAGAGCCATATCCTGACTAATGAAGGACCCTTTCATAAGCAATTGGAGATTGCATTAGGTGAATATCTCGGAGTAAAATACGTTTCACTTTTCTCCAATGGTACCCTTGCACTGATAACTGCACTTCAGGCTTTAAAGATAACCGGAGAGGTAATTACAACTCCTTTTAGTTTTGTAGCAACCACTCATGCCTTAATGTGGAACAATATGAAGCCGGTATTTGTTGATATTGAACCCGACACCTGTAATATTGATCCTGAAAAAATAGAAGCAGCCATTACCCCCTCAACAACTGCTATACTTCCGGTGCATGTATATGGTAATCCCTGTAAATATATCAGGATAAAAGAAATTGCAGACAAGTACGGATTGAAGGTATTATATGATGCGGCACATTCTTTTGGTGTAAAGGAAGCCGGGATTTCATTGGTGAGTTTTGGAGATCTTTCCGTCTTAAGTTTTCATGCCACCAAAGTTTTCAATACTTTCGAAGGAGGAGCAATCATTTGCCATGATCAGAAAACGAAAGAACATATTTACCAGCTGAGGAACTTTGGTATTATTAATGAAACAACTGTTGTCACATCAGGAATTAATGCAAAAATGAATGAGCTTCAGGCTGCCATGGGGCTGCTTCAGCTCAATTTTATTGAAAAATCTATAGGAAAAAGGAAGCTGGTTACAGAAACCTACAGATTTATCCTTGGTAATATTCCCGGAATAACCATTCTGAAGGAACAGCCTGATGTACGGTATAATTATGCATATTTTCCAATTTTCATAAATGCAAATCTTTTTGGAAAAACTCGCAATGAGGTTTATGAAGAACTAAAAGCTCAGAACATTTTCAGCCGGAGATATTTTTATCCATTGATAAGCCAGTTCCCGATCTACAGTGGTCTTGAGTCTGCTTGCAAAGGGAGAATGCCAGTTGCAGAAAGGGTAACTGAAGAAGTGCTTTGCCTGCCTATTTATCCCGACCTTGAAATGCCGGTGGTTGATGAAATATGCGGAATAATTAAAGATTTCAGAAAATGAAACTGGCAATTATGCAGCCATACATCTTTCCTTATATCGGTTATTTTCAGCTAATTAGTGCTGTTGATAAATTTGTTATCCTTGATGATGTGAACTTTATTATGAGAGGATGGATTAACAGAAACAGGATATTGGTAAATGGAAATGAGCATCTTTTTTCAATTCCCGTTAAAGGAGCATCACAGAATAAGTTAATAAATGAGTGCGAAATTGCAGATAATAACTGGAAGGGGAAATTTCTTAAAACTATTGAATATTCATACGGGAATTCACCATATTTCATAGATTGTTTCACACTTCTGGTTTCAATAATTAATAAAGAAGAAACTAATCTTTCGAAATGGTTAACATTTCAAATCAGGGCAATCTGCAGTTATTTAAGTATAGAAACTGAAATTATAGATTCTTCACAGGTCTATTCCAACAACCATTTAAAAGCACAGAATAAAATCATTGACATTTGTAAACAGGAAAATGCACTGTCATATTATAATGCAATTGGAGGGAAGAATCTTTACAGAACCGAAGATTTCATGAAGAATAATATCGAACTGCGTTTTTTGAATACCCTGCCGGAAAGATATAAGCAGAGTATAAATGAGTTTGTCCCTTTTCTTTCAATAATTGATGTGATGATGTTTAATAGTAAAAGAGAAATTAGTAATCTACTGAAAAAATATGAATTGATATGAATGAACAGACCTTCAAAGAAGTTGTGAAAAATGTGTTGCAGGTTGAAATCTCAGATGTTGATGAAAACATGAAGTTCAAGGATATGGAGATATGGGATTCCATGACCTTTATGATGCTGATTATAAGGACTGAAGAGGCTTTCGGATTTACTTTCACCGATGAGGAAATAATAGAACTTGACTGCATTAAAAAAGCAATAGAGATCATAAACAGAAAAATGGCTAAATAATATCCGAGGCTATGGAGATAGTTAATAAAAGAATTATTATTACCGGTGCAGCTAGCGGATTCGGGATGTACCTGACCGATTATTTAAAAGACAAGGCCGATAAACTTTATTTAATAGATATTAATGGTGATGGTCTAAAAAGATTCAGTGGATCAGATAAAGTTATTTCATTCGTATGCGATCTTACAGATTATGAAGCAACAACAAAAGTTGTAAAGGAAATATACAGCAGAGAACCCGAAACAAATATTCTGATTAACAATGCCGGTATAATCCATAGCGAATTGCTGATTAATTTTTTTAACAGGGAAGACCGCAGGCATTCTAAGCAAAACTGGGACAAAATGCTGAATGTTAACCTGACATCTGTGTTTAACTGTACCGTAAATGTAGTTGATAATATGATCAGGAATAAAGTCAAAGGAATAATTATAAACATAAGTTCGATTTCTGCAAACGGGAATTCGGGACAGTCAGTTTATTCTGCAGCCAAAGCCGGAGTAAATGCACTCACTGTCGCCTGGAGCCGTGAACTTGCTATGTTTGGAATTAGGACAGCCGGAATTGCCCCGGGATTTTTCGATACTACATCCACACACTCTGCATTGAAAGAGAATATTGTAAAGAAAATTATTAGTGAAATACCTTCAAAGCGGCTTGGTCAACTGGAAGAACTGGCAAAAGGGGTAGAATTTCTTATTGATAATGAGTATTTCAACGGAAAAATCTTGGAGATCGACGGAGGATTGGTATTGTCAAACGGATAATTCAATTTCAATGTATATTCATAATTTAGGTCTTCTCTTTTATTCTGTTTCAGCTGACGCGCCGGATGATCAGGCTATTGTTTTCGGAGAAGATTCAAAAGTTACATTTAGTGAATTGAATTGTCTGTCAAACCAGATTGGTCGATATTTACTAGATAAAAAGATTAATAAAAATGATGTTGTAGGGATCTTTCATACAAAATCAGTTGAGAGTTATGCATTAATGCTTGCCTGTCTGAAAACCGGGGTCATTTATGTAAACCTCGATCATAACACTCCTTTTGAAAGAATAAAAAAGATAATTGACTGCTGTAATCCGGTTTTGTTATCAATTGATCAACCTTCGGTACTAGGATTGGTTAATGAACTAAACATACCATATACAGATCTTAAATCGGAACACTTTTATTCTAATCTGAGTTATTATTCAAAAGATAATCTTGAATATACATATTCAGTTTGTTCGGATAATCCAGCGTATATTATGTTTACTTCCGGTTCTACCGGCTTTCCGAAAGGGGCTGTAATGACTCATCAGAATCTTCTGAATTTTATAGGCTGGGCAAAACAGACTTATCATATCTCAAAGAGTGATATTATGACCAATGTAAACCCGATGTATTTCGACAACTCGGTCTTTGACTTTTATGCCAGTCTTTTTAACGGAGCTTCAATGGCTCCTGTTGATGCTGATATTGTAAAACATGCGACAAAACTGGTGGTCTATATTGACAGGATAGAAGCAACAATCTGGTTCTCGGTACCTTCCCTTCTGGTCTTTCTGATCACCATGAAAGCTCTTTCCAGGGAAGTATTCAAAAGCATCAGGATTATAACATTCGGAGGAGAGGGATTTCCAAAGCCAAAACTTAAATTTATTTTTGACCTGTTTGCCAGCAGAGTAAGAATAGTTAATGTTTACGGACCAACTGAATGTACCTGTATATGTTCAGCATATGATGTCAGAAGTGAAGATTTTTCAGATATGACAAACCTTGCCCCGCTGGGATTTCTGGCTCCGAATTTTGAATACCTTATTCTCGATGATGAAAATTCTGAAGCGGAACAGGGGGAGCTTATTCTGGGCGGGCCCCAGGTAGGACTTGGTTATTATAATGATAAAGAACGGACCGAAAAGTCTTTCATGGAACATCCGTTCAACAAAAATTACAGGAATGTACTTTATAAAACAGGAGATATAGTCAGAAAGGAAAAGGACGGAACTCTACTTATTCTTGGAAGATCTGATAATCAGATTAAGTACATGGGTTACAGAATAGAGCTTGAAGAAATAGAAGCCGCTTTTAATTCACTTGATTACATAATTGAATCAGGGGTTGTGTACAAGAAGTATGCAGACGGGCTGGGAGAAATAATGGCATTTGTCACACTAAAAAGCACTGTTACTGCGGAGCTAATCAGAAGTGACCTCAAACAGAAACTGCCCTCCTATATGCTTCCCAGAATTATTACAATACTTGAAACAATGCCAAAGAATCAAAACGGGAAGATTGACAGAATCAAATTAAAAAATATTAAATAATTCATTATGAAAGGTCTGATAATTTTTGGTACCGGGAAGATTGCAGATGTTGTTTACTATTATGCAAAAAATGAATGTAATATAAATGTAGTCGCATTTACTGTCGATAAGGCTTATGTGAATGGTAATAAATTTCACAATCTGCCCATTGTTCCTTTTGAAGAGATTAACAGAGATTACAAACCTGAAAAATATTCAATGTTTATAGCAATCGGGTACCACGATTTAAACAGGCTCAGGGAGGCTAAATACCTAGCTGTAAAAAAAGCTGGTTATGAAATCGTTTCAATTGTAAGTCCTGAATCGAAACTGCCTTCAACAGTAAAGTATGGTGAAAATTGTTTTATAATGCCGCCTTCAATTATTCATCCCGAAGTAACAATAGGCAATAACACTTTTGTATGGAGCGGGGCAATGATAGGACACCATACAACAATTGGCGATAATTGCTGGCTGACCTCCTGTACAAATATTTCAGGGGTCGTTAAAGTAGGAAAAAACTGTTTCTTTGCTGTAAACTCAACAGTAGGTCATGGTGTATCAATAGGAGAAAACTGTTTTCTTGGAGCCAACACCCTGGTTACAAAAAATCTTGCTGAGAATAAAGTTGTAATTGAGGAATCATCAAAGCTGTTCCGGCTTGAGAGCAGTCAGTTTCTAAGATTTTCAAAATTCTCTGATATTTAATATTTTGAGTTAATAAATTGTTGCGATAATCGATAATAAGAGATAATGAATTTTGAGATCAAATCTAAAAGGCTTTTTCTGCAACCACCATCTGGTAATAATGTAAGTGAATTGTATCTTTTAATGTCAGACGAAAAGCTTACTAAGTTTTTAACATGGGAACCACATAAGAGTATAGAGACTACAAAATCTGTAATTCAGAGTCTTAATGAATCACAGCAAAATGACAAAGGATATCATTGGATTGTTTGGTCGGGTAATAAAATAATTGGTTTGGTATCGTTGATCGATGTGAGGAGAAAAATAAGGAGCTGGACATTAAATAGGGCTGAGTTATCATACTGGATAGGAACTGAGTTCCAGGGTAAGGGTTATGCAACAGAGGCATCTAGTGCAATTATGGAGTTTGGGTTTAAACAACTAAATCTTCATAAAATAATTGTAGCACACGCACTTAAAAACGTCGAATCGCAAAGTATATGCAAGAAGTTGAATTTTATCAAGTATGCGCATGAACATGATGCGTTTCAAAAGGATAGTGTGTGGCATGACTTAATTTGGTATGAATTAATAAAACAGTAGTAGTGAAAGAAAAAAATCTTTATCGAAGTCCGTCTAATAATGGTTTATTAAAATTCAAAGCTGACAATACAATTGGATATGAAATAATTAATGGGAGTATATCCGGTGATGAGGAAAATGAGAAATATGAAATACTCAACGGAATTCCTGATTTTACCTTTCCCAAAGATTTAGCTCTGATTGATGAACAGACCCGGTCAACTTATGAAAAACTGGCCGATGAGTATGATAAATACGCTGATATACCTTTTCAGACATTTTACTCCTCAGAACATGAAGAGAGAGAAAAAATGACAGATAAATTAAATTTACATGAAAATTCAGTTGTTTTGGAAGTTGGAGCAGGTGATGGAAGAGGATCAGAACATATCGCAAAAAGACTGGGAAAATCAGCCATGTTTTATGTACAGGAGTTATCATTGGCATTTTTAAAAAAGGCTGTTGAACGTTTAAAGATATATGAGTCAAAAACAAATATTGAGTATTCTGTAGCAAGTGCAATGCACTTACCTTTTGCAGACGATACTTTTGATGCGGCACTGCATTTTGGCGGATTTAATACGTTTTCTGATCAAAAAAGGTTCTTTAATGAATTAGTCAGGGTTGTAAAACCTGGCGGAAAAATTGTTGTAGGTGATGAAAGTATGGCTTCCTGGCTAAGAGACACGGAGATAGGCCGTATAATGATGAATTCAAATCCATTACTTAAGTATGAAATTCCATTTAACATTCTCCCCAAAGAAGCACGAGCCGTAAAAGTTGAATGGATAATGATGGGCGCATTTTTTGTATTGGAATTCACCGTTGGGGAAGGAGAGCCAGTTGCAAATTATCATATCCCTATACCAAGCGAAAGAGGAGGAACTCACTGGACAAGGTACTATGGAACTCTTGAGGGAGTTGATCCAGAGATAAAAAAAATTGCTTTAAAAGCACGCGAAAAAATAGGAATTTCAATGCATCAATGGTTAAACAAGATAGTTAAAACAGAAGCAGAAAAGATTTTAAAGAAAAAATAGATAATGTTTAGATGGAAAAAACTAGGTCAAGTTTTTGACCTTACCAAATTGAACACCTCTGACTGGATGAAAGAGCAAGCTCAAAATCCATATGTAGTTGAAATGAGTGGATTTTTGAGAGTATACTTTAATTGCAGAGCAAAAAAAGACGAAGATGGTAAAAGTAGAAGTTATGCAGGATTTGTTGATTTAGTTAAAGAAGATATTTTTAAAATATTAAATATTTCCTCTGAACCAATTTTACAACTTGGGATAAAAGGTTCGTTTGATGAATTTGGGGTAATGTCTGGTTCTGTTTTTCTAAATGGGGATCATTATTTTTTGTACTATTGTGGTTGGACAAGAATGCTTTCTGTGCCATATAATTGGGCTATTGGATTGGCAATTAGTTCTGATAGTGGTAAAACATTTACACGCTTTGGTAAGGGACCAATAATTGGGGCAACATCTCAGGAACCTTATTTGCAAGCAGGATGTTCAACAATAATGAAAATAAACAATGTTTTTCACTTGTGGTATACTTCAGGAATTAAATGGATTGAAACAGAGATAAAACCAGAGTCAGTTTATCAAATAATGCATGCTACCTCAAACGATGGGATTAATTGGAATCGTGAAGGAGTACCTATAATTGAATCGGTTATTGAAGACGAGGCTCAGGCATCACCTTCTATAATAAAAATAAACAACCTTTGGCATTTAGTTTTTAGTTATAGGCACTCTGTAAATTTTAGGAATAAGGATAGAGGATATCGGATTGGCTATGCATGGTCTGATGATTTAATGTTATGGCATAGAGATGACACTATAATTAATTTTGATATTTCTGAATCAGGTTGGGATTCAGAAATGATTTGTTATCCACATATATGTAAGATAGATGATAAAATATATCTTTTTTATTGCGGAAATGATTTTGGTAAAAACGGATTTGGAGTTGCTGAATTATTATAAACAAGTTGAAAATAGAATATATGAATAGTCAAGTTCAAAATTGGTCAAAACAATATAATAAAACTAAGCAAGATCCTCTTTACCCTACTGAATGGGTTATTCGCACAATTGCCGGAGCCAATTATCCAAACTATAAATATGATAAAACTCGGTATCAAGGGAAGAAAATATTAGATATTTCATGCGGAGATGGTAGGAATTTATCTCTGTTATTAAATCTTGGGTTTGATGTCTACGCGACGGAAATCAGTAAAGAAACAATTGAGTTGCTTTCAAAACGTTTTTCTAAGGTTAAATTTAGTGTTGGATTTAATCACAAGCATTCATTCGAAGATAGTTTTTTCGATTATGCGTTAGCATGTGGATCATTTTACTATTTGGACCATGAGACTAATTTTTCAGATAACTTGAAAGAACTCAACCGAATATTGAAGCCGGAAGCAATTTTCTTTGCTAATATGGTTACAAAAGACACTTATGTTTTAAAGAATGCAACACCATTAGGACATGGAGAATATTTAATTGTTGACGACCCACATAATTTAAGGAACGGATACCGCTGGCAGGTAACAAATTCAAAGGAAGAGTTAGAACAATTATTTTCTACATATCTTTCATTATTAGCATGCAGCAAGATTCATGATGATTATTTTGGTTATTTAATTTCGAATCATATATTGGTTAGCCAAAATAGGAAATAACATTTATGGATAATCTTAACCCATTAGTTTCTGTATTTTGTCCGACATATAATCACGAAAATTACATCAGGGATTGTTTAAATGGTATTGTGATGCAAAAAACTGCATTCCAAATTGAAGTTATTGTTCAAGATGACGCTTCTACCGATAAAACGCTTGAAATCATTGAAGAATATGCTAGAACACACCTATTTGTAAACGTAGTAACACATGAGGAGAATTATTTTTCTAAAGGGATGAGTATAAATGAATATTTATTTCAAAATGCAAAAGGAAAATACATTGCCATTTGCGAAGGTGATGACTATTGGACAGATCCTTTAAAACTTCAAAAGCAGGTGGATTTTTTAGAGACAAATCCGGAATATTCATGTTGTTTTCATAATACCTATGTTAAAAAAGATCACGAATTATTTCCCTGGCGAATTTATGATAAGGAAGATTTTTCGATTACAGATACATTTTCAACTGTAGCGCTTTTTCACACCTCCTCTATTCTATTCAGAAGGGAGGCTTTTTATTTACCAGAATGGTTCCATAAGGTAATAAGTGCAGACATGGCACTTTTTAGCAT
>Ga0209212_1008484_pt1 | contig 11027 bp, 10 predicted proteins | sample RifGroC2_FD_183996 | JGI IMG/M metagenome (GOLD analysis project Ga0209212, IMG submission 183996) | Groundwater microbial communities from Rifle, Colorado, USA - Groundwater C2 (SPAdes) (version 2) | ecosystem: Environmental > Aquatic > Deep subsurface > Groundwater | place: Rifle, Colorado... | reverse complement strand
TCGACACCGGCTGATACACGACGCGCTGCTGTTCCGGGTCGTAGCGCATTTCCACGTGGCCGGACAGCGGAAAATCCTTGCGGAACGGGTTGCCGACAAACCCGTAGTCGGTCAGGATGCGGCGCAGGTCTGGATGCCCGGTGAACACGATGCCGTACAGGTCGAAGGCTTCGCGCTCGTACCAGTTGGCGCATGACCAGATGTCCGTGACCGATTCCAGCAACGGAAAATCATCTTCCTCGGCAAAGATGCGCACCCGCAAGCGCGTGTTATGCGCCACCGACAACAGGTGATAGACGATCGCGAAGCGCTTGCCCTCCCAGGCGCCGTCGCCGTAAGCGGAATAATCCACGCCGCACAGGTCGATCATCTGCTCGAAACCCGCCGCATCGCGCAACAGCTTCAGCGTGTCCAGCATCCCGGCCGCCTTGACCACGACGGTCAGTTCGCCCAGCCTTTCCTCCATGCCGGCCAGCTTGCCGCCAAGCAAATCCGTCAGACTGGTACGCAATGCACTCAAATCAGCAGCCATAGTTCAACCCTAACGCGCAATGGTATTGGTTCGTTTGATTTTGTTCTGCAGCTGGATGACACCATACAGCAGCGCCTCGGCCGTCGGCGGGCAACCGGGGACATACACGTCCACCGGCACGATGCGGTCGCAGCCGCGCACCACCGAGTAGGAATAGTGGTAATAACCGCCGCCGTTCGCGCAGGAGCCCATCGAGATCACCCAGCGCGGTTCGGCCATCTGGTCATACACCTTGCGCAACGCCGGAGCCATCTTGTTGCACAGCGTCCCGGCCACCACCATCACGTCGGACTGGCGCGGGCTGGGGCGGAACACCACGCCGAAGCGGTCCAGGTCGTAGCGCGCCGCGCCGGCATGCATCATTTCCACCGCGCAGCAGGCCAGCCCGAAGGTCATCGGCCACAGCGATCCGGTGCGGGTGTAATTGATGATGGTGTCGAGCGTCGTCGTGACGACACCCTTTTCCAGAAGACCTTCTATTCCCATTCCAGGGCTCCTTTCATCCATTCGTAGATAAAGCCAACCACGAGGATGGCGAGGAAAATCATCATGGAAACAAAACCGAAGGTGCCAATTTCCTTGAGCACGATCGCCCAGGGGAAGAGAAAGGCGATTTCAAGATCGAACAGGATGAACAGGATGGCGACGAGGTAATAGCGCACGTCGAATTTCATGCGCGCGTCTTCAAAAGCCTCAAAGCCGCATTCATAGGGAGAATTTTTTCTGCTATCGGGACGATGGGGCGATACCAGCTTGCCCAGCACAACAGGAGCTACGCCCATCACGATGCCAATAAAGATGAACAGCAGCACCGGAAAATAATTTTCCAACATTGAGTTTCCTCCCCTGATCTGTTGTGATTCGCTGGTTTGCCCGGAATCACTTTTTAATTATTTGGTTGCGCCGGCAAGCTTTTGCGCCGGCTTATATTTATATTCTGGTGCGGATGGGGAGACTCGAACTCCCACGCTCTTGCGAGCACTAGCCCCTCAAGCTAGCGTGTCTACCAATTCCACCACAACCGCAATGTACTACAGGGAAATTATTTTGGAATCTCCCTGGACTTCGAGTCGTCGGCAGGGGTAGCCGCAGGCACAGCCGCCTCAGCGGCGACCGGCTTCACTTTATCCATCACCCCCTGCTGCTGCGCGGGATGGGAATAAATATAAGTCAGCCCCAAACTGGTGACAAAAAACAGCGTCGCAGCGACTGCCGTGCTGCGGCTGAGAAAATTCGCGGAGCCGCTGGAACCAAACAGGCTGCCGGCCGAACCGGTACCGAACGCCGCCCCCATGTCGGCACCCTTGCCATGCTGCATCAGCACCAAACCGACCAGCACCACAGCCGTCAAAACATGCAATACCCAAACCAATGTTTCCACACACCACTCCTAAAACACACTATACCGGAATACTATATCAAAATACTATACCAAAAACAAAATCAAACCACTTCGACAGGCTCAGGACAGGCCTGACCGGGACGAAAACTTTATGTCCGGGCACCCGCACGACAGATCGCCAGAAATTCATCAGCCACCAGGGAAGCACCGCCGATTAACCCGCCATCGATATCCGGCATCGCAAACAGCTCTGCCGCGTTATTCGCCTTTACGCTACCGCCGTAGAGTATACACAACTCCGCCGCGATTTGACTATCGTGGGATGCGACACGCTGGCGGATGAACATATGCATCGCCTGCGCCTGCGCCGCAGTGGCGGTTTTGCCGGTGCCGATTGCCCATACCGGTTCATAAGCCACCACCGCATTATGCAACGCCTGCGCCCCGCCCAACTGGATCAGTTCATCCAGTTGTCCGGCAACCACGCTCTCGGTAATGCCGCTTTCGCGCTGCTCCAGCGTCTCGCCCACGCACAGGATAGGCGTAATCCCCGCCTGCTGCGCGGCCAGAAATTTCTCGGCCACCAGACGGCTGCTCTCGTTGTAGTAAGCGCGCCGCTCCGAGTGCCCGACGATGACATAGCTACAGCCGAAATCGCGCAACATCGCGGCGGATACCTCGCCGGTATAGGCGCCCTTCTCCAACTGATGCACATCCTGCGCGCCCCATTTCACTGCGCTGCCGGACAGTTTCTGTTGCGCCTGAAATAAATAAGGAAATGGCACGCAAACCGCACAATCGACATTCCGGATTTGTTCCATTCCGCTATGCACGGCATCCAGCAACTCGGCGTTTTGAACCAGCGTGCCGTGCATCTTCCAGTTTCCGGCAACCAATTTGCGACGCATTGTAATTAACCCGCCAAGCATTAAAGTGCGCAATCCTACCTGCGAACGAAAGAACGGTCAATGAAACAAAACGTCACGAAATGAGCGAATAAAATTTGGATATATGGCCTCCGGCAAGGCTGGCCGTTTTGAATGAATCCCCCAAATGGATAGGTTTTGCGACCCCCTCCTTCATTATCGCTTCAACAACGCTTCAAATCCCTCTACGGGCACCGGCTTGCTGAACAGATAACCCTGGAAGGCATGGCAGCCGTGTTTCTCCAGGAAGTCCCGCTGCGCCTCGGTTTCAACCCCTTCGGCAATCACGTTCAACCCCAGTGCCTCGGTCATCGCGATGATGGCCTGCACGATGGCGGCATCGTTGGGATCGCTGGTGATATCGAGCACAAAGGATCGGTCGATCTTAATTTGATCCAGCGGCAGGCGTTTCAGATATTGCAGCGAAGAATAACCGGTGCCGAAGTCGTCCATCGAAAAACTCACGCCCAGCAGTTTTATTTCGCGCATCTTGGCAATGGTGTCCTCGATGTTTTCCAGCACGGTACTCTCGGTCAGCTCCAGTTTGAGAAGCGAGGGTTTCGCACCGCTTTCCAGCAGCACGCGCTGCACTTGGGCGACAAAATCAGCCTGCTGGAATTGCTTGGCGCTGACATTCACCGCCAGCGTCAGGTCGCGGGTCAGCGCATCGTGCTGCCAGGCCTTGAGTTGGGTGCAGGCGGTTTGCAGCACCCATAGCCCGATCGGCACAATCAGTCCGGTTTCCTCGGTGAGCGGGATGAACTGGGCGGGAGATACCAGACCGAGTTCCGGATGTTCCCAGCGCAACAACACTTCCGCACCGGCCGCCTTGCCGCGACTGTCAACTTGTGCTTGGTAATACAGGCGGAATTGCCGCTTGGCGAGTGCGCTACGCAATTTCGTTTCCAAGGCAGACCGCACATCCAATGCCATTTGCATCTGCGGATCAAAAAAGCGGATGGTATTACGCCCTGCCGCCTTGGCCTGGTACATGGCGATATCGGCGTGCTTGAGTAAATCTTCCTCATTTTCAAGATGGTCACGGAACAGGCTGATGCCGATGCTGGACGTGGTGTGGCACTCGTAATCTTGCAGTCTATAAGGCCGAGCCAGTTTGTTGCGGATTTTCTCCGCGACCAATTCGATTTGGGTGGCCGCCTCATCCGGCTCGCTGCTCAGTTCTTCGAGCACCACCACGAATTCATCGCCGCCCAGCCGCGCCACGCTGTCACCCTCGCGCACACAGCTCTGCAGCCGGTGCGCCACCTCGGTCAACAGCAGGTCGCCCACGGCATGGCCTTGCGTGTCATTGATGATCTTGAAGTGATCCAGGTCCAGAAAAAGCAATGCGCCATACCGGCCGCTGCGCGTGCTGACCGCCATCGCCTGCTGCAAACGGTCCAGCAACAGGCGGCGGTTCGGCAGGTTGGTCAATGGATCGTAGAAGGCCAGGCGATTAATAACTTCTTCCGCTTTCTTGCGCTCGGTGATATCGACAAAGGTGACTATTGAGCCGGTCACCACACCGTCAGTTTCGATGGGATGCGACCAATATTCAACCGGGATCGCGGCACCGTCCTTGCGCCAAAACACCTCATCAGCAACATGGGCTAATTGATTGGTCTGATAAGCGCGATATATTTTGCATTCACTTATCGTATAGGGGCTGCCATCGGCATGAGAATGATGAATGAGTTCGTGCATGTTCTTGCCCAGCAATTCATTGTCATGCTGGTACCCAAGTATTTGTAAGCATGATCGATTGACGAAGGTGCAGTTGCCATTGGTGTCCACTCCATACATGCCTTCAGCCATCGAATTGAGCAGGCGATGCAATTCATCGTGGGAATCATGCAATGCCTGCTCAGCTTGCTTGCGTTTCGTGATGTCGAGAAATGAACCGACGTAATGGGTGATGGTGCCATCCGGCGCGGCAACGGCAGTGATCGTCAGCCACTTCGGATAAATCACGCCGTCCTTGCGCTTATCCAGAACTTCCCCGTTCCACTTCCCTTTATTGAGGAGATCTGCCCACATTTCCTCGTAGAATGCTTTGCTTTTCCTTATTTCCGGCGCACTGAGTATGTTGGGATTCTGGCCGATGGCTTCCGCCGCGGTATAGCCAGTGATTTCTTCAAACGCTTTATTGACCCGCAGGATTTTCGGAGTGAGATCAGTAACCACCACCGCCGCCTGCGTTTCAAAGGCAATGGCAGCAATGCGCAAATCTTCAGCTATCTTTGCTGATTCTTTTTCCGCTTGCTCGCGCATTTTAATCATGGCGCTGAAACTAGCGGCCATTTTGTTAAAGCTGTCGCCTATCTGGCTAAGCTCATCGCGCGTATTGAGCTTGACCCGCACGCTCAAGTCGCCCTCGGCAAATGTGTGTGCGGAATGGACCAGCGATTTAATGCTGCCGATGATGGCGTAGTAGATGCTGACCGAGATATAGACCACCAGCAAAAACAGCAGCAAGGCGGAGCTGACAGTTATGAGCAGCGTCTCTTTCGCTTGGGCAATACGCGCCTCGATGAGCATTTTGGTCGTCGGCAGCAGTACCTGGTACATTTGCGTGTAGCCGTTGTCGATCTCCGTAGTGGCCATATCCATGAAGCCATCCGGGGGCGTAGTAAAATGACCGGTGAGGATATCTGACTCCACGAGGCCGGAAATCCGCCGCGCCGAATCAGCAATGCCGCCATATGCCGCCAAGAGTGACTCCCGCACCGCCGGATTGTAGCGGCCGGTCTTATCGAGATTGATCTTGAGCTCGTTGAGCGTACTGCCAGATTCGCCCATTAGCGAGTTGATTTTGGCCTTCTGGGATTCGGTAATCTGCTTCCTGGCCAGGATGCCGGTGCCGTATGCACGGAGCTGCCCGAGATGCTCGAGCGCATGTGGCAGTCTGTTGATGGTGGTATCGATCAGGTAGAACGTAGTGAGCTCCGTGTCCAGGGTCAGCGCATAGTCATCGGCGATCGATAACTCGAACAACTGGAGCTGCCCGACCAGGCGGGTATGCGCGGCGAAGTTCTCGGTCACCGTCCACTGGAGCCCCTCTTTGCGCAGCCGCTCCCAGTTGGCCTTGATGCTCCGGAAGTCTTCGCTCGAGGCCAGGCCGGTGGGCAGCACCCCTTCCATCGCCTTGAATGCCTCGGCGGCTTCCCTTTCCCTGGCGGCACGCCTGTCCCGCATCGTCTCGTTGCCGCTGAGCAGCGCGGTCGAGAGTCCACGGTGCAGCTGGATGGACTGCACGGTTCGGGAAACCGGCTCGATCAGCGCGAGGCCTTGCAGTTCCCGTTGCGAGGGCTGGATGACCCGGTCAAGACTGGCAAACAGGCTGTACACCACCACGCTAATCGCAACCAATGACACCAGCCACAGCAGCGTGAATTTTTTGGTGTAGCCCATGCGGTTCAGCAGGGCGATGGTAGGGTAGAACAACCTCTTCATTGTTTTTTAGGCCCTTAGGCTTAGGAAGTTAAAGCTGGTTGAATCTGCGTCTCAATAAATTGGACATTTCAAATGTATAGACTATCACGACAATGGGCGCGCTCAAAAACCAAGTGCGACATTTTTTGGGGAAAATGTCGCACTTGGTTTTTGAGCGCGCCCTGTGATGCTCCAAGCGTGCTATTTAGCTCTTATTGACTGCCATTGAATCGCCCCTTATGTACTCTGGATTAAAGGAGGCGTACAGCAAGCCGGCGTTATGCCGCCTGCACGGCAATCCGGTCGCGCTGCGCGATGATGCGGTTGTGCTCGTCCACATAGACGAGCTGCGGATGAAATTTTTGCAGTTCCAGTTCGGTGTACATCGCATAGGTGGCGATGATCAGGATGTCGCCCGGATTGGCCTTGTGCGCGGCCGCGCCATTCACGGAAATCACGCCGGATCCGCGTTGCGCGCGGATTGCGTAGGTGGTGAAACGCTCGCCATTGGTGACGTTATAAATATCGATCTGCTGATATTCCCTGATATCGGCGGCATCCAGCAGATTGTCGTCGATCGCGCAGGAGCCTTCGTAATGCAGCTCGGAGTGCGTGACGCGCACCCGGTGCAGCTTGGCTTTAAGCATGATTCTTTGCATATGGTACTTCCCTTTCGAACAGGGCGCGGATTATATAACAATCAACCGAGACCATCCATTAGAGCCAAAACGCCGTTGTAGGAGCGGCTCCTAGTCGCGATTCGCGTGCAGGGCACGCTCCTACAAAACACGAACGAGCTAATAGACAATCCAGGATTAATCAACGAGGCAAACCTCGACATTGTCCAGCAATCGGGTGTTGCCCAGCCTGGCCGCCGCCAGGATCACCAGTTCACGCTGCGCCGGCTCACCTTGCGCGGGGCTGGCCGGCTGCAAATCGGACTGGTTGCGCACCGCCACGTAATCCAGTAGCCAGCCCCTTGCGGCAAGGGCTTCGACCGCCCGTTTCTGCAATCGTTCAAAATCGCGTTCGCCTTGCAATATGGCCTGCCTCATCTCTTGCAGCGTCCGGTACAAGAAAACCGCTTCGCTGCGCTGGTCCGCGCTCAGGTACTGGTTGCGCGAACTCAGCGCCAAGCCGTCCGCTGCGCGCACCGTTTCGCCACCGACGATGCGCGCCGGCAAATTCAGTTGTGCCACCAGTTGCCGGATGATATGCAATTGCTGGTAATCCTTCTTGCCGAACAACGCAACCTGCGGCTGCACGATGTTGAGCAGCTTCAGCACCACCGTCGCCATGCCGCGAAAATGCCCGGGGCGGGACGCGCCGCACAGTTCGTTGGCGACCGGCGGCGGCTCGACGAACACGGTCTGTTGCGTGGGATACATTTCGTCGACCGCAGGCGCGAACACCACGTCCGCCAGCCCTTGCAGCTTGGCGCAGTCCGCCTCCAGCGTGCGCGGATAGCGGTCGAAATCCTCAGTGGGGCCGAATTGCAGCGGATTGACGAAAATGCTCACCACCACGCAACTGCCGTGATCGCGCGCCAGCCTCACCAGGTTGAGGTGGCCTTCGTGCAGGTTGCCCATCGTCGGCACGAAGGCGACGGCGCGCTCATTATTCAGCCGTGCACGCAGTTCGGCGATGGTCGAGATTACTTGCATTGCATATCCCTAAGCCGGACAAGCCGGAACCAAATGTGGAAGCGCGATTCCCGCCTTCGCGTGATAACCAGCGACTTGCCCGCTTGCGGGTTTAGTCGAATGGCTAGTTGTTCCATCAATGACGGATTATTGAAGGTCCCCTCAAGACTTGCCGAGTGGCAGATATTTCGCCGGATCGACCGGCTTGCCGAAACGCCGCACTTCAAAATGCAGCTTGACCTGGTCGGCGTCGGTATTGCCCATCTCGGCAATCTTTTGCCCGCGCGTGACGGTCTGCCCTTCCTTCACCAGCACCTGATCGTTGTGCGCGTAGGCGCTGAGATAGGTTTTGTTGTGCTTGATGATGACCAGCTTGCCGTAGCCGCGCAGCCCGCTGCCGCTATACACCACCTTGCCGGGCGCGCTGGCGGTGACCGGCTGACCGAGCTTGCCGGCAATATCGATGCCCTTGCGGTTGGCCGATTCGGAAAACTCGCCGATCAATTTGCCCTGTGCGGGCATGCTCCATTCCAGCGCTTCGTCTGCGCTGTCGTCGGCACTGCTATCCGGCTTGGCTTCCGCTTTAGTTTCCGGCTTGGGCTTAGCTTCAGGTTTGGCGACGACCGCAACCTCAGGCTTGGTCTGCTCCTGAACCTTTTCAATCTGCGCCACCGCCGTCTCGCTGTAGGCATACTTCGCGAGCCTAGGTTGCTCCCTGACCGGCGGTTCGATCGGCCTGCTGTCGACTGCGGCGGCGGGGCGGATAGCGGAAGTCGCGCCGCCCGGAAACAGGCGGATTTGCTGCCCTATTTGAATCACGCCGGGATCCTGAATGCCATTCAATTCGGCCAGTTCGTGGTAGTCAAAGCCGTAATTGAAAGCAATGCTGTACAGCGTATCGCCCTTCTGCACGACATGCACCTGGGGACGCCAATCCTTTTCGCGCGATACTTTCTTGTGTGCCGTTTCAACCGCAACAGCTTTCCTCTTGGCAGCCTCACCGCGCTCGACGACCGGCGCGCGCTGTCCGCTCGAAGCGCAGCCAGCCAATAGGGCAGCCGTCACCAGCAATGTATAAAGCTGCATCGATTTCATGCCTTCCCCATCAATTGCGGTACGAATTTCACCGGCTCCAGTTTGGTTTCGCGGAATCCGCCGGCATCGCGTTCGACCAGATACAGCCACTGTTCCTGCATCCCGACCGGCAGCGCCATTCTACCACCGACCGCAAGCTGCTCCCGCAGTGCTGCGGACAGCTCGGGTGCGGCGCAAGCCATGATGATGCCGTCGAATGGAGCCACCTCCGGTAATCCGGCGCTGCCGTCGGCATAGCGCACGCTGACATTGCGCAGCTTCAAATCGCGCAACTGCCGCTTGGCGCGTTCATACAGCGGCTGGACGCGCTCCACGGTATAGACCTCTTTGGCCACCTGCGCCAGCACCGCCGCCTGGTAGCCGCAGCCGGTGCCGATTTCCAGCACACGATTGAGCGGCCCGGCAGCACGCAATATTTCAATCATGCGCGCCACGATGTAGGGGCGGGAAATAGTCTGGTTGAAATTGATCGGCAGCGACACGTCATCGTAAGCGCGGCTCGCCAATGCCTCATCGACAAACAGGTGGCGCGGCACTTCGAATATCGCCGCCAGCACCGCCTCGTCCTTGATGCCCTGTTCGCGCAGTCGCTCGATCATGCGCAAACGGGTGCGCTGCGAGGTCATGCCGATACCGTTGTGCCGTGTATTCATTGCCCAGTACGGGCACGGCGCGCCGTGCCCGTACTAATCCAATCGCGCACCGCATCGAGCTGCCCATATTGGGTAAGGTCGATTTGCAGCGGAGTAAGCGAGGCGCGCTGCTGCGCCAGCGCATGAAAATCCGTGCCCTCGCCGGCATCCTGTGCCTTGCCCGCCGCGCCGACCCAATACACGGTTTCGCCGTGCGGGTTGCTGGCTTTCACCACCGGCTCGGCCTTGTGCCGCTTGCCGAGGCGCGTCACTTCGACGCCCTGCAGCTGATCATACGGTACGTCCGGCACGTTCACGTTAAACAGCCAGGGATGGCTGTGCGTCTGCTTGGCAAAGCGTTGCACCAATTCGGCGGCAACCCTGGCGGCCGTCTCGTAATAGGCGAACTCCTTGCCTACCAGCGAAACCGCAATCGAGGGAATGCCGAGCAGAAACCCTTCGGTGGCCGCCGCGACGGTGCCGGAATAAATGGTGTCGTCGCCCATGTTGGCCCCGGCATTGATGCCGGAAACCACCATATCCGGCTGCTGATCCAGCATCCCGGTGACGGCGAGATGCACGCAGTCGGTCGGCGTGCCGTTGACGTAGTAAAAGCCATTGGTAGCGCGGCTCAGCTTGAGCGGGCGGTCCAGAGTCAGGGAATTGCTTGCGCCGCTGCGATCCCGCTCCGGCGCAACCACCACTATGTCGGCGACTCGGGCGAGATGTTCGGCGAGGCATGCCAAGCCGGGTGCAAAATAACCATCGTCATTGCTGATCAGGATGCGCATCGGCTGAAAGAATGAGGCTGAAAGTGAATTTTCTGGAGCTTTCGATTTAACTGAAGCTTTTGATTTAACTGGTCTAGGCGAGAGAATTCGAACCTCCGCACAGACAAGCCATGATAACCCATGACCAATGAAATCACCAACAGTGATGCGGCTGGTTGAGCATGATTCGTCGCAATTCGGCGCTTGACCGCAAAAAAACGCCACGGGAATTAGTGGCTATATCCCCGGCAATCAGCAAGCAACTGCCCTGATTCTAAACCACAGCAGCAACCTAAATGGAGCCCGATTTACTGGATGAACAAGTTAGCTGCACTAAACCGGGCACTCGTAGCCATCCGCAACACATTGCGGTCATTCAACTTTTAAATTGGCACGCCCTAATTGATGAATCTTGGCACTGAAAATTGGAAGTGCTGTTTACGAATTAGTTAAGTTGATCAATAGTGGCCGGGTAATCCCCCCTGAAATTAGCGCGAGTTAGAAGTAGAATTTTCTCACTAAGAAATGGAGGGAGTTTTACATGAAGCAATCACGCTTTTCAGATAGCCAGATCATTGCCGTACTCAAACAAGCCGAGGGTGGCAGCCCGGTTCCGGAGCTCTGCCGGGAGCACGGCATCAGCTCCGCTACGTTC
>Ga0209212_1008483_pt1 | contig 11027 bp, 9 predicted proteins | sample RifGroC2_FD_183996 | JGI IMG/M metagenome (GOLD analysis project Ga0209212, IMG submission 183996) | Groundwater microbial communities from Rifle, Colorado, USA - Groundwater C2 (SPAdes) (version 2) | ecosystem: Environmental > Aquatic > Deep subsurface > Groundwater | place: Rifle, Colorado... | reverse complement strand
TACTATTGTACGCCGTGTGGGACTCGGACCCACGACCTTGAGCTTAAAAGGCTCCTGCTCTACCAACTGAGCTAACGGCGCAGATAAAAATAACTTTCCTGAGAAAATTATACGGCTATCATAACAGGAAAATACTAAAAAATCAAGGCTGATAATAAAATAGTAATATTAACTAACATTGCCTTAATTTAAACAGCGCCTATAGCCTCCAGAACATACTTTACTAAAATATAGGCAGAGAAAACAATAATTAAACCTAGAGAGGCCCAAATCAAAGTAGTGCGTCCCGTCTCTACTCTTTGATCATTGCCAGCTGAAGTCAGCCAAGTGAAACCACCATATACAAACATGATTAAAGCCAAGGCACCAACAATAACTAGAATGGCACGCACTACCCGACCAATTATAATTCTAACATCAACAACGCCTAATGGATTGGTATAGGAGTCAAAAAGTGTCCCTGCGCCTGGGGAACCTTTGGTACCTGCGCCTGGGGAACCTTTGGTACCTGTACCTGGGGAACCTTGAGAGACACCTATATCAGCTTTATTCTTAGGCGGAGCTGTAGCCACACCTCTATTATCTACATCAGGCATAGGCGTATCATCACAACCATTGGCTCCATTGGGATATTTATATAAATCAAAACCATTAAACTGAGCACCTGATATAATTATTATCTTAGCTCGACATTCAGTACTATCCATAGCATGGATACTTTTAGCCATACCATTTTCATCAACATAGCGACAACAAGCCACGGGACAACAACATTTTTGCCCAGTACCTAAGTTGGGCTTGGTAGGCTTATTCTGACAAACTGAATCATTATCTACCTGCCAAACACTACCCCATTCATTACAATTACCAATTGTGGTCCAAACGCAAGTATTCCTAGAGCCCTGAGCTTGAATAGGACTAACTTTAATTAGACCAATAGCTCCCAAAATTAGAATAACTAAACAAATTGTTAGATATATTTTTTTCATAATTAAATAGCGCCTACGGCTTCCATGACATATTTAACTAATAAATAAGCGGCGGCAATAACAATCAAACCTAGAGTAGCCCAAACTAAAACATTTTTAGCTTTCCCGATCTTTGTATCATTACCCGCTGCTGTCATCCACATGAAACCGCCGTAAATAAACATTAATAAAGCAATAGAACCAATGATTAAAAGAATAGCGCGCACTACTCGGCCTATGATCACTGAGACATTAATAGTTTTAATTGGATTGGTTAAAGGGTCTATATCCCAAGCGGCCACGCCTTTCTTAGGAGTGGTTGGTCGCGTGGGTGGTGTCACCACTTTATTTTTTTCACATTTACCGCTGACTGCAGAATATCCCTTTTTTAAATTAATAACTATAGTATTAGTGCCACCAAGAGTATTGGGATACTGTATTTCTAATTCACTTTTTTTATCATCACATTCTTTCTGTTTCATGGTTTTTGCTCCAAATTCTTGTGTTGTAGGCGTCATGCCTAAACCACCAGAACTCGGAAAAAATTCAACTAACCATTCGCAACAACCCACAATACAACAACACTTGGCAGTACTGGCATTAGGCTTAGTATCAGTGCAATCACTGTCTGTAGCATCGGCCCAAGAAGTGCCCTTGTCAGAACAATTGGCATTAGTAGACCATTCACAATCAGCAGCTGAAACAGTACCAACTTTTATTAAAGCGATACCAATAATTAAGGTTAAAATAAATAGTTTCCAATATTTCATAAGCTATAATCTAACTAATATTATTATAACATAGTTAGTGACTAGAATCTAACGCAACACTTTTGGCATTTTATGCTAGAAATGCTAGGGTTGGATTCTATGTCAAAATATACAAGATTAAACGATTGGGAAAGGGAAGAAATCAGCCGTTTACTGGCTCTGGGCTATTCTCTCAGAACAATCGCCAAAATGCTAGGCAGGGATGTCAGCACAGTCAGTAATGAGGTTAGTGCCGGAGGCACTAACAAAAACACTTACCGAGCCGTTAGGGCTCAAAATAGAGCCAGACGGAATGCCTCAAAAAGGAAAAGGGGTAAAAGGCTCATGACTGGTAATACCAAGCTCAAAAGGTACATCTACAAAAAACTAAGACTAAGGTGGTCACCCAAACAGATTGCAGAAGAGCTAAAAAGAGATTATCCTGAAGATATGACTATGCGCATATCACCAGACACAATTTACAGCTACCTCTATGTCCTCCCCAAAGGGCAACTCAAGAAAGAGCTATTAGCCTGCCTTCGTCGCAATCATCAATATCGGTACAAACAGTCCAAGGGATCTAAAAAAGAGCGGAAATTAAAGGATATGCTCAGTATTGAAGAAAGACCGAAAGAGGTGGAAGACAGAATAATACCAGGACACTGGGAGGGCGATTTAGTGATGGGCAAATACAATCGTTCTCAAATGGGTACACTCGTTGAACGAACCTCGAGGACGACTATACTTGTCCCGCTAAAAAGCAAGAAAGCGGAAGCAGTGGCCAAAGCCTTTGCCAAAGAAGCTAAGAAATTACCGCAACAGATGAAATTGTCAATGACTTACGATCAGGGGCGAGAAATGGCGGAACACAAGCTATTTACCAAGAAAACAAATATGACGGTTTACTTTGCTCATCCCAAGAGTCCTTGGGAGCGAGGATCAAATGAAAATACCAATGGTTTAGTCCGACAATTTTTCCCCAAGGGCACTGACTTCAACAAAGTGAGTCGCAGAGAAATTAAAAAAGTTCAGGACTTGTTGAATGGACGACCCAGGGCAACGCTTAGTTTCAGAAAACCTTATCAAGTTTTTAATGAATTAATTAATACCCGATAGCTAACGCTGTTGCGTTAGATTCTAGGGACTACCTTATCTTAAAAAACTTTAACACTAAATACGGCAGGCATTTTTAAAGGTTTGTCATCCCTGCAATCTTTTACACAATATTGCAGTTTAATTTTCGTTTTTTTAAGACATATATAAATTGACTGTTAAGGCTGATGCTCTGAATAATATTATTAATGAGCATAGAGAGATTTTTGTTAGTATTTTAGCCAACCCTCTTTTACCGGAGATAATTAAAGGTAAATATAAGTCCGTCAAAAAATTTTCTAAACGAATAATTGCCACGATGTTAATTAATCACTGTCAAAATGCCTATTCGCTTTATGAGAAAAATATTATCAACCACGATGAATTTTACGGTATGCAGAAAGATATTATAAATCTGTTTTCCTGGCCAATTATTAAAAAAAGGTGGCCAAAAATTAAATCTTATTACCCTGACAAATTTCAAAACTTAATAAACAGCCTGATCTATAATCAATCAATGGATAGTGATCAGTCCTCTGAACGATTAGTATAAGTAATAAGGGAAAAGTCATTAACTATATTTTTAAAATTTGCGGACAGTCTGATTTTAATGTTTCAAGGAGAAAAGCAACTTTTTCCCAGTCCAAAGTTCTAAACGCGTTCCGAAGGGGGAGCATTGAAGAAAGATCGCTTTTATTTGCCACTTCTGGCCAGCTCTTTATAGAGCGGTTTGAATGAAATATTAGCGCTTTTTTTGTTGCCAATCTCGGCGTTCCAAACTTTATAAAGTTTGGTAATATAGTAAATAGCCACTACAAACTAAATTTACTTATATGACTACTCGCCAAAAACTGGAGATAATTCAAAAGATGTTGGGATTAACCCAGACCAAATTAGCTCTAAGATTCGGCGTTTCTTTCACTGCTTTTAACAGCTGGTGGACAGGTAAGGCTAATTCTAGGCCAAAAATGCAGGCTACTATTGATGAGCTATTTTTGGAGGTGACCGGACAAAAGATAATTCCGGCCGATCAACTTACGGCCAAGAAACAAGCTTTGGGGCAAAAATCCGGGGAATACAAAAGCGTTATCAAGGAAATTTTAAATAACCCAGATATTCGCGATCAATTTATTTTAAAACTTACCTACCACAGTAACAGTATTGAAGGTAGTACTCTGACCGAGCCGGATACAGCGGCGATTCTTTTTGATAACGCTGCTCTGCCCAACAAAAGTTTGACCGAACAACTGGAGGCAAAAAACCATCAGACGGCTTTGAATTATTTATTTGATCATATTGTTAAAAAAGAAAAAATTAATGAGGCTTTAGTGCTTAAACTCCACAGCATCTTTATGAACGGCGTCCGTCCGGATGCTGGCGTCTATCGCAATCACGGAGTCAGAATTACCGGTGTCAATTTGCCGACGGCAAATTATCTGAGTATACCCAAGTTAATGCCGGAGGTTATGGCATCTGTTAGTGGCAAAACTAAAGATGTTATTGCTTTATCTGCTGGTGTTCATGCTAAGTTTGAACAGATTCACCCATTCGGAGACGGCAACGGCCGGGTTGGTCGCTTACTTATGAATGCCATGTTGCTTAACGCAAACTTCGCTCCCGCAATTATTCGTCAAGAACAAAAACAGCTGTATTACACGTATCTCTATAAAGCTCAGACTAAAAATGATCAAAGTCAATTAGAAGATTTTCTCTGTGAAGCTGTTATGGACGGATTTAAAATCTTGAATCGCACGGATGAGAGGTAACTAAAAAGTAAAAATTGTAAACAATATTAATAATTAGCCAAAAAAGTTCGGAGGCTGTTCCTGTACGCGAGCAAAGACGGATAAACAGGTTCTAATAGGCCAGTTTTTCTTTATCACTCGCTATTTTTTAGCAGTTCGAAAGTGGCATTTATTTTGTGATATATCAGGTTGACTTTTGTATCAAAAATGATACAATTAGAACATATTAATGATACATAAAAATATGTCAAAAAATTTAACAAATAAACGTCAGGATTTAATTTTAGCTTTTGTTGCATCTCTGAAAGTCGCTCCGACTGCGCAGATCATCAAACAAGTCCAAAAAGAATTCAAGGATACAACGCGAGTAACCATATCTCGTGATTTAGAGAAATTAATTCAACTAGGATTTATAGTTCGTCTTGGTGCCGGTAGAAGTATCACTTACAAATTGTCGGCTCAATATTCGATCGTAAAAGATATTGATGTTAAAGAATATTTTTCGGTTGACTCGGACAAACGTCAGGTAGTGGAAAAATTTAATTTTGATATTTTTAAGAATTTAAAGTCGATACTTAATGATAGCGAAAAAGCCGGGTTAGAAGAATTGAATAGTATTTATCGTCAGAAAATTAAGAAAATTACACCTGAAATATTAAAAAAAGAGATAGAGCGTCTCAATATTGATTTTAGCTGGAAGTCATCTAAGATTGAGGGCAATACTTATGATTTGTTGGAAACAGAGCAATTATTAAAGAATCAAAAAAAAGCTATGGGCCACTCACCAGAAGAGGCGACGATGATCCTAAATCATAAGGTGGCTTTGGATTATATTAGAAATGGCAAAAATAATTTTAAAAATATTTCTATCAAGAAAATAGAGGAAATTCATGCAATTTTAACTAAAGATTTGGGGGTAACTAAAAATTTACGTAAGACTCTGGTGCGTATTACGGGCACAAAGTATATTCCGCTGGATAATGAATTTCAAATTAAGGAAGCTTTGCGTGATACTTGTGTTTTAGTTAATGAAGTTAAGAATCCCTTTGCCAAGGTTATAGTCTTAATGTTGTTAATTGCTTATATCCAGCCTTTTGTGGATGGTAATAAGCGGACGAGTAGGTTGTGTGGCAATGCTATGTTGCATGCTTTCGATTGCTGTCCGTTGTCATATCGTAGTATGGACGAATTAGAATATAAAAAAGCGATGTTGCTATTCTACGAACAGAATAACGCCTCTTATTTTAAGCAGTTGTTCTTGGCTCAATTTGAATTTGCTGTTAATAATTATTTCGGATAATTTTTAATTAAAAAAGTTCATAGTCCGTAACCCAGAGCAAAACATAAAAAATATTATAGAATAATACTATATTCTATCTTCGCCATATTGTTCGGTACGTTTTTGTTTGTCTATGGTGGCTGGGACGATAGCCCTGGCGGACAATTGTTGGGATTAGTAGTTTTTGTTAGTGGTATTGTGGGGCTGATAAAGAACAAAAAAACTTCTGCTTAAATTACCACTTTTCTCTTAGCCATAATTATCACTATGAAAAATAAATATCCACGGGCTAATACCCGTGGATATTTACTTAAAACTAGCCATTATTGACAAGAGTTAATAACTATGTCATGCTTAGGACTACGTTTATTAAAACATTAACTTATTTGTCTTCTTAGGGGGCTGTCATAATTATTATATCTAATAATAAAATCTTTTTAGGGCAAAAGATTTACTGCGATAGCTTGAACAAATTTCATTTGTACCGGAACAAATATAATAATTTATGACAACATTTAAAGAATTTAATTTAAAGCCAGAACTCATGGCGAGTCTTCAGGCTTTGGCTTTTGTAGAGCCCACCCCCGTCCAGGAACAAGTTATACCCTGGCTCTTAAAATCAAAAAAGGATCTCATTGCTTTAGCGCAAACAGGTACCGGTAAAACCGCTGCCTATGCTTTGCCTATCTTGCAACAGATCACAGGCCAAGATAGAAAATTGCAAGCCATTATTCTCTGCCCAACTAGAGAATTGTGTTTGCAGATTTCTCAGGATATAAAAGAATTTGCCCAGCAGGCTCCTAATATTAAAGTTACCCCTGTCTATGGTGGAGAAAGTATTGAGTGGCAGATCAAAGCTCTGAAAAGCGGCACTAATATTGTCGTGGGCACACCTGGCCGTGTGCATGATTTGCTTAGACGCAAAGTTTTGCAACTCCAATCCATTGACTGGTTAGTTTTAGATGAGGCTGATGAAATGTTAGATATGGGTTTCAAAGATGATCTAGATGCTGTTCTAGAACAAACCCCAGCTAGCAGACAAACTTTGCTTTTTTCAGCTACCATGTCTAAGAGCGTCAACGCCATTGCCCGACGCTATATGACCGATGCTCAAGAAATAATTGTGGGCGAAAGAAATGTCGGCGCTGAGAAAGTCGTCCATGAATATTATGTGGTCCAAGCCAGAGACCGTTTTGAAGCTCTAAAGAGAATCTTGGATTCCTTACCCGGTGTCTATGGCATTCTTTTTTGTCGCACCAGAAACGAGACCCAAGTGGTAGCGGACAAATTAAAATTAGCCAATTACGATGCCGAAGCCTTGCATGGTGAAATTACCCAGAGCACCAGAACTAAGATCATGAACAGATTTAAGAATCAGCAAGTGCGCTTGCTAGTCGCCACCGATGTAGCTGCCAGAGGCATAGACGTTAGTAACCTGTCCCATGTCATCAATTACAATTTGCCGGATCATGATGAGTCATATACCCATCGCACTGGCCGTACTGGCCGAGCCCAGAACAGTGGTGTGGCTATTTCCATTGTTAGTCCTAAAGAAGCGGGTAAAATAAGGAAATTAGAAGAGATGATTGGCAAGAAGTTTACTTGTAAGACAGTGCCCAGCGGTACTGATATCTGTCGCAAGCAGATAGATAATTTTTTGGAAGAAATAACTAAGATAGAAATTAGCGAATTAGGTCAGGAACAATATTTTGTGGACATCACAGAAAAATTAAAAGATGTTAGCAAAGAAGATCTCATTAAGCATGTTATTAGCCACAAGCTAAGTAGCTTGCTAGCAACTTACCAGAATGCATCTAATTTGGGCCAGGTTAGTTTCGGCTCTGACAGCAACCGCGCCAATAGTGGTGATTTTGTCAACGTGCGGATCAATGTTGGTAAACAGCAAGGCCTAGATATCAAAGCTCTTTTTGCCTTGGTCAATGCCCAGAGAAAATTAAAAGGTATGGCCATTGGTAAAATCAGTCTGATGCCGGAGTACACAATTTTTGCAGTGGAAAGCTCTAGAGCCAAAGACGCTTTACAATATTTACCAGGTATTAGTTGGCGAGGTAAGAAGATTAGTGCTAGTAAAAGTGCTGATGCTGTGGAATATCCTAGTCAACCCCGAGCTAGACAATCTCGAGGCCAAGCCCGCAATCAATCAGGCAGAAGGTTTGAGACCAAAAAAAGAAGTTTTAAACGTCAAAGATAATTATATGGAAATTAGAAACATTGCTATTATTGCCCACGTAGACCACGGTAAGACACGCTTAACCGATGCTTTGATGCAACAGACGGGTATGGTGACCGATGATAGTGCCACTATGGATTCCAATGATTTAGAAAAAGAACGCGGTATTACCATCTATTCCAAGAATACTTCGGTTTTCTACAAAGATACCAAGATTAATATTGTGGATACTCCTGGTCACGCTGACTTCGGTTCCGAAGTGGAGCGTGTTTTGCGTTCCATTGATTCTGTTTTGTTAGTCGTCGATGCTCAGGAAGGTCCCATGCCTCAGACTAAGTTTGTTTTAAAGAAGTCTTTAGAACTGGGTATTAAACCAATTGTGGTTTTGAATAAAATTGATAAACCAGCCGCTCGACCAGAATGGGCCCATGAAAAAGTCTTGGAGCTCTTTATGGACCTAGGCGCTAGTGATGAACAATTGAACTTCACTACTGTCTACACCATTGCTAAGCAGGGTATAGCTAAATTAAATCTGGACGATGAATCAAAAGATTTACAGCCTTTGTTAGATACTATTTTAGAGAAGATACCACCAGCTGGCGGTGATGTTAGTCTGCCCTTAGCTTTCCAACCTTTTAATTTAGCCTATGATAATTATTTAGGTCGTTTGGGTATCGGTCGCGTCTATCAAGGCCAAATCAAAGCTGGAGATAAAGTCTTTATCAAAAAATATGATGGTCAAATTTTGACTGGCAATATTTTGAAACTCTTTACCTTTGTCGGTTTAAACCGTAAAGAAGTGGAGACAGCCGTGGCCGGTGATATTGTTATGGTCTCTGGTTTACCTGATATCTATATCGGCGACACCATCTGCAGTAATCAGGACCAAGAATCTTTGCCAGCTATTAAAATTGATGAGCCGACTATCTGTCTTAATTTTTTAGTAAATAATTCTCCTTTTGGTGGTCAAGAAGGTAAGTATGTAACTAGCCAACAAATCAAGAAAAGATTAGAAAAAGAATTGGAAGTTAATGTTGGTTTGAAAATTGATTTTACAGCTGCTGATTATTTCAAGGTTTATGGCCGGGGAGAATTACATATCGCCATTCTGTTAGAGAATATGCGTCGTGAGAATTATGAAGTTCAGGTTTCCCAGCCTCAGGTTATTATCAAAGAGATTGATGGTGTTAAACATGAACCATTTGAAGAAGTTACTTTAGATGTTCCTCAAGAAGCCGTGGGTGTGGTTATTGAAAAGTTATCCAAAAGAAAGGGTCAGATGATTTCCATGCAACCAGAACAAAATCATATTCGTTTAATATATCAAATACCTACCAGAGGTTTGTTAGGCTATACCAATGAGTTTGTAGTCGATACCAGAGGTGAAGGTATTCTCTGTAGTGAGATTATAGGCTTTCGACCTCACGTGGGAGCGATTGCCAAACACGATGTTGGTTCTATGATTTCCGGCAATACCGGCAAGGTCTTAGCCTACTCTTTAGCTAATCTGCAAGAACGTGGCGTGCTCTATATTGAACCCAATGTTGATGTCTATGAAGGACAGGTGATAGGCAATACTGCCAAAGGTCAGGATATGACCGTTAACCCTATTAAAGGCAAACATTTAACTAACATGCGCTCTTCCGGCGCTGATATGGCTATTCAATTAGTACCGCCCATGACCCTGACTCTAGAAAAGGGTTTGGAAATAATGCTGGAAGACGAATATCTAGAAATTACTCCTCAGAGCGTTAGATTGCGTAAGCAAGTTCTCACAGAAACGGACAGGGTTAAAGTGGGCAGAAAACAACAAGATTAAACTATTTACTATCTAGCCTTGCTAAAATCACCTTGTTATATTACAATGGGGACAAATATTATTGTTCATTTATCAAGGGAAGTAATAATGAAAATAATCATTAAAGCTTTAAACGCTGGAGCCTTACTGTGGATGTCAGCTAATATTGGTCTGCAATTATCATTGCAAAAGATAGCTAGTACTTGGCTGTCATATCTTTGTTGGTTTCTGACTTGGCCTCTACGCTTAGTCCTTAACCTGCCTTTTCAGGTTGTGGTCTTCTTAAACTACTGTAAAGCCTATAGTCTTTTTAAAAGACACAATTCTTTGATTGTGGAAGGTCAAGAAAATCTGCCTTCAGGTGTTGGTACTCTCTATCTCTCCAACCATCAGGCTTGGACAGATCCTTGGGCTGTTGGTTTGGCGATTATGTCAATCCCTAGCTTAATCACTCAACCCACCATCATGCATTGGACAGTGGCTGAAGACAAAAACTATGGTCAGACTCTACTTGGTCCCTACCTCAGGTTTTCCAAGATGACGACTATTAACCGGCCAGATAATAACAGTTTTGCCGCTGCTAAGCGAGCCATGTTGGAACTCAGAAAACATTTAGTTGTTTGGCGGAAGCTGTTGACGATCAGTAATCTCTTAATTTACTTTGAGGGCACTAGATCCAGACAAGATAATACCGTGGTTAGAAAATGCAAAAAAGGCGTGACCAAATTGATTTTTGAGTCTATGTTATCCAACAACGGCCAGAGTGTGATTAAACAAATTGTACCAATTCGCTTGGTTGATTTCTACAATATTCAGCCGGCAGAAAAGGACAAGAGTACAATAAAAGGTGCTAAGCTTAAACTTAAAGACATTACCCAGGGTCAAACCTGCCGTATCATTATTGGCCAGCCAATTAGTCGCGAACAGTTAATTAAGGAGCTAAATTATTCTCCTCAAATGCACTACATTGATGTAGCGTCCAAATTAGGGGATTATATCATTAATAGGGTAGAACAACTCTATTTCCAAAATTAGGCGTCTTAGATTTATCTAGGACGCTGTTTTTTCCAAAAAACTGCCATATTTTTGTGCACATTACCGTCGGTCTTGACATTACATGGTTTTCGTGATATAAATGGAAATTGATTAAAATAATCATATTGTTCTTAAAAAATATATTTATTAATTATTATTTAGAGGTAGAA
>Ga0209212_1008482_pt1 | contig 11028 bp, 8 predicted proteins | sample RifGroC2_FD_183996 | JGI IMG/M metagenome (GOLD analysis project Ga0209212, IMG submission 183996) | Groundwater microbial communities from Rifle, Colorado, USA - Groundwater C2 (SPAdes) (version 2) | ecosystem: Environmental > Aquatic > Deep subsurface > Groundwater | place: Rifle, Colorado... | reverse complement strand
AAGATCGTGGTGATGAACAACGGGTACCTCGGGATGGTGCGGCAATGGCAGGAGCTGTTCTACAACAACCGGCTCTCCGCCGTGGCCCTCACGGGATTCCCCGACGCCGCGATGCTGGCGGGGGCGTACGGGTTCCCCGGACGGACGGTGGAGGATCCGGGAGAGATCGGGCAGGCGCTGGACGACGCGGTCCGCCACCCGGGGCCGTACCTTCTGAACGTAAAGGTGTCGTCGTTCGAGTGCGTCTACCCGATGGTCCCGGCCGGCGGGGCGATCGACGAGATGGTGCTGGGGCCGCCGAAAGCCGCGGCGGTCTAGGGAAACCCGTGGGGAGGGTCGACGAGCGATGCTGCAGACGATTTCGCTGCTGGTGGAAAACAAGCCGGGGGCGCTGATGCGAATCACCGGGGTGTTGAGCGCCCGGGGGTGGAACATCGACAGCCTGACGGTCGCGCGCACCCTCGACGCGGCCCAGTCCCGCATGACGATCGTGGTGGACATCGATCCTGCCCTGCGCAGGCAGGTCATGAAGCAGATGAACAAGCTGATCAACGTGCTCCATGCCTCGGACCTGACCGAGTCCCTTGCCGTCCGCCGCGAGATGGCGCTGGTGCGCGTGCGGGCCACCGCGGAGAATCGCGCGGGAATCCTGCGGGACGCGGAGATCTACGGGGCCCGGGTCGTGGACGCCACCGCGGACGGCTTCGGGCTGGAGTGCACCGGCCCGGTCGAGAAGGTCGAGGAGTTCATCGACGCGATGAAGACCTTCGGGGACATCGACGTCACCCGGTCCGGCATCGTCGCCGTGTCGATGGAGAGCCGGAAGCTCCGGCTGGCCCCGCCGGTCCAGGCGGGGGCCGGCGTCGATGAGGAGCGCCCCAGCTGCTGATCGGGTGGACGCTCCCCCCCCCTCGCTACGCCGAAGCCCACTCCTCCTGGAGCACCTCGCCCTGCAGGCTCACGATCACGGACTTGACCGGGACCTTTCGCGAGCTCCCCTTTAGGGCCTGCATCGCCAGCCCGAGCAACCCGCGACAGCACGGGACCTGCATGATCGTCACCGTCAGGGAGTTGATCTTCGCGTCCTCGAACAGCCCGCGGATCTTCTCGACGTAGACCTCCTGGTCTCCGTCGAGCTTGGGGCATGCGATCGCGAGGGCCTTCCCCTTCAGGTACGCGTTGTGGAAATTCCCCATGGCGAAGGGGACGCAGTCCGCCGCCAGCACCACGTCCGCCCCTTGGAAGTACGGGGCCTGGGGGGACACCAGGTGGAGCTGGATCGGCCACTGGCGAAGCTGGGAGGGGACCACCCCCGACGGAGCCTCCGTCCCGCCGTCCTTCGGAAACGTCATCGTCCTCGAACCCGGGCAACCGCTCATCATCTCACCTCCGAAATAGGTTCTGCGTACGCATCCTCGAGCCGTCCGACGAACGACTCGTACTTTTTCCGGTCCTCCGCGAACCGCTCGTCCACCGCGCGGAAGCGCGCGAACAACTCGCCCACCTGGCGCATCGAGAGGTTCCGGTCCATCCACGGGTAGAGGATCTCGTCCTCCTTCTTGATGTGCTCCGCGAGTACCCCCGCGTATCCGTGGAGATTCGCCGCGATTCCCTCCCCGTCGCACCGCGCAAGCGCCTCGCCGGCGGCCCGCACGTGCGCACGGCCCCGCTCGTGGTCCTCGCGCATCGCCTTGAGGATGTCGAGGCCGGGATCGAAGCAGGCAAAGAGGATGTCCTCTTCCTTGGCGTGGTGGAAGCGGTCCGCATACGACCGTACGAAGTCGATGCCGTCGCGGACAAGAGCCCGGTCCGCCTCCGACCGCGCGTCGAACCGGTCGATGACGGCGGGGAGAACGGCGAGGAACCGCAGGATGTGCCTGTGCTCATCCACCAGCGCCTTCATCGGCGGGGAGTACGAGAGCTTCCGCGTCGTCTCCGGCCTGCGACTCCGCGGTTCCGGAAGAGCAACGACCCGGCCGGGGGCCACGATGCCGGCGATCCCCGCCATCAACGCCCCCTCGTCCTCCGGGGAGAGGTTATGGATCTCCACGATGTCCGCGAGCAGGCACGTGCCCACGCTGCACGGGACGCACCCGATGCGGTACTCCTCGAGAAGTGCCCCGACCGGCGGGTACGTACCGATGATCTCCTTGATCGGCGTGCGAAGGTATTTCTCCATGTGCGCTCCTCCCATGGCGCACATTCTCTCCCAAGGCCGGCATGCCGTCCTTGACGCAGATCAACCCGTGGAGATCCGTCAATCGTCGGCAGGTGAAACGCGTTTACGCACCCGCTTCGTTTCGCTCCGCAGCTGCTTCCCCTCCAGGCGGCGCTCCCTCGATCCCGCGGTCGGCCGGGTCTTCCTTCGGGGAGTGACGGGTGCGGCGGCTTTTTCCAGCCACCGGGCCAGGCGGTCCCTGGCGTCCCGGCGGTTCCGCTCCCTTGTCCGGAAACGGCTGGCCTCGATCAGCAGCACGCCCTCGCCCGTCACCCGCTTCCCGGCAAGCCGGATCAGCCGCTCGCGCACCCCTTCGGGCAGGGACCTTGAGTTGCGCACGTCGAAGCGCAGCTGGACCGCCGTAGCGACCTTGTTGACGTTCTGACCGCCGGGCCCGGAGGAGCGGATGAACCGCTCCTCGATGTCGCCCTCGTCGACGCCGATCTTTCCCTCGATCCGGATCATTGGTAGAATTCTGGCGCGGTTGCGGCGGTTACGCCACCCCGTTTCCAGATCCCCCTTTCAAACCGTGCGTGCGGGTTTGTTGAGTAGACCCGAGGCGCGGTGGTCCGTAGGTCCACGCTTGGCCGTGTCCGCCGTTTCCAGCTTCGTGCCCGTTTGGCATCGACCGTGACTCCGTTTCCTCTGGCCCCTCTAAAATTCCGTACGGCGGGTTTTCCCCAGTACGGCTTCAAGGCAGCGAGACCGCACCTTGCTCTCAGGCGCACCCTTCCTCGTTGGCCGTGCCATCGAGTTTGATGCGCCCTTAGCGCTCGCCTTCGCTACTCGACGGGGTTCTCCCGTTGTCCCGGGTTGCCGGGCATGTCGGGTCCGTCCTCGCGTCATCAAGCGCGCCGCTGCCCCACGGGTCCTTTGCTCCGCCAGGGTTATGCTGTCCCTCGGCATCGTCGCTACTACGACCCGATCCGCCAGTCTCGTGATCACCCGTGACCTTGACTCCCGTCTTGTGTCCCGGGCCTCACGATCACGAGACCTTCCCTGCTTTGGGTCGCTGACCATTCCTTAGGTGCCACCACCTATACGCCGGAGCAGACGCCGACTGCACTGGCCCGTTTCCTTCATCGACGCCCATTGGCCTTCGCCCGTGCGGGATGGGCTCGGCTGCTCAATACCCCACGACCCGTTTCTCGTGGGAAGCCTTTCGACGCTGTAGTGTTCGCTTTCGCTGCGGCCCCGAAGTTCGCTCGCCCTCCTGACGGGTCGGACCTTTCGGCCCCGAGGACTTTTGCCTGAGCTTGCATCCTCGACGGTCACCCTTCGTGGATGTCAGACATTGCTACGCAGCCAAACCGGGCAATTGCTGCGACGGGACTTTCACCCGCATGGCCAACGCCGTTGCAGGCTGCACCCCGCACACGGCTTTCCGACGGTCTTCGCGGTGTCGCTTGCGCGGGGTAGCGCACGGTTCCACGCAGCTTGTACAGACCCATTTCCTCTTGCAGACGTTCGCGGGGCCACGCATCACTCCGGTATCGCATCCGCTGCCCGCCACGGCGCTGCATCCACCGGACAAGGCGGCCATACACGTACCCGTCGATGGCGTTAAACTCCCGGTCAGCATTCCCCGTCCGGAAGTAATTGCCCCAACCCCGGAGCACCGGGTTTATGGACGCGACGATCTCCTTCACGTCCTTCGCCCCGCTCCGTCGCGCATCCGTAAGATCATGGACACGCTCCCGGACCCGCTTCATCGCCTTCGGCGACGGCCACCGCTGCACGAAGTGAAGGTGCGGCGCTCTCTGGATGCTGCGCCGCTTCCGTATCGTGCAGCCAAGGAAGGTGAACCCTTCCTTCCCTCGCCGCAAGTCGACAATCCGGGTCTTCTCCGGGTGCAGCACCAGGCCCAGACGCTCCATGATGATGCCGATGCGCCTGTGCACTTCCCTCGCCTCCGACTCCCCCTTGCACATCACGACGAAGTCGTCGCAGTACCGCACCAGGAGCCCCAAGTGCTTGCACTCCTGTTCAACGATGCGGTCGAGTTCATGCAGATAGATGTTGGCCAGCAGCGGTGAGATGACCCCGCCCTGCGGCGTACCCGCGAGCGTCTCCCTCACCGTACCGTCCTCCATCACACCGGCACCAAGCCACTTGCGGATGAGCTTCAACACCCGACGGTCCGAGATCCGCTCCGACACCATCCCCAGAAGCTTTTCCCTGTCGATGGTGTCAAAGTAACTCCGGATGTCCGCGTCGAATACGAAGTTCCGGCCCCGGTTGCCCGCCTCGCGGATGGCTTCCAAAGCCTGTGTCGCATTCCTCCTCGGGCGGAAGCCGTAGCTCACCGGCAGAAAATCCGCCTCGAAGATCGGCTCGATGACCAACTTTGCCGCCATCTGCGTCACGCGGTCCCGTACCGTCGGTATCCCAAGCAGCCGCTGCTTCCCGTCTGCCTTCGGAATGTACCGCCGCAGCACCGGGCTCGGGCGGTAACGGCCTGCCAAAAGGTCAGTGCGGATGCCCTCAAGGAATCCATCAACACCCTTTTCCTCGATGGATTGGATCGACTCCTCATCCACCCCCGCCGCCCCTTTGTTGCTGCGCACCCGCTTCCACGCTTCCCGCAGGACGTCACCCCTGCAGATCCGGTCGTACAACGCGTGGAAACGCCGTGTCTTGCTCCGCTTGGCGCTCACGTAAAGCTTGCGCTGGAGTTCTCGCACTTTGTCACAGGGGGTGTTGGGCCTCACGGCCATGCCCTCGCGCTTACCCCCACCGCAAGCGTGACCGAAGCAGGGTCCCTTCCCTCCAGCGGTTTCTCGCCGCCTTCAACGGTAGTATGGACCCCTCGGACTCCCTCCCGGCTCCGCACGATTTCAGCTCCCGCCTTATACGCGCGGTCTTTGCCCGACGTGGGCCACCGGGTAGGGTCTCTCCTGTTCCGCACCGCCCCTTCGTAGCGTGCCGCCGCCCATACCCCGGGGAGGCCCAGCGCCCGTTCCGGAACAGGTGCGCTGTGCATGGCCTTCGCCGTGACATGAGCGGCTCGGCCCTCCCAAACACCTTTCGGCTGATTATGTGACGAGGCTGCAGCGTTCACGTGGTTACGGCCCGCTCCTTCGCTCCCTCCGACTTCGAGGCTTTCGACGCACCGCTTGGCATACGGAATCTCTCCCGTATACTGGTGCCTGCTTCCGGGCGCTCCGGCGCTTACCCGGACCGGACTTCCACCGGCTGGGACAGTACAGCTTTCAGGACGCACCATTTTTCCATGGTATCAAGGATGACGTCTCCACGCCTGCGTTATACCCTCGGGGTGAAGACACTCCTCTTTCATGAGGCCGCCTATGCGAAGACCTCCCGCCGTCGTGATCCTGGTCGTCTCTTTGCTGATCGCCGCTCCGGCCATCGCGGGGACCTACGAGGACGCGACGAAAGCGTACGAACGCGGCGATTACAAGACCGCCTTCCGCCTCATCAAGCCGTTGGCCGAGCAGGGATCACCGAAATCCCAGTACAACCTCGGCCTCATGTATGCCTTGGGCCACGGCGTACGGCAGGACTACGCCGAGGCGGTGAAGTGGTACCGAAAAGCGGCGGACCAGGGACATGTGCCCGCGCAATACAACCTCGGTTTCATGTACGCCAACGGCCAGGGGGTGCCGCGGGACTACGTCGAGGCGGTGAAGTGGTACAGGAAAGCGGCGGACCGGGGAGACGCGTCCGCCCGGTACAACCTCGGTCGCATGTACGCATCGGGCCAAGGCGTGCGGCAGGACTACGCCGAGGCGGTGAAGTGGTACCGAAAAGCGGCGGACCAGGGGGATGCGTCCGCCCGGTTCAATCTCGGCCTCATGTACTCCAGCGGCCAAGGGGTGCCGCAGGATTACGCCGAGGCGGTGAAGTGGTACCGGAAGGCGGCGGATCAGGGGGATGCGTCCGCCCGGTACAACCTCGGCCTCATGTACGCATTGGGCCAAGGCGTGGCGCAGGACCACGCGGAGGCGGCGAAGTGGTACCGGAAAGCGGCGGATCGGGGAGACGCGTCCGCCCAGTTCAACCTCGGCCTCATGTACGGGAAGGGCCAAGGCGTACCGCGGGACCTTGTGCTTTCTTACATGTGGTTTTCCCTCGCCGCCTCGGGATTTCCCGCATCGGAGCCGGGGCGGCGGGAAATGGCCGGCAGCAACAGGGAGATCGCCGCTTCCAAGATGACGCCCGCCCAGGTCGCCGAGGCGCAACGCCTGGCGAGGGAGTGGAAACCGAAGAGGGGGCAGTGAAGGACGGGGAGGCAGGAAAGGGCGGGGTTTGCGGCCCCGCCCTTCGGAGATATTCGATGGATGCCGTATTACTTCTTGAACTTCCTCCTGCCGTATCCGACCAGTCCCACCAACCCACTCCCAAGCAGGAGCATCGTGGAAGGTTCGGGGACGGGGTGTTGGGTTAGGGTAAAGTTGTCGAAGGCTGCTTGGCTGCCATTGGCTAATTCGGTGTGAGACCAGAAACCAAAAGATAATGTGGTCGGCCCCGCATAAAACTTATCCTGTTCGGAGATTAGAACCCAAGCGCCGGAAGTTGTTGAGTCCATATAAAATATTAGCCTTGGGTGAATTTACTCGATATCGGCGATCGGCTATAAGGAAGCCATTGAGCAGTTCAATTCGAAAGGAGACATAACAATGGCCAGCGTCATGATCGACCCGAAAGGGAAAACACTCCAGAACGATTCACTGGTGGACCTCGACGTCACCATCGAACAGATCTAGCTCCGGTGCACCTCCTGCGGGGGATCCTTCATGACGCCGGTGCCCTCGGCATCCGGGAAATTTCCCCGCGAGTGGCACGAGTGCCCCAAGGGCTGCAATCGCAGGAAGGCAGCCTGATCATACTTGGACGGTATGAGTGAAGGTATGAGTAGACCGAACTGGAAAGCGAAAGGGGTTACGGAATAACCCGCAACCCCTTTCGTTTCAAGTGGTAGGCGGAACAGGACTCGAACCTGCGACCCCTGCCTTGTAAGGGCAATGCTCTACCAGCTGAGCTATCCGCCCGCCCGGATCCCTCCGCGCGAAAAAACACCGTAGCAGGCGTCCGTCTCCCCTGTCAACCGGCCACGGAGGTTCTGATATGATGCGGCGATGAAGGTTCTCCTGCTCGGCGCCGCGGGGTTCATGGGCCGCGCGGCCGCCGTCCTGCTCGCCCGCCGCGACGACGTCGGCGAGCTCATCCTCGTCGATTACGACATCCGCGACGCGAAGCGGTTGGCGAAGTCCCTCTCCCCGAAATGCCGCTGGGCGATGGCGGACGTCGGGAAGCCGCTGGAGCTGTCCCGCCTCCTCGAGGGGATCGATGCGGTGGCCAATGCCGTCGGGCCGCGCGCGGAGTACGAGAAGACGGTGCTGCTTTCGTGCGCGTCACGCGGGATCGCCGCCGTCACGATCGGGGAGGGGACGATCGCGGCGGAAGAGCGGCGGGAGATCGACGATGCGTTCCGCGCCGCCGGAGTCCCCGCGGTGGTCGGGTGCGGAATGATGCCCGGCTGGACGGAGCTGCTCGCCGCCCACTTCCTGGACGCGGGTGACGGGGTCGGGCATCCGCAACCGCCCGTCCCGGCGACGCGCTACCTTTTCTTCTCCCCCGCGCGGTTCGGCGGGTACGCGTTCCTGCGGGGAGTGGCGAGGGGGATCACGGGGACCGCGCCGGTCCCCGCGGGGGCGCCGGCGGGAAACTATTTCGAGATGCCGGACGGGTCGCGGATCGGCGTGCCGCCGGGGAAGACCGGGACCCGGATGGGAAGGATCGTGAGTGCGGGGGGAAAGCTGGGCGCCGTGGGAAAGGAGTTCTCCGCGGCGCTGCTGCTGTGGACGCGCGGCTGGATGCCGGAGCCCGAGGGCGCTCCGGTCGCGGTCGCCGGCGTCGCCGCGCGGGATCGGTTCGCACGTGTGGAAGACCCGCGGGGGAATCTCGGCGCGGCGCTCCTGGCCGGGACGGCGGTCCGCCTCGCCGCCCGGCCCCGCAAAGCGACCGGCCTCCTGCCTCTCCCGGAATGGATCGGGAGGCAGGAGGCCGTGGCGATCGCCGCAGCCGCAGGCGCGAGGATCGTGACGGGGCAGCAACCGCCCGCCTAATGGGTCACGACGTCCTCTTCCGCCGCGCCGCCGTGCGGCGGGACCGCCGGCGGGGTCCCCTCCTCGACCGGGGGCAGCGTCCGTTCCTTCGGGAGGTCGATCGCCAGCGCCATCACCTCGTCCATATGCTGGACAAAATGGAACGATAAGCTGTTCTTGATCTTCGCCGGGACCTCCGCCAGGTCCTTCTCGTTTTCCTGCGGCAGGATGACGGTCTTGATCCCGCCGCGGTGCGCCGCCAGCAGCTTCTCCTTCACCCCGCCGATCGGCAGCACGCGCCCGCGCAGGGTGATCTCCCCGGTCATCGCCAAATCGTTGCGCGCCGGGACCCGGAGCAGCGCCGACGCGAGCGCCGTGGCCATCGTGATCCCCGCCGAGGGGCCGTCCTTGGGCGTGGCCCCCTCCGGCACGTGGATGTGGATGTCGTTCTTCTGGTAGAAATCCTTCTCGAGGCCCATCAGCTCCGCGCGGGTCCGGATGTACGACAGGGCCGCCGAGGCGGACTCCTGCATCACCTCGCCCAGCTTCCCCGTGACCTTGACGTTTCCCTTCCCCGGCATGATGGCGACCTCGATCAGCAGCAACTCCCCGCCCACCTCGGTCCACGCGAGTCCGGTCGCCACCCCGATCGACTGCTTCTCCTCCGCCTCGCCGTACCGGTACCTCGTCACTCCCAGGTAGCGGCGCACCGCTTTCGGCGTCACCGTGATCCGTTCCTTCGACGGGTTCTTCACCACTTCCCGCGCGATCTTGCGGCAGACGGAGGCGATCTCCCGCTCCAGGCTGCGCACCCCCGCCTCGCGGGTGTAGTACCGGATGATCCGGAGGACCGCCATGTCGCTGAAGGTCACCTTCTCCCTCGAGAGCCCGTGCTCCTCGACCTTCTTCGGGATGAGGTACCCCCGGGCGATGTGAAGCTTTTCCACTTCCGTGTACCCGTGAAGGCGGATGATCTCCATCCGGTCCTGGAGCGGCCCCGGGATCCCGTGGAGCATGTTCGCGGTGGTGACGAAGAAGACGTCGGACAGGTCGTAGTCCACGTCGAGGTAGTGGTCGTTGAAGGTGCTGTTCTGCTCGGGGTCGAGGACCTCCAGCAACGCCGACGACGGGTCGCCGCGGAAATCCGCCGACATCTTGTCCACCTCGTCGAGCAGGAAGACGGGGTTCACCGTGCCCGCCTTCTTGACCTGCTGCATGATCTTCCCCGGCATCGCCCCGATGTAGGTCCGGCGGTGGCCGCGGATCTCCGCCTCGTCCCGCACCCCGCCCAGCGACATCCGGACGAACTTCCGGCCCATCGCCCGCGCGATGGAGCGGGCGAGCGACGTCTTCCCCACGCCCGGCGGCCCGACGAAGCACAGGATCGGGCCCTTGAGCTTCGAGACGAGCTTGCGGACGGCGAGGTACTCGAGGATCCGCTCCTTGACCTTCTCCAGCCCGTAATGGTCCTCGTCGAGGACCCGCTCGGCCTCGGCGATGTCGAGCTTGTCCTCGGTCCGCTCCTGCCAGGGGATGGAGACGAGCCAGTCGATGTAGTTCCGGCTGACGGTCGCCTCGGCGGACATGGGAGACATCATCCGCAGCTTCTTGATCTCCTTCTGCGCCTTCTGGTTCGCCTCCTTGCCCATCCCCCGCTTCTTGATCTTCTCCTCGAGCTCGTCGAGCTCGGAGCGGCCCTCCTCGCCGTGCCCCAGCTCCTTCTGGATCGCCCGCATCTGCTCGTTCAGGTAGAACTCGCGCTGGTTCTTCTCCATCTGCTTCTTGACGCGGCCCCGGATCCGCCGCTCGATCTCGAGGACCTCGACCTCGGACTCCATCAGCAGCAGCAGCTTCTCGAGCCGCTCCGCGTCGGTCTCGAGCTCCAGCACCGCCTGCTTCTCGGACACCTTGACCGGAAGCTGGGCCGCGAGGGTGTCGGCCAGGCGGGCCGGGTCGTCGACCCCGGAGACCTGCGTCGCGAGGTCCTGGGGGATCTTCTTGCTGAGCTTGGCGAAGTTCTCGAAGGAGGCGTGGACGTTGCGGATCATCGCCTCGGCCGTCGGTCCGGTGAACGGCGCGGGGACCGACTCCTCGGCGCTCACCTGGAAGTACCGGTCGTTCGGGAGGTAGTGGACGATCTTCGCGCGCAGGCGCCCCTCCACCAGCACCTTGACGGTCCCGTCCGGGAGCTTGAGCATCTGGATGACGTGGCTGATCGTGCCGACCCGGTGGATCTCGTCCTCTTCCGGCTCGTTCGTGGACGGGTCGATCTGGGAGGAGAGGAAGATCAGGCGGTCGAAGGAGAGGGCCGCCTCGAGGGCCGCGACGGATTTGTCCCGCCCGACGAACAGGGGGACCACCATCCCGGGAAACACGACGATATCCCGCAGGGGGAGCAGCGGGAGGATCTTCTTCCGGTCTGCCATGGACCCTCCCTCTCCCGTCTTTCTATGCGAGTTCGACTTTCTTCCCTTCCACGATCTCGGGCTGGACGCTCCCCCGCCCGCGGACCACGTCCTCCGTGACGATGCACCTGCGGATGTTGCTCTGCGACGGGATTTCGTACATCACGTCGAGCATGATGTGCTCGAGGATGGAGCGCAGCCCCCGCGCGCCGGCCTTCCGCTCGATCGCCTGTTGGGAAACGGCGTGAAGCGCCTCGTCGGTGAATTCGAGCTTCACGTTCTCGAAGTCGAACAGCCGCTGGTACTGGCGGATCAGGGCGTTTTTCGGCAGGCGATC
>Ga0209212_1008480_pt1 | contig 11029 bp, 11 predicted proteins | sample RifGroC2_FD_183996 | JGI IMG/M metagenome (GOLD analysis project Ga0209212, IMG submission 183996) | Groundwater microbial communities from Rifle, Colorado, USA - Groundwater C2 (SPAdes) (version 2) | ecosystem: Environmental > Aquatic > Deep subsurface > Groundwater | place: Rifle, Colorado... | reverse complement strand
TGGGTATTGTTTTAAGTTTTAACATGTTAAAATAGTTAATAGAACTAGTTATGTATAAACATGATTATAAATATAGTCAAGCATAATACAAGATGTATTGATTTTATGTTATTAAAACTTAAAAAAAGACATTAAAACTCACCAATAAAATAAAAATAAAAAGGAAAACTAATAACGTTAAGTATAAAATTCAGGCATATATTTTTGTGCGATTTTTAGTCAACGACTATGTCGTGACTTAGCTTCTTACTGGCGCAGCCGATAACACTAAAACTCAATCTTGATTTTTTCAATTGTAGATTGACGGTATCTAGTTTATCAGGGCTGACAAACATGGCAATGCCGCCAGATGTTTGAGGATCGCACAGAACCAGCTCCATGGTCTCGCTGATCTCTTTTGAAAAAGATATGTGGTTTTTAAGGTATTCGTGATTATTATAAGCGCCGCCCGGGAAAAATCCCTCGTCGGCCAGAGTCATAATATCTTCGATAAGGGGGACCTCGCTGCTATCGATCTCGATCGAAATTTTTGAAGCGGCGGCTATTTCATAAAGATGCCCGAGCAGGCCGAATCCGGTTATATCGGTCGCGCATCTGATATTGTTACTGACCATTATGTCGCGGGCTGTTTTATTGAGCGACTCCATTAATGCGACCGCCTGTCTGAATGTTTTAATTTTGACCTTGCCGTCGAGTTTTTTAGCGGTGGTCACGATGCCGGTGCCTATGGGTTTAGTCAGTATTATGTAATCGCCCGGCCTTGCGCTGGAATTATCGATTATTTCGTTGTTGGCGACGTATCCGATAACAGCCTGGCCGAATTTAACTTCTTTGTCGCGGACAGAGTGGCCTCCGCCGATAACGACGCCTGCTTCCATGGATTTTTCGGCGGCGCCTTTAAGTATATCGCTGAAAATATGGTCGGGAACCGAGCCGACGGGAAAGGCGATGATATTAAGGGATAGAAACGGGATGCCGCCCATGGCGTAAATATCTGACAGGGCGTTAGCGGCGGCGATGCGCCCGAAACAGACGGGATCGTCGACGACGGGCGTGAAAAAATCCACCGTAAACGCCAGCGACCGCTCGTTATCTATCTTATAAACGGCGGCGTCATCGGAGTTAGCAAAACCGACAAGAAGGTTCTCGTCGAGTTTGACCGGCATGTCTTTTATTAAATTTTTGAGGTCGCCCGGACCTAATTTAGAGGCTCAGCCCGCGCATGAAGCGAGCGATGTAAGCCTGAACTTCTTTTTATTACCGGCGCTCATCGGCGTTAACCTCCCTTCTTTTCAGTGTATAGTTTATAACGCATAGTGCATAGTGAGCGGTGGAAAATTCATAATTTATAATTCATAACCGGGGACGAGAACTTTGATAAATTAAAATAAAACATTTAGTTTTAAAGTTTTTATTTAAATTATTCAAAAATCCATAACTGTTCACTGTTCACTATTCTCTGTTATCTGTTCTCTACTTTTTAGGCGTATAAGGCGATATCGCCCTTAATTTCTTTATTATGGCGGGCATTACTTCGAGAATTTTATCGATTTCGGCGTCGGTGTTGTAGCGGCTGAGGCTGAATCTTACCGAGCCGTGGGCCGCGGTAAAAGGCACGCCCATGGAGCGAAGCACATGCGAGGGCTGAAGCGATCCGGATGTGCACGCCGAGCCTGAAGATGCGCAGATGCCGTGCTGATCGAGCAGAAGCAGAATAGATTCGCCCTCGATATATTCGAAACTTATATTGGTGGTGTTCGGAAGCCTGCTGATCGTGTCGCCGTTGACGAATGTATATGGAATGCTATCCAGCAAACCTTTTTCAAGACGGTCGCGCATTTGGCGTACTTTTACGTTTTCGTCCGCTATATTCTGTTTGGCGAGTTCGGCTGCCTTTCCGAGCGCGCATATGGATGCCACGTTCTCGGTTCCGGCGCGGCGACCTCTTTCCTGGTGGCCGCCTATCATGAAGGGGCGGATCATTGTTCCGCGCCTTATATAGAGCACGCCGATACCTTTGGGGGCGTGCAGCTTGTGGCCGGAAAGCGAAAGCAGGTCTATCGAAGAATTCGAAAGATCTATGGGAATTTTACCGACCGCCTGCACTGCGTCGACGTGAAACATCGCGCCGCGCGATTTGACTATTTTACCGATCTTGAATTTTCCCGACCGCCTGCACTGCGTCGACGTGAAACATCGCGCCGCGCGATTTGACTATTTTACCGATCTTCTCGATGGGAAAGATAACGCCGGTCTCGTTATTGGCGTACATCACCGAAACTATGGCGGTATCGGGGCGAATGGCCTTCTGCAGCTCGTCCAGATTCAGCGCGCCGCTCCTGTCGACCGAAAGGTACGTTACGTCGTGTCCGGTTTTTTCGAGGTGCTGGCAGAGGTTGAGTATCGCCGGGTGTTCGACCTTGGTCGTTATTACATGCCTTTTTAGATGGTTTGACGACAAGATTCCGAGTATAGCGGCGTTGTCGGATTCGGTGCCGCAGGAGGTAAAAACGATCTCGGTAGGAAGCGCGCCGAGAAGATCGGCGACCTTCTGACGGGCTTCGTCGATGCGTGAGGCGAGCTGTCCGCCGAAAGTATGAATGGAGGAAGGATTGGCGTAATAATCGGTCAGATAGGGGATCATCTCTTTATACGCTTCGGGCGCGACGAGCGTCGTGGCGTTGTTGTCTACATATATCGCTTTATTTATCATTGCTCATTTTCCTCCACTACTTCGATATCGGGCGAAACGAACTCTTTTAATTTTGTCTCGACGAAAGATTTTATGGTGAACGACGAAGAAGGGCAGTGGGAGCACATTCCGAGCAGTTTGACGACTATCTTGTTTCCGTCGATATCGATAAGCTCTATGTCGCCTCCGTCCTGATTGAGCGAAGGGCGGATGACCTTTTCAAGGGTTTCCTCTATCATTTTCACCTTTTGGACCATGGTGAGTTTTTTAGGGGCTTCATGTTTGGGCGCTTCGGTTCCGATTGCCGTTTTAGCCGCTTCCGATTCTTTTTGCTTCTTATTGTGCCATACGGCGTCGAGGATGTCCTGGATGTCCTGAAGGCATGCGCCGCAGCCGCCGCCGGCCTTGGTGTAGTTGGTTATATCTTCGACGTTGCGCAGATTATTTTCAAGGGCAAGTTTCTGGATCTTGTCTTCGGTGACGCCGAAGCAACGGCACACCAGCCGTCCTTCTTCTTCGTCCTTTTCTATTTTTATACCTTTGTAGTTGGCTATGGCGGCTTCTAAAGCCTCTTTTCCCATGACCGAGCAGTGCATTTTTTCGGGCGGAAGTCCGCCTAAATATTTAGAAATTTCGCTGTTGGTTATCTTATTGGCTTCGTCTAAATTCATGCCCTTGATCATTTCGGTCATGGCCGAAGACGAAGCTATAGCCGAGCCGCAGCCGAACGTCTGAAACTTCGCGTCGATGATCTTTTCGGTCTGTTTGTCTATTTTAAGCGTCAGGCGCAGCGCATCGCCGCACGCCATCGAACCGACCTCGCCGACCGCATCGGCGTTTTCAATTTCGCCGTAATTCCTGGGATTATGAAAATGATCTAAAACTTTGTCGGTATAATTCCACATATTTTTTCTCCATTTCTGTTTCGATCGATAATAATCGATATAACTTTTTACAAATAAAAATCAACTTATTATTAACAAATTAACAGGTTATCCAGATCGTCAAATTTCAATATACTAAAACACAAAACCATGCTTACGCATTATTTAAAATTTCAAAATTTATTATATCACAATAATATTTAATTATCAAGCGCTGAACGGCAGCGAAAAACAGCGTTTAAATGCGATAGAAAACCTTAATTTTGAATATATGACTTTTTTAGTCAAATTTAAACAGTTTGTATAATAGCGGAATAATGTATTGATTATATAATGGTTTGTTTATATTTGTTATTCAGCAATTAATTATATATGCCATTACCTTACGTTTATTTTTTACTTAAGATCGAGTTGATATCTTCCGCCATACGATGTATTATAGCGCCGGAATACGGGCTGTTCAGTTCGGAGCGGTGTATTTTGTCGCGGCCGCCGAACCATGTGTTGAACGGAATACGGGCTGTTCAGTTCGGAGCGGTGTATTTTGTCGCGGCCGCCGAACCATGTGTTGAATTTGTCGTATTCGAAGGCGCCGTCTTTTAAGATAACGCCTTTGGCGTAAGGTATTTCCAGCGGCGCGAAGTCGCAATGGTAGATCATGCGGTTGTTAGCGGCGTCATGGGTAGGTGTTATCAGCCTGCAAAGCTCGCGGACGGTCTTTTTATTATGGTCGATACGGCATGAAAAAACGACGTGCAGGCTTAGGTATTTAGATGCAAGGCCCGCCAGCTTGTCGTCCGTGACCGTTTCTTCGGTGCGGCCAAGATCGCTATTGAACAGGACAAGCTTGTTTACCGCTTTAAGGTCCCTGTCGGCGATCTGAGCGTTGATCACGCCTTCGTCGATCCAGCGGCAAACTTCATCGCCGAGCATCGCGGCTGCGCGGCCGGCGGCGTCCGTAAAACAATGCAGGATCATTTCCGACAGAAGTTTTTCGCCGATATGATATTCGGCCGCGTTTAATTCGCTGCAGCAAACCTCGACGAATTTATAAACGATACCGTTCACCGCAACGTCCAAATTTTTTTCAAAGCGCTCGAAGGATATCTCGCTTATATATTTTTGGAATATTTCGCCGGTCCTGGATTTGCAGGCCGCGCGAAAAGCCCGTTCTATATGGTTTTTATCCGAAAAAAAAGCGGCGAATTCGGCGCAGGCGTCAGGACCGAAGCATGCCTCCGCCTTTTTTAATATATAGGCGCCGCTTAAATCGAATTTGTTCCTGAGTTCTTCGTTTTCAGACTGTTCGGCCGTCACGGCGTCGAAGCGGTGTTTGAGCGCGTCGTAAAGAAGCGCTCCGTCGCCGGCGTTTTCAATGAAAAACGCCCACCGCGCGCCCGCGCCGGTGATATATTCGTCTATTATATAATACTTATATTCGGCGTCGCGCCGTTTCTGGCCGTGAGACGATTCGGAGATGTCTTTGTAAAAAAACTTCAGCTTCTGCAGGGCTATCTTATTTTCGCAGCCGCCGAAAACGCGGTCGAAAGCTGCCGAGCTTTCTTCGACGAGCATTTTAACGGCGTCCCGCTTTTTGCCGTGCCTGGAAAAAAATTCTATAAAGCCGTTTATTTCGACAATCTTTGCGCGGCGCAGCAGATACCACAGAGCGATGCCGTAATCGTTTTTAAAACTCTCACCTCCGCGCTCTTTTTGAAATTCGTCTTCAAGTCCGAGCGCGTGAAGCAGTTCGTTTATTTTAAATAATTTAGTAAAGAAATACTTTATTCTAGGCCGCGCTGAACCGCCTTCGGCAGAACGCCCGCCCGACGAAACTTTCGCGGTGCCGCATAATTTAGACAGCCTTTCGACCGCCAGGCGGCAATTTTCATCCCAGAGGCGGCGGATGAAAAGATCGCCGAGATCGTTAAGATCGGCGTTGCTTAAATCGCCGTAACGGCTTAGTTCCGCCGCCGGGTCCGCTTTGAATGCGAGGTCGTAAATCAATGATTTTAATGCCATATTTAAAAATTATACATTAATTTTAAATATAATTCAATATAATTATAAATTGACAAAATCGATAAAAATTGATATAAATATGGTCAAATTACTTTCGGGTGGTATGTAGTATATGAGATATATTTCGGATGCATTCGGCGAGATTTATAAAAAATATATAACGAGGGTTTTTGACGTAATTTTTTCGATTTTGATCCTGCTGCTTTTTTCCCCGCTATGGCTCATTATAGCCGCCCTGATCAAATTAGATTCCAGAGGGCCGGCTATTTTCAGACAGATACGCGTGGGGCTGGACGGAAAACTGTTCCAGATGTATAAATTCAGGACCATGGTCAATAACGCCCACAAATCAGGCCCCCTTCTGACGCAGAAAAACGACAGCCGCATAACTTTCATAGGCGGCATTTTAAGAAAGACGAGCCTCGACGAGATACCTAATTTCATCAACGTTGTCAAGGGCGAGATGAGCGTCATCGGCCCGAGGCCCGAAGTTCCCGACATTGCCTGCCATTACGACAGGTGGCAGAAGAAAGTGCTTTCGGTCAAACCGGGGATCACCGGTTTTTCACAGGTGCTCGGCAGGACATTGCCTGCCATTACGACAGGTGGCAGAAGAAAGTGCTTTCGGTCAAACCGGGGATCACCGGTTTTTCACAGGTGCTCGGCAGGCAGGAACTAGAGATAGATTATAAGTCCAGACTCGACCGTTACTACATAAAGAAAATGGGATTGTGCATAGATATGTGGATAATGTTCAAAACTATTTTCGTGGTTTTCGACGGGTCCGGAACGCGATAAGAGCTCATAATGACAGATGCGAAAAAATTTCATAGCGAATACGACGTTATAGTTATAGGCGCCGGCCACGCCGGATGCGAAGCGGCCTACGCTTCCGCGCGCCTTAAAATGAAAACCCTTCTTATCACCATCAATATCGAAAATATAGCGCTGATGCCCTGCAATCCTTCGATAGGCGGGCCCGGCAAAGGCCACATAGTCCGCGAGATCGACGCGCTGGCCCGGCAAAGGCCATATAGTCCGCGAGATCGACGCGCTCGGCGGCCTCATGGGGCGCGCCATCGACCGCTCTTACATACAGATCAGGGTCCTCAACGACTCGCGCGGCCCCGCCGTTCACGCACTGCGCGCTCAGGCCGACAAGAAGAAATATCAGCACGAGATGCGCAAAATGCTCGAAGCCGAAGAAAATATCGATATCAAAATGGGCGTCGTGTCTAAAATTATAGCGGAAGAATTTTCCGATAATAACGAAACCGGCGGAATAAACGCAGGCGAAGCCCCGCAAACATCTTTTAATTCAGACGGCGCGCGTCACGGACAGCGCTTTACCGCGCGCGGCGTCGAAACCGTCAACGGCATGCGCTACGGCGCTAAATCGATAATAATATGCACCGGAGTCTACCTTAAATCCGATATCATAATCGGCGATATCAAATATAAGGCCGGGCCGCATAACGAAATATCGGCCGACGATCTTTCGGATTCGCTCGCCGGCTACGGGTTCCGCATCGAGCGCCTGCAGACCGCGACCCCCTGCCGCGTCAACCGCGCCACCATCGATTTCAGCGGGTTCAAGAAACTCCCCTACAACGCCGGAATTAAATGCTTTTCTTACGAGAGCGGGCTTTCGCGCGAAGACCAGATGGACTGCTATCTCGCCTTTTCCAATAACGCTACCGTCGAGGTCATTAAAAATAACATCCACCGCTCGCCGCTTGTTATCGGCAATATCACCAACAATGGACCGCGCTACTGCCCCTCGATAGATAGAAAGGTCATCAATTTTCCTGCCAAGGCGAACCACCAGATATTCATCGAGCCGGAAGGCGAAAATTCCAACGAGATGTACCTTCAGGGCCTCACCACATCGATGCCGCCCGACGTGCAGCTGGCGATACTGCGCACCATACCGGGTCTTGAAAATATCGAAGTGATGCGCTACGGCTACGCCATCGAATACGACTATATGCCGCCCGACCAGCTCAAACTCACGCTTGAAACGCGCCTTATGAGCGGGCTTTACTGCGCCGGCCAGATCAACGGCACATCCGGCTACGAAGAGGCCGCCGGGCAGGGGATAATGGCCGCTATCAACGCCGCGCGCAAGATTCAGGGCAAAAAAGAAATTATACTTAGCAGGAGCTCGTCATACATAGGCGTCATGATCGACGATCTGATGACCAAACTGATGACCAAACCGCTTATCGAGCCGTACAGAATGTTCACCTCGCGCGCCGAACACCGCCTCATTTTAAGCGCCGAGAGCGCTTACTTCAGATTATCCCCCACAGGCGCTCGTATCGGGCTTCTCGATAAAAAGATACACCGCCTGATATTCGAGCAGAAGCGGCGGTTCGCGCTCGAGATAAAACGGCTGAAAAATTTTAAGATAAATCCCAATAAAGATAATAACGCGCGTCTTGCCGAGGCCGGGGAACCGCCCATCAAAAAGCCGTTCAGCGCGTTTGAAATTTTAAGGCGCGAAAAAATATCATACGGCACGCTCGGTGCTTTCGGTTTCACGCCCGAACTGCGTTCCGAAGAAGATATGGATGTCATATCGCTTCTCGAAAATTTCGTTAAATATTCGGGTTATATTGAACGCGAATTTTCGCAGGTCGAAAAGATGAAAAAGGTCGAGCGCATCAACATACCGCCCGATTTCAATTATTCGGAGATCAAAGGGCTTTCGAAGGAAAGCCGCGAGGTACTGCTTAAATATATGCCGGCGAATCTCGGCCAGGCGTCGAGGCTTTCGGGCGTCACGCCCGCGGAGATCACGCTTCTGATGGTTTATCTCGATTCAAGAAAGAAAAAAGGTCGCTGATTATGTATCTGGGTAAATACGACGTCATTGTAATAGGACTCGGACACGCCGGCTGCGAAGCGTTTTACGCGCTTTCGAAGATGGGCGTTAAAACGCTCGGCGTTACCATCAATATAGATAACATAGCGCAGATGTCGTGCAATCCCGCCATAGGCGGCCTCGCCAAATCGCAGATAGTATTCGAGATAGCCGCGTTCGGCGGCATTATGCCAGATAGCCGCGTTCGGCGGCATTATGCCATTTATCGCCGATAAGACGGCCATACAGACCAAAACGCTCAATCTCAGAAAAGGCCCGGCAGTCTGGTCGCTGCGCACGCAAAACGATAAGTGGCGCTATAAGAACGAAATGCGGCTCTTCCTCGAAAAATGCCCGAACGCCGAGATAAAACAGGGTATCGTCGAAAAGATAATATTCGAAAACGGCGAGATCAAAGGCGTGTCATTCCATAACGGCGCCGACTATGAGTGCCGCGCCGTCATACTCACCACCGGCACTTTTCTTAACGGGCTCATACATATCGGCGATAAATCGTACCCCGGCGGCCGGCTCGGCGATCCCGCCTCCACGGCTCTTGCCGAACAGCTCAAAACGCTCGGCCTTAAGACCGGCCGGCTTAAAACCGGCACGCCGCCGCGTGTCGATAAAAGAAGCGTCGATATTTTTGTCCTGCAGGAGGAACATTCGGATGAAACGCGCCGATATTTTTCGCGCCGCGCCGCTGAAATGAACCTCGGCCGCATCGACCACCCGTGCTACCTGGTGCGCACGAACGAAAATACGCATAAGACCATTATCGATAATCTTAAATATTCCGCCCTTTACTCGGGTAAAATTTCTGGCACCGGCACCAGATACTGCCCGTCCATCGAAGATAAGCTGGTTAAATTCAAGGATAAAGAATCGCACCGCCTCTTCCTTGAGCCGGAAGGCGCCGACACCTACGAAACATACCTGCAGGGGTTTTCTATGTCGCTGCCTGAAGATATCCAGCTCGCTGCGCTGCGCACCCTGCCCGGATTCGAAAAAGCTGAAATGATGCGTCCCGCCTACGCTATCGAATACGATTACATACACCCGTCCGAACTGTACGCGAGTCTCATGAGCAAAAAATACAAAGGCCTGTTCCTCGCCGGCCAGATCAACGGCACGTCCGGCTATGAAGAGGCCGCCGGCCAGGGACTTGTCGCCGGCATCAACGCCGGGCTGCACATAACGGGCCGCGCCCCCTTCATACTGAGCCGCACCGAAAGTTACATCGGCATATTGATCGACGATCTGGTCACTAAAGACTTGTCGCCGGCATCAACGCCGGGCTGCACATAACGGGCCGCGCCCCCTTCATACTGAGCCGCACCGAAAGTTACATCGGCATATTGATCGACGATCTGGTCACTAAAGACACCGACGAGCCCTACCGCATGTTCACCTCCCGCGCCGAATTCCGGCTCAACCTCAGGGAGGATAACGCCGACGTCAGGCTGCATAAATACGCGTTCGCGCTCGGCCTGACCGATAAGGCGACGTTCGATGCGGCCGCCGGTAAGCAAAAAATTTCCGCCGAACTCGCCGATAAAATTAAAAACTTCTATATGCAGCCGTCGCTCGAATTCAACGAAAAACTCGCCGGATTCAAATCGTGCCCCATTACCGTTAAAACCGACCTGTCAAAACTTCTAAAGCGCCCCGAAATAAGCATATTCGATTTTATCGACGAATATATTAAAGCGTTCGGCGAACTCGGCTACAATATTGAAAGGCAGGACGCCGATTTCCTTAATTATTTCCAGACCATCGTTAAATACGACGGCTATATCAAAAAACAGCAGTACCTGATCGATCAGGTAATTAAATACGACCAGATGATGATCCCCGCCGATTTCAACTACGAGGCGATCATCAATATTTCCACCGAGGGCAGGCAGAAGCTGAAAAAACACACGCCGCCTACCATTGGAGCCGCCTCCCGCATATCGGGAGTTTCGATGGCCGATGTTATGACGCTTTTCATGCACATCAGCCTTATGAATAAAAAACATCCCGCGGAATAGAATCAGTAGTTTTGAATATTTAAAATGTGTGATATTTATATAATGGCGCGAAACCGCTTGCGGGCGCTAATTTTAATGAACGGATATGATAAATGAACGAAGAATTTAAAAGTTTACTGGAACAAAAATTCGAAAAATATTTCAAAGAGGCCGCTAAACCTGAACTCATCGAGGCGTGCGCTACGCACTATGGCCTGCTGATCGAATATAACGAAAAATTTAACCTCACAAGGATCGTCGACGCGGAAAGCTCCGTGCTCCTGCATTATATAGACAGTTTTTTCGTAGCCAGGTCCGGCGGCGGAATTTTCAAAGACGGCGTCAATATATGCGATCTTGGCTCTGGCGGCGGTTTTCCTGCGCTGCCGCTCTTTTTTTACATAACATACCAGGCCGGCGTTAAAAACGCTAAAATGACGCTTGTCGAAAGCTCGAAGAAGAAAGCCGATTTCCTCGAAACAGTTATAGCCGCGCTCGGCCTTTCTAAAAGCATGAGGCCCGTCGCGCTTCGCATCGAAGAGGCGGGGGCCGA
>Ga0209212_1008479_pt1 | contig 11029 bp, 15 predicted proteins | sample RifGroC2_FD_183996 | JGI IMG/M metagenome (GOLD analysis project Ga0209212, IMG submission 183996) | Groundwater microbial communities from Rifle, Colorado, USA - Groundwater C2 (SPAdes) (version 2) | ecosystem: Environmental > Aquatic > Deep subsurface > Groundwater | place: Rifle, Colorado... | reverse complement strand
ACTTGAACATTGAACGACCTGTCCCAGACCTCCTGCGTCAGCTCGTCGAGCATGTAACGCTTTCTTTCGATTTCGTCTTCGTCCAAAAGGAACGTGGTTGTCGTGTAGTTATAAGTCGTGTAATCTTCGGCGGTCACGACCTCGATGTTCAGGGTGTTTCTACGACTGGAGACGATTTGGCACAGTGCGCTTGCCGTTGCTAGAAATTCCTCGAAAGATACCGCCCAAAAACGCTTATCATGGCTGAAACGAAACCCGTCTTGACTCATTTTTTTTACCTCCATTTTTTTACCTCCACCTAAAGCTTCTGGGAGAGAGATTATCATAAGGACAAATGAAAGTCAAATTTTAGTTAGAACCCGCAAGATTTCTGAAACAGAAACGGTGATTGATGCGTTAGAATGCTAAAAGTCCAAATATTGTGCACTTTTATAGACGATGTTAGAACCTCTTTCTCAAATAGTTTTTAGGTAATAATCAATATTTTTGGCAGGAGTAACTTGCAAGGCCGTACCGCCTAAAGACGTAAACATTTTACAAACTTTTTCTGAATCGTCAATCAAAATTGAGCTTTTTATTGTGTTTCCCGCCAGCTTGCTAAAAGTTAAGCCATTATTTTCATCTTTTAACATTCGTTCGTTATAAGAGTTCACGATCAAGTCAAAATACTTATCGAGTTTTAAACTTGGAACCGTAAATCTATCAAAACAATCCATATTACCCGTTATCAAGACGACCGAAAACTTATTACGTAATAGGCTTATCATTTCAAGAGTGTCAGATGACACTCGCATGGTTTTGCAGTCATCAACAAATATATTCCACAACCAATTACGATCAACGCTAATTTTATCAGCCACTAATTGATTTATCTGTTCTGATGTATAATAACCCCTCATCCATTTATTTATAAGATCGGTATTTTCTTGAAAAAGGAAAGATTGTATCAATTCTTGAAATTGGGTTGGCGAACTTCTCCAAAACTTATCGTGGCAAAGGGTGCCGTCAAAATCAATGAATAAATGCGGTTTCATCATTATTAAGTATACTTGGTTAGAACCTCTATTCAATCACTCGAAAGCCATTTCTTTTTCAGAAGAAATCATTTTTCTCACCAAATAAATTTCTCCTTCCCCATACAGGCAACGAGACGATGTTAGAACCCGCAAGATTTCTGAAACAGAAACGGTGATTGATGCGCGGGAACGCTAAAAGTCCAATATTGTGCGGGATGGGGGAATCGAACTCCCAACCTCAGTTTGGAAAACTGATATTATGCCATTTAACTAATCCCGCTTATCAGACAATTTTATCCGGAAAATACCTAAAAAACAACCCTGTACCGCGTAGGGTACAGGGTTGTTTTTTATAAACTCTAATTTACTCGTCAGCTTCCTCTGTGTTTTTGTCTTCGGAAGCCTGTTCAGGATTATTAACTTCAGGAGAATCACTTTTCATTTCGTCTTCATCCTGTTCCAAAACATTGTCTTTTAATTCATCCATAAATCAAGAATTAAAGCCATTAAACAAAAAAGCGACCTTTCAGGCTATCTCTCCATTATACTCATCCAGCCAAAAAAGTCAAGTGAAAAGGGGCGCCTATGAGGTTATACAAAATAACACTCGCCTAGCGCCCCCTTATAAGGATCTGGGGGAATGTAGAGTCACTTCTGTTTAGAACAAAGGGTACAAAATCTGGCGGCTAAATTAGTCTTTGCTAACCGTGATGTGGAAATTGATTTTCCGCAGTCATCACAGGTACCAAAACTGCCCAACTGACAACGTCCCCTTGCTGTTGCGGCGATCTCATGTCTTGTTGGACCCGCCAAGGCAAGACCAGAAACAGCCATTGAAACATGGCCCAATGCCTGTTCCACTTGCCCTCGTTGCAACAAACCAAGAATTTCTGTGACTATACTTAACTCCATAACGCACCTCCGGCGGAAGGTTTTTCCCCAATTTTCTCCCCAAATCCTTAAATCATAATTGCGGGAGCTATCGCGATTAAGACTGAATTGACCCCCAACCTCTCTTTTGATAGCTCCTTACTAAGGACCAGCCCCGCCGAGCTTTACCCTAGTTAACATCTCAACGAACCTACTAATTTATATAATACCACAAACCCCAAAAAAATTGCAAGCCCGCCTAACATTGACTTCTTTTTTGTGATATGTTTTAATGTCGAAAGTGGCTCGTTGAAAGCAAAAAATCTGTGAATCAGACAAAAACAATAAAAATAAGGGGGAGAAAATGACAGAAGAGATGAAAGGATTTGCGCAAATAACATTACCGCCACAGATTTCCCGTTCAAAGATCACAATCACAATCCACGGAAAATCTGTCGAAATCCCCTATGCCCGCTCAGGCATGGAAAATCCTGCCACAGTTATTGTCCCGGGCGCATCTGGCTTGGGCCGTATCCCTTTTCGAGAAAATATTGAACCAATAGCCCAACAACTTGGCGCCAGAGTAATGGTTCTGGATACGCCGCCTATGGTTGGAATTAAGCCGTCTTTAGAACTTGATGTAGAAATAATTGGCGAGTGCTTAGATAAGATATCGCCTCGCCACCCCGTAGACCTCGTCGGCTATTCTGCCCGCGGAATTGGTGCCATGATTTACGCTCTGGAACATCAGGAGCGTGTCAGGAAACTGGTACTGGTCGCCAGCGCCGGATTAAGGAGAGAAATTTATTCTGGATTCCGGCACATGACGCTACCGATAATCGGCGATATTCTAGCCAGGATAAGTATTCAGCCAACCAAAGAAAGCGTAGAAAAGTCCCTGAAAGTCCTTTTCTACGACCCTGAAAAAATTCCTGACGGGCTTGCTGAAGAAATACTTCAGCAATACCTTAATTGGGGATTTAAAAAATGGTGCGAGTGGTATTTAGCAACGCTTCGCCAAGGAGTTAATTTTTGGGGACAAAAAATCATTGTCCTGGACGAACTTCGGGCACTATCCGAAAAAATCCCCATTCTTGTGGTTTGGGGCGAACATGACCGTATTCTTTCGTATCGCCAAATGGTGTTGGCAAAAGTGGCCTGCCCAAAAATCCAAATCCATTTAATGGAAGGTTGCGGGCACTGGCCGCAGATGGAAAAACCAGAGGAGTTCAGCCGAATCGTGGCTGATTTTCTCCGAGATTAAACTAGGCTTTCGCATAGCCAACCTTGGCTATGCGAAAGCCTCCACCCAACCTCCGATGTCCTAAGGGACATCGGAGGTTTTACATTTTACCTTTTTTAATTTTCTCCCTAATTCCCGCCACAAAAGAATTAAAATAATGCAAATTATGAAAAGTCAGGAGTTTTAAGCCGGTGATTTCATTGGCTCTGATTAAGTGAGAAATATAATTTTTTTTGTAGTTCTGGCAGACAAAACAAGCGCATTTTTTATCAAGCGGCTCTTGTCCGCCATCCGCCAACTGGCGGAGCGGATTTAAAAATTTTGACTGCCCTAAATCCAATCGGCCTTGGCTGGTAAAAGCCACTCCCCTTCTGGCCAGATGGGTTGGCGCAACGCAATCAAACAAATCAACTCCCTGTTTGATAATTTTTTCCATATCTTCAAGATAGCCGATACCCAAAAGATGTCTGGGCTTTTGTTCCGGCAATTCATCTACAACCCATTTCAACATATTAGCCATTGTCTTTTTATTGTCCCCAAACTCTCCGCCTATGCCAAAGCCGTCAAAATCCAAAGAACCGATAAACTCGGCGCTTTCTTGCCTTAAATCTTTAAACCTTCCTCCTTGGACAATGCCGAAAAGAGATTGCTGCGATTTTTTTGTTTTTAGACAAATTTTTGCCCATTGGTGAGTTCTGGCTAAAGATTTTTTTGTGTATTCATAATCAGCCAGAGGCGGAGTGCATTCGTCAAAAGCGAAAATTATGTCTGCTCCCAAATCCTGCTGGATTTTAATTGAATCTTTCGGGCCTAGAAATATTTTTTGGCCGTCCAAAGACGAGGTAAAAAATACTCCTTGGTCAGTGATTTTCAGGAGTTTGGGCTGCTGGCCCGGTCTGACTTCGTCAGAGCGAAGCAGGCCCGCTTTCATTATTTTTCCAACCTTGAAATCCCGGCCAAATCCCAAACTAAAAACCTGAAACCCGCCGGAATCGGTCATCAATGGCTTGGACCAGTTCATAAAACTATGAAGTCCTTTGGCTTTTTTAATAATCCCCTCCCCGGGTTTTAAGTGCAGATGAAAAGTATTGGCAATCAAAATTTGACAGCCAGCTTGTTTTGCTTCTTCGCTGGTTAGAGTTTTTACAACTGCTTGGGTAGCAACAGGCACAAAAGCCGGAGTTTCCACCTGGCCGTGAGAAGTTTCCAAAATCCCAACTCTGGCCCGGCTGACTTTGGATTTTTTCAGAATTTTAAATTCCATATGTAAAAAATTCGCACGCACCTTCACAAAGAAATATAGCAGAAAGAAAAAGGGTTCGCTACCTTGCGATAGCGAACCCGTGAGATTGGAGCTTGCGAGTCATCGGATACCAAGCGTCGCACCGGAAAACTCAAGACCTTTCGGCTTGATAACGACTTTCTTCTCTTTACTCCGCTCAATATGTCCGGCGCATAGAGCTTTAAAAGGTTTGAATCTTTTAGGGAGGTAAGAAAATACGTCCCAAAGTTTCACGACATGGTTTTCGGGCACATAGAGCGCAAAACCCGCGCCCATATTAAAATTGCCGTACGCTTCCGCATCATCCACTGGGCCGTGTTTCTGAATGAACTCAAAAATGAGTTGTTGGCGCGGTAGAATCTCGATGATGTAAGCGAATGGTTTTGTCGCGCGCATGAGCTTTCTCCAGCCATGCCCCGTGATATTGACCGCGTAGTGAATATCAACGCCGAGATTCTGACAGACCTCGACAAGATCAACGTAGATATGCGTCGGGTCAAGCAGCGTTTCGCCATATGTTCGTCCATTGACGAGTCTCGTCAGGTAACCATCGGGCAACTTGCCAGCAATCTTCCGAGCCATTGTAAGTCCGTTCGCGTGGATACCGGAACTCTCGATGAGAACAATCGCGTCACTGTGTTGGATGTTGTCCGCGGTGATAAGTCGCTCTTTCGGCTTCACAAGACCCATTGCCGAACCGGAAAGAACGATCGTCTCTGGCACGACAACACCTTTGAGAGTCGGGGTTTCTCCGCCGCCCCACACGCAACGCGCGAGGTTACAGGCGTTCTTCCAGCCTTCAACAAGATCACGACACCGCTTCTTATCGTCGAACCAGTTGGAGTCGCCGACAGCAAGATGCATCGCCACCGAAAGAGGAAGCGCGCCAAGCGTAATCATGTCGTTCACAATCATCGCCACGGTGTCCTGCGCGATGTGGTCGTAGTACGACTTGCCGGTAAGACGATACATCGCGTCGGCGACAAGATTCTTCGTGCCGAGCCCTTCCTCGACTTGAGCGAGATAACTGTCCGACGTTTCAATAAGATAGGCGCTTTCACCACGACTCATCTCGACTTCTTGGAATTCGCCGTTGTTGAGCCGCCTGATATTGTTTGCGGTCTCGCGACCCGCGAGTTGCGCCATCCGTTTGAACGGGTCCATCGCATCATAGTCCACGCCGACGCCCGCATAGGTCATCTTTTCTTTCATCAACCGCTCCTTTCTTGTTGGGAATGAACGAATTAAACCGGATACTCCGGCTTGAATACCAAATATTACTTTACCAAAATATTCAGAAAAATCAATCTTTGTTGGTCGGGGCACTGGGATTCGAACCCAGAATCGCTCGCTCCTTCACCCCGCCACATTTTTTAATCGGAGCGCCGAGATTTGAACTCGGACTACATCCTCCCAAAGGACGCGTGCTACCGTTACACCACGCTCCGATAAAATGTGGCGGGGCAAGAAGCGAGTATGTTAGCCATTACACTATGCCCCGCTATAATCCAATGTCTTCGGTTATTCTAATTTTAGCTCTTTTTTTGGAAAAATCAATAAAAACCGCCATTATGTCCAACTGCCATTCTGTTTCACCCGAAACATTTTTTTCAATCAAATAACTTTGGATTGCTCTTTTAAGCCGTTTGATTTTCCAAGGATGAACATTTTCTTCGGGCCTATAATCATCAAAGGTTTCACCCGAAACATTTATTTTGTTATATTTCCATGTTTCACACGAAACACTTTTTACTTCAATAAAGTGAAAAACCTTATTTTTACTGGCAATTATATCAATTTCACCCCATTTTTTACGATAATTTCTGTCTAAAATCTTATATTTATGTTTCACAAGATGTTTCACAGCAATATTTTCTCCAATTTCACCAACTTTTTGTTTTTCAGTTTGCATGTTTCATGTGGAACATTGGTTAAAAGTCTTTTGCAAAATTTCTATGAACGACTTAACGAAAAAACTTTAGAAAATTAAAGAGGCGAGTAAGAAAATTCATCTGTTTGAGCAAAGCGAGTTATGAATTTTCTGTTAGGAGCTGATTATAATTTTCAAAGTTTTGAAGTGTCTAAGTGAATAGAAATTTTGTAGTAAAAAATTAATTTTATTTGTTCCATAATTTAAAAAGGGGATAACAGACATCTATAAAGGACATTATAAATAATTTGTCCAATAGAAATTCACATATTATCAACAAGTTTTAATTATAGCATAAAGAAAAACCACCTTAAATGGTGGCCTTTCTTTAAACTAATCGACCTTTGAAGGTTAAAATTAAACCTGCTGTAGAATTTCTTGTTGCTTTCTTCTGTACAAACTAATATAGAGCTGATGCAGAAAAAGACCAATCAAAAACATTAGGCCCATAAAAAATAGTTTTGAAATCGCGTCCGTATGTTGAAAAGAAGCAATCATAAAACCGGATAAGGTTGGAAAGTTTCCTGAAGCCAAAAAAATATTTTTAAAGATATCCGGCAGGGAAAAGTAAAAAGACGCTTCGGCCAAAGCGGCCGTAAGAAAAAAGGTTTTTACCAAAAACGGGCTTGAAATCCGGCGCAAAAACCAAATCAAATAAACCTTTCTCATTATTTTTTTCTTTAGAGCGTATAATTCTACGCTCTTTAAAGATTTAGCGATAATAACATTCTGCTCCATAATTTTATGGCTTTATTATTTAATAATTTTTATAATTTAATAAATTTTAACCTCTTGATGTTTAAGATTTTCGCTATTATTTTTAAGGTCAAACAGCTTCTTGAATATTCTTCTGGCCCTAAAAATCCTCATTTTTATGGTGGAAACCGTAGTTTCTTCCTTTTCGGCAATTTCTTTATAACTTTCGCCCTTTAAATAATACTTACTCAAAACCGCCTGCAAATGTTTCGGCATCTGAAGCATGGTGGATTCTACCAAGTCCTTTAATTCAATGTCTTTTCCGAAATTATTGGCTGCGGGGTCAGGCAAAAGCTCATAGTTGGCCGGCTCCATATCTAATGAGGATTTCTGCTGTTTTTTTAACTTTCTGTAATGGACAAAAGCCGTGTTAAACACGATTTTATAAGCCCAGCTCTTAAAACTGCCGTTGGGCATAGGCCGGAAAGTATTGGCTTTAAAATATATTTTCGTAAAAGACTCCTGAACTATGTCTTCTGCTTCTTCGCTCTGGCGCACCACATTCAAAGCCGACTTAAAAAATTTGTCTTGGTATCTATCAACCAAAAGGCCGAAAAGCGAAGGTTTTTTCATAGACGCGGCTAGAATATCTTCGTCTTTGGCTGTTTGCCATTCGCTAAGAACAATATTTTTAGTTATGGGACTCATAAGGCTAAAAATTATCTATTAAGTAAATCCCTTTTATATTTATAACTACTCAATCTCTCAAAAAATCACGCTCTGGCTGCTTAATTTTAATTATACCTTAATTTAAAAATTTTATCCAGCCCAGTTTAGGGGTTTAACCTCTAACTTTATATTTGCACTGCGAAACTCTTATTGAGGTGCAATAAGAGCGAAGTGATGGTCTATTCTTGAAATAGTTCGGACGGTTTTCGCTCCGCCAGTTGGCGGACGAGGCGGCGAGGAAAGTCCTTCGCAAAATTCCGAAATCGCGGCTCCGCTGCGCCGATGACAATTTCAAAATTTTCTTTTCCCAAAATGCAGAATCGCCAACTGATTTTTTCGCCCAGAAAACCTTATGATTTGGTTGCCGAGCGAAGCGAGGCGGCCTCCCTTTGCTTGCAATTTCCTATCTGGTGGACCTAGCCGGAGTCGGACCGGCATTACCGCGATGCGAACGCGGCGTTCTGCCATTAAACTATAGGCCCAAGACATTCCTTATTCTACCGATTTTTTCAGCTTTTTCACAGCCCAGAAAAGAAAGACATAAAAAGCCAAAAGCCCGAACCAGCCCAAGCCGCTGACCTTGACGCTACTAAAAGCAAAATTGCCAAAGACCCGGCTTACCTCCAAAATATAACTTAAAATACCAAACACCGGAAAAGAAAACATCATACCCAAAAATTGACCGAACAAACCGGCTAAAATTCCCAAAAAACCGAAAATCAAAATTACCGGCAAAAGAGGCACAACCAAAACATTGACCAAAGGGGAGATTAAAGAAACCGAGCCGAAATTATAAACAAGAATAGGCAAAGTGAAAATCTGGGCTGATAAAGTCAGGGCTAATATCTGCCGAAACCATCGAGAACCTTTATTTTTCAAGAAATGACTTAAATGAAAATCAAAAATAGGGAAGAGATAAATTATTCCCAAAACTGCTAAAAAAGAAAGCTGAAAACCCACGTCGTAAAATAAAAGCAGGGGATTAAAAATAAGCATTATGGCGGCGGCAATCAGCAAAGCTCTGCCCGCAAAATAAAGCCGGCCGGTTTTTTGGGCCAAGAGTAAAACTCCGGCCATAATCCCGGCTCTGACAGCCGAGGCCGGCGCGCCAATCATAACAACGTAAAAGACGGTGATAAACAAAACCAGATAAAAAGCGCGGTTCCAGCCCAAGCGCAAAGTCAAACCGAAAAAAAATATCAGAATTTCAGCCATAATCGTTATATTCATGCCGGAGATGGCGACTATGTGAGTGATGCCGGTTCGGCTGAAATTATTCTTCAGCTCTTGGGAAAGCCGGCTTTGGTCTCCCAAGACCATCGCGGCCAAAAGCTCGGCCTGAGGCGAAGCCAAAGAGCGATAAATAGAAATCCTTAATTTTTCTTTGATTTCTAAAATGTTGGCGTATAAATAAGGAGAGTAAGGAGGTCGCACCTCCTCGAGGAGGTGCGACCTCCTAATAATTTCAATTTTCGGCTCATACATCACCGAAAGAATTTTGTCTTTCCGCAAATAATTTTTGTAGTTAAAATCTTCAAATTCTTTGGGAGTCTGCAGTTTTCCTTTAAGTTTTAATTTATCTCCGTAAAAATATTCCTGATAGGAACCGATTGTTATCAAAACATATTCGGAATAGGGGAGAAGGCGGACTTTTAGTTTAGTGTTATCCAAACGTTTGTCCGGCTCGCCAACAACTATTCCCTCAAATTGAAATATTTTTCCGGTATCGCGGAATTGTCTTAACCGGTCTTGGGGAGAAAGCGCCTGCTCCAAACGAAAAATAAAAATCAGAACAGCAACCAAAACCGCCAGCCAAAAAAGCGAAAATAATTTACCGGCCATAGTTTTATTTTACCGCTCTTGCTTTATTTTCATAAATAAAATTATAAATATACTTGTAGCATTGACCTTTGAAAAACCTTGATTTTCTTTGCTCAACCGATAAGGAAGAAAATAAACGAAAAACAAAAGGAGGGGTTGCCCGTAAGATTATTCGATTTGTGTCCCGAAGACAGAAAAAAAGCATTTGTCGCCTCTTGCGCTTTTAGGGAGGAGGACAATGGGAATGGATTGGAAAAATAATGTCAATTTAGTAAAGTTTTTTATCGCAGTTTTAGATTATCGGCGCTCCGACCCGCCTGCCGGCAGGCAGACAGAATGGAGCGCCTTTTGTTTTATTTGCCTACCCATGCCTATCGGCAGGCAGGCGGCAGGCAGGCCTGTGAATAACTTTCTTGACAGAGTTTTATTCTATGCTAATCTGGTTTTATGCGTAAATTAGCAACCGGTTATGTCCTTAATCCGATTCTCGCTCTTTTTGCGGGAATTTGGTTTTTGTTTTTTAACAAGGGCGGGCTGGTTGCTGAAAAAGCGTAAGAGAACAAAATTTTCTTGATTTCAAACAGCCCCGGCTCGCGGGGCTGTTTAGTTCTTTGAAAAGTGAAAAGCGAGTAATGGGTAATGAGCAGTAATGAGAAATAAGTATAAGGGGGAATGAAATGAGCAAAGACAACACCGAAGAAGAAATTGTAAGAAGCACTCTTGCGAAAACCGCGAACATCGTGGCCGAAGGACCAAAATCAGGAACATTAGCAGAGGAGGCAATGGAAAAACTTTTTATGGCAATCAAGCAAGCATCACTAATCCTCGGAGATGAGGAAATTCTTCACATCATTTCCGGCAACAACGGGAAAAACGGAAACAAAACAAAATAAAAGGAGAAGTCAGTTTGCAAACATCTCGTTTATGGTGTTATGTTTATTTCACAACTGATACTGATGATGTCGATGAAAAAATAGGGAGGTAAACAATGCTGGATTTTTCATCAGAAGAATTAACTCCAGAACAAAGAAAGATGCTACAACTAAGCGACATCCAAACGAAAATAAAGGATTTTACAAACCAACTCCATAGACTCGAGGAGTTAAAAGAAAATTCCGATAGCATTAAAGGACAAAAGAAACAGCTGGGGGTTAAAATCGAGCGCCTAAAAAAAGAACAGGCGCGGCTTGAAAAAAATCTGAAAAAACATGAAGCGCCGTTACCTTCTTTAGAAACTTAATCTTCTCATTTCCGACAAAAACCCTGCCCCTGCGGCGGCTTCAATGCCCCGCAGGGTTTTTTATTTTTCAGAAAAATGTTATTCTTTAAAATATGAGAAAAGTGGTTTTTATAATATTTTTTATTGTGATTATTTTCGTGGCTTTCGTGACTTTGGTTAATCGGCGCCAAGAGGGAACACAAGAGGAAACAAAAGACGTCTG
>Ga0209212_1008477_pt1 | contig 11030 bp, 7 predicted proteins | sample RifGroC2_FD_183996 | JGI IMG/M metagenome (GOLD analysis project Ga0209212, IMG submission 183996) | Groundwater microbial communities from Rifle, Colorado, USA - Groundwater C2 (SPAdes) (version 2) | ecosystem: Environmental > Aquatic > Deep subsurface > Groundwater | place: Rifle, Colorado... | reverse complement strand
GAGGCCCTTGGCTCGGCCATGCGGGCTCGACCAAATTCGGCCGCCCTCGAAAAACGCAAGCGTTTTTCGGGGCGCCCGAACTTCGCCCACGCGCCGGCGTTATCTGAAAGGCGCCTGGCCGACGGGGGTGCCTCATTCCAACCATCCCAGTTAGCGGCGCGCTCGGTTGCACCTCGCAGCGCCGCTAAAAATATATTAAAACAAAAACAAAACGGTATTGAAAATATTGTTCTTGACAAATAAAATATAATCATTTATAATTAAAAAAAACAACAATTACGGAGGTATTTATGATAGAAAACTTTTTATTACTAAGTATGATAATATTTGTAATTTTAATTATAGCGTCATATTATGTAACCAAAAATGTGATAATAAGCACGGAAAAGTTTGGTGCCGCACCAGAACAAAAAGAAAAAGCTATTTTTAAAGCTTTACATTATTTTTATATAGGTTATGCAATAAACATCATTTTAATAGCCGGAGCATTAAAACTTATTAATAATGAATTGTTTATTGCACTTTTTACAGCATCATTAATGGCACTCGGCATCAAAATATCATCAGAAATTAAAAAAAATTCAAAAGAATAACAATTTATACAATTTTAACGATAAACATAGCAGAGGATTAGTTCTTACAAATGAATATTGAAAAAAAAGAGTTAATTTTGAATGACGGCCAAAATCGCAAAGACGAAATTGAATCATATACCAAAAATCTTACGATGAGGCAACAAGCCTTGGAGAAAATAAAAATAGAAGCTCAAACAATTCACGATTTAAATAAAAAGATATGTGTGTTTGCTGAAGTTTCTGTTGAAGACACAGCCAAACAATTAAAAATCTTGAGAAATATTGAGAGAATGCCTATAGATGATATCCCTGATACAATATGGGATGAATATAAAAGGAATATGAATAATAATGATCATTATAGTGAATTTTTGAATAAATTAGAAAAAGATATTGAAGATAATCAAAATCGATATGGCGCTTTAACCAATTCCGGACAAATTTGTGAAGCATTAATTTCCTCATCAACCGATAATATGTGTGATGTTTTAGATTCTTTAAGACAAAATGATGATTTCACAGCTTACGTTGATAAAAGTATTATTAGTGAAAAATCGTGGTTAAAAGAATATGAACACATCAAAAGTTTTCTATATGATAATTCGCCAAACCTAATAAAAGGGTTCGAGAATATTGTTGAAGACCGGCTAAGTACAAAAGATGATGATTCGTGTTATCAATATTTATTGCCACTAAGGTCAATTCTTGTAGATCAATTTTTAGATATCAAATGCCCAAAATCAAGTTATTGCAAAGCCGAATGGTTTCTTAATTACACCAAGTCAAGAAAAAGATTCTTCCAGATGAAATATTTTATAATTGATCAAATTAAAGAAACTAATTTACCAAGTTCATCTTTACAACAGATTAATGATATTGCAGAAAAATTCGAAAAAATTTACGACGAAATATCAGAATATGGGAAAAAAAATAATAATGTTCTTTCTGCAGTTAACTGTTTTAAAGATTTAATTGTTCTTTTTTCAAGTGCAATAAAAAATCGTATTTTTTTTAAGTTTTAATTCGTTTTCAAATGTGGTTCTTCTCCAATTTAGTTGCTATAAAATGCATCTTTAACAACGAGGGTAAAATATTCAGTATCGTTAAAACCATAGGCTTTGCGCTTAATAAGTTTGATTTTATTGTTAAATCCCTCTATAATACTGGTATGTATAGGATACCGGCAATGGCTTAGTATCCCGTAGGCATGCTTTTGAAGCGTTTTAACAAATGATTTGAGATATCTGATGCCGCTGTCCAAGGCCAATTGGCACCAATACTCAAGAAATTCTTTGGCTTTGTCGGCATGCGTGTGACTCCATAACTTCTTTAATAGATCTTTGAGAATCAGCGTAGTTGTTATATTTTTGTTAATAGCCAATATTTTGTTTAACTTTGATTTCTCTTCCTCATGGAGGTTTTCAGAGTTTTTAAGCAATAAATATCGGCTGCCCTTGATTATTTCTTTGTCTTCTTTAGATGCCGCCATATACTCGGCTACCCTTATTTTATCTATTATTTTGCTGAATGTGTTAAGCATATGGAACTGGTCAAATACTATGCAAGCATTAGGAAGGCAATCCAGGGTCGCTTTAATAAAGGGCTTCCACATATCCATTGCTACGGCTTCTATGCCTTTTTTCTGTTCGTCTGATAACAGGCTATAAAAGCGTTTTATTGAATCTAACCTCCGGTCTTTCCCTATCCATAGAACCTTTTTAGTATCCCAGTCAATGACAACAGTCAAGTATTTATGGCCTTTATGGATCGCTATCTCGTCGACTACTAATATTCTCGGTCGTCCGAAGTTTTCGTTTGAAAACTTGTGTAGCAGATATTTTTTATGGACCTCCTTGACGGTCTTCCAATCAAGGCTGAGGTGCCTGGCGACGTCTGTAATAGCCATAAAATGGCATAAAATCACTATATATTCGGCCAGTCTTTTAGTTATTCTGACGCCAGGTTCGGTTAATCCAATGTCTTCAACGGTTATGCCACAATTAGGACATCTAACCTTGCGATAGCAACAGATAATGTTGGTTTTAAAATCAAAAACATTCAAATCCCTTATATCACGGTCGGTATAAGAATGAATTTTTTTACAGCTAGCGTGGCATCGGCTGCAAATCGGATTATACCTTTCGTCAGGCATTAGAACGACATTGACGACTTTTTTATCAAATACGACATATTGATCAACAACTTTCGCTTGACAATCAGATAGTAATGGAGTAAGATTTATTCCGGACATTATAATCCCTCTTTCCTGGTTGGTTTGTTGTGGCAAATTAACTTTACCAGAAAAGGGTTATAGTGTCCATTATGTTTTCAAAAACCTAGCAACTTTTTTGGAGAAGAACCTCAAATGTTACAAGAAAAATTTGAAAATTATCATTATTTTATGTGACTATTAAGTTAGCTCAGTTAAAAAATTCGGGTTTGCTTGAAGCATAAGCGATTTACTACTCTATCACCAAAATTTATTTCAACACATCATAAATTATGTATATTTGGCTATGAAGTGCTGAGTAAGTTTAATAGTCACTTTATTTTATAAAGACTGTCACACGGTGCGCCGCCTTACAGGCTGCACTGCTGTTGTAGAAAAAATATTATTACACATTAATCATTCTATTTTAACGTTTATTGTTTTTATATAAACTTCTTTGCTTTTAAACAAGAGCTGGCCGCCCTTCAGACACAAGCGCGTAAGCCGCTGTCGGTGCCACACCACGACAATCCTCGGGTTTCACCCACGCGCCGGCTTTGTTCGAAAGACGCCTAGTCGACAGGGATTATTCATTTTACCACCACAGTATGCGTTGCGTTCGGTTGTATCTCGCAAACCGCTATCAAAAAATAAAATTAATGAAACAAGAACGCATATCAAAAAAATGCTTGACAAATCTCTATTTATCCTTTAGAATAAACTAAGAATTTATTTAACCATTAAACCAATTATTACTACAACGGGGGTTATTTATGTATAATAAAATACTGTTCTTATCATTAATAACAATATTATTATTTTCGAATATTGTTTTTGCACAAACCACAAATGATATTACTTTAAAACCAGGGTTTAATTTTATAAGTTTTACTAATTTAATCGCTTTAAATCCAACGGAATTAAAAGCCTTAAATACCTCAATAGAAGATATTTTTTTATTCAGCTCATCAGCCGGAAGTTTTTTAAGCGCATCTGAAGGAACATTATCTACATTATCAATCGGAAAAGGCTATATTATAAAAAATAATGCTTCATCAGATATAAAAATCAGCATTACCGGTAACGCAATCACTTTAATCAATCCAATCAATTTAAAAACTGGTTTTAACCTAGTGGGGTTTTCTCAAGCATCATCAACAAATACATTTGAAAAATTTATGACCGATAACACTATAATAAAAGGCTGCTACAAATGGTCACCTACCGCCGGAAGTTTTATTCAAGTTCTTAGAAACGAATTAGGCGTTATAAACAAAATTGACGGCGTTGATCCTACAATAAAAGCTGGCGAATCTTATTTTTTTAATATGTATGGCGACTCTGCATTAACCTATGACACAACAACAATTTCTCTAAGTCCAGCTTCATATGATATTCCTACACCCAAAGTCGCCAATCCTCTTATAACACCGAACGGCGGAACGGTTTTATCATCACAGAAAATTGCAATCACATGCGCTACAGAAGGCGCAGAAATAAATTACATAATTGACGATGGCTCTTCAACTAAATATACCGTACCTTTAACCATCACAAAAAACTGTACGTTAAAGGTTACGGCAAGTAAATTAGGATGGAATAATTCAGACCTTGTAACCGCAACTTTTGTATTAACTTTAAACCCGGAATTAGAAGTTTCAGGATCACTACCAAGCACAGCACTTAGTTCACCTCCAAACAACACTAATTATGCCGCAACACTTGGAACAAAAGGAAATACAATTTCCGTTGTAAGAACTGATTCAGAAAATACCGAAATCGGAACCGTTGTTGTAAACGCTACAAACTATATAGCAAACATTCCAATTGGCGATACTAATTATACCGCTATTTTAGTTATTAAAGACAACATGGGCAGAATACTTTTCAGAAATATTTTAGGAAAAACGCTTACCAAAGCGGAAATTCCGGCTTCAACGTCAAAAATTAAAATTTCCGGAGTTAATATCGACTCTACCTCTACCGCAATGGCTTTACTTGTAAAAGAAAAAAATATCGAGGTCGGAAAAATAACATCTGTAACATCAACTGACTTACAAAACGGCATAGCCACAAAAATTTCAAATATTTCAAATGAAATAACTCAAATTTTTTCTTCAAACCCTACCATAATCAATGAAGTCGCAAAAGCCGTCAATACAGTAACTACAGCCGTTTTATCAACTAGCGTTAATACCACTATTGTTCCGACAAATATTTCGACGGCAACAGAATTATTGTCATCATTCGTTAAAGTAATAAAGGAACCAACTCTTCAGGTAATTATTTCACAGGCACAACTTTCGACTTCAGTAACTATATCAACAGACCAGAAAATTGATTCTAGTACCGGTATTATTGAACCAATATTAAAAGTTAAACCCCCAATCTTTTCGATCAACGCTGGAGTTTATAATACTATTCAAGATTTAACAATATCGTGTTCAACTTCAGGAGCAACGATTAAATATACTCTTGATGGAACAATTCCTTCGTCAATTAACGGATTAATTTACAATTCAACAATTTCAGTTCAACTGACAACAACAATTAATGCCATAGCACTAAAATCTGACATGATGAATTCTGAAATATCTACAGCAAATTTTACAATAATGCAGAAGACATCAAATCCAGTTATATCTCCAAATGAAACATCATTCAATTCTTCTCAACAAATAACAATAACTTGCGAAACTTTAGGTGCGATAATTTACTACACTTTAGATAATACCTTACCAACGTCATCAAGCACACGTTATGAACTACCTTTTACAATCAGCTCAACTAAGACAATAAAAGCAATTGCAATAAAAAACGGTATGCTGAATTCCGATATCATTTCAAAAGAATATAAATTAACATCAAGCAGCTATATTGGAATGATTGTTTTTAATTCTTTTCGAGGTTCAAACGGAGAAATTTATGTTATGAATCCAGATGGGTCAAATCAAACGCCTATAACTTTCAATAGTACCGACGATGTCTTTCCTTCATGGTCGCCTGACGGTTCAAAAATTGCCTTTGTTTCCGTCAGAAATGGCAATCCGGAAATATATACAATGGACTCAAACGGCTCAAACCAAAAACAATTAACCTTTAGTACACAAAGTAATTGTTCAAGTACATACCCCAAGTGGTCTCCTGACGGTTCAAAAATTGTTTACGAATCAAATAAAAGTGGTAATTTTGAAATATGGGTAGCTAATTTTACTGGCACACAATCACGATTAACTTTCAATAATGCATCTTCAAGAACGCCTTGTTGGTCACCTGATGGATTAAGAATCGCCTTTACATCTAACATTAATGGTTATCATGAATTATACATAATGAATTCCGATGGCACCAATATGAAACAAATTACCAATAATAAAGCGGGCTGCTTAAATCCATCATGGTCGCCAGATGGACAAAAAATTCTATTTTCTTCAAATAAAGACACATATGATTATTATGAAATATATGTTATTGATTTAAATACCAATTTACAAACCAAATTAACTAATTTAAATTATACTTCAAAATTTCCAGAATGGTCTCCTGACGGTTCAAAAATTTTATTTTCTTCACTAGCTGGCTCTAGCCAAAATATCTACGTAATGGATAATGACGGTAAAAACATCAATCAATTAACTAATTCATCATTTGATTATTATGCATCTTGGTCAAACATTAACAATATTGAAAATCTTGTTTCGACAGTAGAAATCAAATCAGATGCTAATTTAATATCTACAGGACAATCAATACAACTTTTAGCATATGCAAAAGATTTAAATGGTAATTTGATTGAAGGAAAAGTTTGTCAATGGTATTCGTCGAATTATTCAATCGTCACAGTTTCATCGAATGGGTTGATTACTGGAAAATCTGTTGGAAAAGCAACAATTTCTGTTACGATTGACAATATAACTCAAAAATTTTTAATTAATATTAAAATGCCAGATTTTACATATACAGATAACGGCTCGGATATAACCATTACAAAATGTAATTCTACTAGCACTACAGTCATCATACCCGAAACAATAAACGGCAAACCCGTTAAAAGCATCGGTTCTGCTTTTGGATTTATTACTACACTAACAAGCGTAATTATACCCAATAGCATTACAAGCATTGGAAAAAATGCTTTTTACTGTTGCGCTAATCTAACAAATATCAATATACCTGCTAGTGTAATAAGCATTGGCCCTTCTGCATTTGGCTATTGCGACAATCTTACTTGTATAACCGTTGATAACGCTAACCCAAATTATAGCAGCGAAGACGGTGTACTATATAATAAAAATAAAACAACATTAATACAATTCCCTGGTGGAAAATCAAGTCCCTTTACCATACCTACTAGTGTATCAAGCATTGAAGAATTTGCATTTAGTCGTTGTAATAATCTATCAAGTATAACAATACCCGATAACGTAACTTTCATCGGAATATATGCGTTTACATGTTGTAAAAATTTAACAAACGTCAACATCGGTAAAGGCATAACAAAAATTGGTATTGGGGTTTTTAACGGCACTAATCTTTCAAGTATTAATATACCTAGTAACATTTCAATAATTGATAACGGCTCATTTTCAGAATGTAACAACCTCACAAACATAATAATACCTAATAGCGTATCTATTATTGAAAATTACGCATTTTATCATTGCATCAAACTAACAAGCGTAACTATACCAAGTAGTGTAACTACCATTAAAAATTATGCATTTGGCTATTGCGGACTGAGCTCCGCATATTTTAACGGCAATGTACCTACAACATTTGAACAAGCTGTTTTTGGAGACAATCCATCAACTTTCAAAATTTACTATATAGAAGGTAAATCAGGGTGGACAAAGCCAACGTGGAAAATTTATAATACCGCAACTTTTATACCTGGGCAATAAATTAATTTAAACTGAAATTTATAATCAAACGAGGTGAAATTATAATGTAACAAAAGCCGAAAATACTAAAAAAGTGAATCTCCAAACCAGAAAAGTTTTCTATAAATCGATTATTGCACTAAAAAAGATTGTTCACGATTATTTAAGGAGTAAAATTTGTGCCAAAAAAATCCCACACACCAATTGAATTTATGACTAATAACTATACCACAAACAATAGCATTACACCTTCGGGTATGCTATCACACGATATAAAAATTATTGATGATGAGCAAAACAGACAAAAACCATCAGAAGAAATTGCCGTTAGCTTAAAATTCAAATGGAGTTCGAATCATCCGAATATCGTAATTAATACACAAACGAACCAAGAATATTGTCTTGATGATATCAAAACTAAAATATTAATATACGAAGATTGCGTGAAAAATTGGTTTTTTCACTACGGCCATAAATTAAAAACCGATTATAATGCCGGATTCATTATTTTACAAATTGCGATTTCACAAATTGAAGGCGTCGAACAATATCAATGCGGCAATTCAAGCCAAAGCAACTCCAAGATAACATTTCGCGCTGGATTTAAAAAAATATTTTCTTCTATTAACGTAGCAGATAGTTTAATTGACGAATTTTACATTCATTGCCGGTGCGGGCTTCTTCATGATGGTATGACGCGCCCTCCTGTAAAAATATCCGAAAAGTTTACATCACCATTTGAATATAAGGATAATTACATTCAAATTAATCCCCAATTTTTTTTTGATGCTGTTTCTGATTATTTTGATAACTATATTGAAAAACTTAAAAATCCTTCCAAAAACAAATTTCTTCTAGATAATTTCGAGAAAATTTGGCAATTAAATTTAGAGCACAAATTTAATAAAATTAATTTACAATTCATATAAACTTTATAATATAAAATATAATATTGTAGATATGTTACGAGCAATTCGCAAGCATTTCGCTTTGGCGTTACGCAATATAGAATTAAGTTATAATGTCATTCAGTCAAAACCGACACCCCTGCTCATTAAGAACGATAAATCAATTTTTCGAAATATATCGCTTGACAATTATCATTTAATCCATTAAAATATACAGAGAATTTATAAAATTATTAAATCTTTACTACTATGAATGAGATCATTCAAGGATAAACATTTTGCGGGTGAAATATGAATATGTTATTATTTAGTCAGTTCAAAGATGCCCTCAGTATTTTAAATGCATATAAAACGATCATGGAATTTGGTTCATCATTTAAAAGAATTACAGGTATACTAAAAAACAAGTTTTATGACATTAATGAGGTTTATATAGAAATTTGTAGGGGAAACATTAAATTTGGCGACGTAATAAGGTGTACTGGTTTTTTAAGCAAATATTCACAAACTTTTAAACCAATTTCATATATTCCAACAGTTACTGGTTCTGGTGTTGAAAAACTCATTGGTTTGACTAAAATTAATGGCTTTATTCAACAAAAAATGCAACTTGAAGTCACTATGAAATCTTTACAAATACCAGTCAAAATAATTCCACCATTTGAAAATAAACGTTTATGCTTTTTATATAGAGATGATTTTAATTCATTTGTTTATCCTATCAATGATGGTTCCAGCGATGTAAGTTTAAAAGGAAAAATAATGATTCCTGAAAGCGGAAAGCCAATACCAGTTATAATCGACAAAAATCAAACTCATTTTATGGACAAGTATGTAAATATAAATGCTAAAATTGATTTAATTCCTATCGAACATATTGAATATTTTAAGACTATGTATGATAATATTATGCTTGAACATAACAATAATTTTTTTAATCCATTATCGGAAAAATGTCCTTTATATTGTTTGAACGTAATGACAGAAAACACAGACACAAAAATTGAATTGGTTAACAAACAAATTCCTGATCCAGAAGCACAAATTTTCATTGAACTTCATATTGATAACGATGGTGTCGATCAGAAAAAAATGAACAGCATCATTAATAAATCCATACCTGATTTGGCATCGGATAAAATTTACGTTATAAAAAACCAAAACATTGAGGCAACACCATATATAACCAAAGGAGATATAACAGTAATATACAAAGAACCTAATATAATAGGGCTATATACAATTATAAAATTATTTGATGATAAAATATATGCTGAAAAAATTGACGAATTACATCAATATGTGATAAAATTATCTCGTAATATACAAAGCGAATCAATGAATCAAATTGGAAAACAACTTCACACAAAAACAGATTTTATTTTTGATCCTTCTAAAGCAGATTTTTTTGATTCACGAGGTATTCTTAGAATTGATTTGGCCGATAAAATGTATAATGACATAATTAAATGGTATAAAAACAAACAATAAATTTTATTCAATATTTTTAAAACTTTAATTTGAGAGTTTCACTTAACAGATAGATAATGCCGTTTTTGCTATGTTTTAAAGAAAAAATGCTGTGTTTTATCACGTTATTAGCTATCTGTTTATCAAAACACAAAAAAATATATATTGGGGGGGAGATATGGATAATGATAAAAAACACTACCATGATAAGGGACAACAGGATGCGGCTGATGGAATATTTGAAAATCCTCATGGTGTTTTAAATATTTTATTTACACCTTCACCGGAGGAAACTGACCACAAATTTGAAGACAATAAGGCTTATGGTATAGGACATGCAAGTGCAACAGCTCAAAAAGATGAAGAAAACGAAACTTTCAATCCTCCATCAGATCCTGACGAGAGAAAAGCCTACGAAGACTCTTGGAATGGAGCACACGATAACAAACAATAAAACAAATTATAAATCTAAATGTTCCAAATTATATTTTAATATAAAGAACTTTACCCTAAAATTAAAGATATTATTGGTCATGCAGATTACTATGAACGATTGGCAAATTCTTATTTCACAATAATGACTTGAAAATGCCATCAATTTTACTTTAAATAATTGAAATTAACGAAAGTAAAATTGTTTTTTTTATTTATGTGCTACCTATTTGAAACAAAATAAAAAAAGAAGAACATTTAATGTTTAAAAAGTCTATTAATATTGACAATAACGATATCGATGCATTAAAATTTTCAATAAAACCAAATAACTCCGTCACAACGGCGCGCGTCCTTGCAGGCCGCACCGCCTTTGTGAAAAAGGTTAACAGCATTCTTAACAGCCCATACTTAAACCTTCCCTTTTTTATTATTACTCACCTCAATTTAAACAAGAGCCAGGCGCCCATCAGATAACAAGCGCGTGGACGCTCGTCACCGCCGCCCAGCGGCGGTTCCTCGGGATCTCGCCCGCGCGAGCCCCGCGCTTTTTGCG
>Ga0209212_1008474_pt1 | contig 11031 bp, 10 predicted proteins | sample RifGroC2_FD_183996 | JGI IMG/M metagenome (GOLD analysis project Ga0209212, IMG submission 183996) | Groundwater microbial communities from Rifle, Colorado, USA - Groundwater C2 (SPAdes) (version 2) | ecosystem: Environmental > Aquatic > Deep subsurface > Groundwater | place: Rifle, Colorado... | reverse complement strand
GAGCACCGTGTCGTAGCGCTTCAGGATCTCGACCACCCGGTCGAACTTCTCGTAGAGCGGGTTCTCCCTGTTGTTGGCGATCATCCAGGCGGCCATGCTCACCCCCCCCTTGGAGACCAGCCCGCCGTAGCGGTAGCCCTGCTTTCTCAGGCGCTCCAGGGTGTAGAGGTTGATGCCGCAGTGCACCGCCATGAAGGACATGCCGTCGGCGCACTGCCTCTCTATGATGTCGAAGAGCATCTCGTCGTCCAGCTTGTTGGGGTCGCCGTACTTGCGCGCCGCCTCGCAGAAGGCCTGGTACAGCGGGACGTTCCCCACCGGCAGGTCGACCGCCGCGATCACCTCGCGCCGCACCCGGTCCAGGTCGCCGCCCACGGAGAGCTCCATCAGGGTGTCGGCGCCGGACTCGGCCGCCGCCAGCCCCTTGCGCACCTCGGCGGCGTAGTCGATGATGTCGGACGAGGTGCCGATGGAGGCGTTGACCTTGGTCCTCAGTCCCTCGCCGATGCCGGCCACCTTCGGGTTCCGGATCCGGTTCCAGGGGATGACGATGCGCCCCTGCGCCACCTTCTCGCGCACGTACTCGGGGCTCAACCCTTCGTCCGCGGCAACGGTTGCCATCTGCGGCGTGATCACACCTTCGCGTGCCTGTTCAAGCTGTGTCTTCATGTAAGTGTCCTTTCCGGTATGCCTTGCAGCTCTTGACCAGGTTTGCTGCGATTTCCTGAGCGCTGCCAAAATGAAGGTGAATGTAGGAGGCGAGGCAGTTCTTGTAGCGGTAGCCCTCGTTCGCCAGCCGCACCCCTTTCCTGCTGACGGCGTAGAGACGCTCGATCCCGGCCGGCATCTCCTCCATCTCCGAATAATGAAACTCGTGACCGCGGGCCTTGGTCCCCTTCCCCCCGATCACACTCTGCGCCAGAAGCTCCACCTCCCGGTAGCCCAGCGCCTTTCTGCGCGGCAGCATCGTGGTGCCAACGGGGAATATCCCTACCAGGGGATGGGTCTCGCCGTCGGACGCCGTGACGCCGCGGGTCAGATAGATGAAGCCGCCGCACTCGGCATAGACCGGCATGCCCGCCTCTATGGCGCCGCGCAACTCTCCGGTAAGCTGCAGGTTCGCCGCCAGTCGCGCCGCGAAGAGCTCCGGGTATCCCCCCGGCAGGTAGATCCCGGAACTGCCGGCCGGCAGAGATCCGTCCTCCAGGGGGGAGAAGAAGCAGAGCTCGGCCCCGCTCTCCCTCAGGAGCCGGAGGTTGTCCTCATAGACGAAGCAAAAGGCCGCGTCGCGCGCCACCGCGATCTTTACCGGCCAAGCCGAATCGACGGCATCGGCCTCACGCGCCTCGCACTCTGCCCCGTCGCCGACGTTCTCAGCAGCGGCCAAGCCGCCAACTCCGCCGTCCCGCGGCACTCCGCCAACGCCACCCTCCCGCGACACTGCGCCGGCGCCTGCCTCCAGAACGAGCAGCGCCTCCAGGTCCAGATGGCGCTCGATCACCTGGACCAGATGGGACAGGAACTCCGCGGAGAGAGGGTTCTCGTCGGCGGTCATGAGACCTAGATGCCGTGACGGTATGGCGAGCGCCGGGTCCTTGGGGAGGCACCCGATTACTTTAATATGGGGAGCGCTCGCGGCCATGGCCTCGCGCAGGATCGCCTCGTGGTTGGGGCTCGCCACGTTGTTGAAGATGACGCCGGCGACCGTGACCCCCCGGTCGAAGCCGGCGAAACCGTGCACCAGCGCGGCGGCGCTTCTGGCCTGGCTGCGCGCGTCCACCACCAGGACGACCGGGGCGGCGAGAAGCTTCGCGATCTGGGCCGTGCTCCCCGCTTCGGAAACCCCGTCCATGCCGTCGAACAGCCCCATCACCCCTTCTATGATGGCGAGATCCGCTCCGGCCGCGTGGCGGGCAAAGCTCTCGCGGATGAAATCGGCCCCGCAAATCCAGCCGTCCAGGTTGAGGGAAGGGGTTCCGGTCACCAGCCGGTGATAGCCGGGATCGATGAAGTCAGGCCCGACCTTGAAGGGGGCCAGCCGCAGGGCGCGCCTCTTCAGGGCCGCCAGGATGCCGAGAGTGACGGTGGTTTTACCGGAGCCGCTGTGCGGCGCTGCGAGCACGATGCGCTTCATGAAAGAGCCCAAGCCCCCCCGTCAGCCGTTGACCAGGTTGACGACCCTGTTGCCGTCAGCATAGTAGTCGATGATGTTCAGGCAGCAGTAGCGCTGCTCGATGCTGAACATGGAGGAGAGCGGCGCCCCCAGGGCGTCCAAAAGGATCACCCGGTTCACGCCGCCGTGCGCCACCACCAGGACCTCTTCGCCCCGGTGCCGCTCCACGATGGCCGAAAGGGCCGGCAGCACCCGGGCGGCCAGTTCGCCCAGGCTTTCCCCGCCCGGCGCCCGGAAATGGAGCAGGTCCGCCATCCGGGCCGCCCACTCCTCGGGACGGGTCTCCTGGACCTCGGCCGCCGTGAGCCCCTGCCAGGCGCCGCAGTTCAGCTCCCTGAACTCGGGCACCTTGACCGGCTCGATGCCGAGGTAGGAGCCCAGGATCTTGCCGCCGTACACGGTACGGGACAGGTCGCTGGTGTAGCAGGCGCTGATGCTGTCCGGGTCCAGGCGCGGCTTGAGCTCGTGGTACTGCTCCACGCCGCGCGGGGTGAGCGCCACGTCGCGCTGCCCGTTGTACCGGGTGGAACCTTCCACCTCGCCGTGACGAATCAGATGTATCCGGGTCTTGTGCATCATCGCTTACTCCTATCCCCCCTGCACAGCGCCTCGCAATAGCGCCAGCAGGATCAGCAGGCAAAATATCTCGTTCAGTTCGCTGGCGCAGCCGATCACGTCCCCCGTGATCCCCCCGAGCCTGCGATGGGACCAGGACTTCACTCCCCAGGTCAGAAGAAAGAGCAGCGCCGTGCAGGCGATCCCTTCCAAGCCCAGGAGCCAGTAGGCTGCCGCCAGGGTGAGCAGGGAGGCGATCATGAACTGGGGGAGCCCCGCGCCCCCCACGAAAGCCGAGCCGAGCCCGTTGGCGCGCGCCCGTTTCGCCCCCACCGTCATCTGCACCTGGGCGAACCTGGCGACCAGCGGGAAGAAGAGGAGCGCCTCCCGCTTGTAGCCGGCGGGCAGGGCCAGAACCCCCTGGTACTTGAGCATCAGCCCCAAGACCAGCGCCACCGCCCCCACCGCCCCGACGCGGGAATCCTTCATCACCTCCAGGAAGCGTTCCCTGGAGCCGCGCGCAGCCAGGCCGTCGCAGACATCGGAAAGGCCGTCCAGATGCAGCCCCCCGGTCACCACGCTGAGCAGCGCGACCAAGACCAGGTCGGCCACCCCCCTGGGGAGCAGGGGGGCCAGCAGAAAGTCGGCTCCGGCCAGCAGGGCGCCGAGAGCCAGCCCGACCAGCGGGAAGAAGCTCATGGAGCGCCCCAGGTCCTCTTCCTCGCAGCGCACGTTGAACGGCAGCGGGACGATGGTGAGGAACTGGAATGCGATGAGGAACAGTCTCATGTGTCTCCCGGAGCCCGGCGGGCTAGGCCTCGCTTACCCCAGCCTCGGCGAAGGTCGCCATCTCCTTCAGGACCTTGACGCCGGCCTCGATGAGACCCATGGCGAGCGCCGCACCGGTCCCCTCTCCCAGCCTGAGCTGCAGATCGAGTATGGGCCGGGCCCCGATCCGCTCCAGCATCATCTTGTGGCCGATCTCCACCGAACTGTGCGCGGCGAAGAGGTAGTCCTTCACGTGCGGGTGCATCTCGCAGGCGATCAGGGCGCCTGCGGTGGAGATGAAGCCGTCCACCACAACCGGTATCCGATTGGCCGCAGCTCCCAGGACCAGCCCGGCAATGGCGGCGATTTCCAGCCCCCCCACCTTGGCCAGCACGTCCAGCGGGTCCTCGGGGTTGGGGCGGTTCAGGGCCAGCCCGGCCTGGATCACCGCTATCTTGTGCTCCAGCGCCTGATCGTTGATGCCGGTGCCGCGGTGGGTGACGTCGCGCACCGAGCAGCCGGCCAGGGCCGCGATGATCGCCGAGGAGGGGCTGGTGTTGCCGATCCCCATCTCGCCGGTGCCCAGCATGGCCACCCCCTCCGCCTTGGCCTGATCCGCCAGGGCGATGCCGACCTCGATGGCGGCGACCGCCTGCTCCTTGGTCATGGCGCTTTCCTTGGCCAGGTTGCGGGTCCCTTTGGCGACCTTCCTGATGATCAGCCCGGGGGTGGGCTCGAAGTCGAAATCGACCCCCACGTCGACCACCCGCACCTCGGCCCCGACGTGGCGCGCCAGTACGTTGACGCCGGCGCCGCCGCGCAGGAAGTTGAGCACCATCTGCGGCGTCACCTCCTTGGGGAAGGCGGAGACCCCCTCCTCCACTATGCCGTGGTCGCCGGCGAAGGTATAGATCACCTTTTTGGCGGTGTCGGGGGCGAGGTTCTCCGTGATGGCGGCGAACCTGCGCGCCATCTCCTCCAGGCGCCCCAGCGAGCCGAGCGGCTTGGTCTTGTTGTCCAGCTTCGCCTGCGCCTGGGCGATGAGCCCCTCGTCTACCGGCTGAATCCTGGCCAGCGTCCTGTCTAACAGTTCCATGCTCCCCCTCCTGTATTTAAATATATCTTCACCCCTTGAGTTTCAGCGGCAGCCCGGAGATGGTGACGTAGACCTCGTCGGCCCGGGCGGCGATCAGCTCGTTGGCCTCGCCTGCCAGGTCCCGGAAGCTCCTGGCCAGCGGGTGCTCGGGGACGATCCCCATCCCCACCTCGTTGGTGACGATGATGAGCGGGGTCTGCAGGCGCCCGAAGCCCGCCGTGAACTCCTCGACCCGCTTGAGCGCCCCGGCCGCTCCCCCTTCCGTCATGAAGAGCAGGTTGGAGAGCCAAAGGGTGACGCAGTCGATCAGGAGCACGTTGAAGCGGCCGTCGTTTCGCAGCACGGCCGCGGCCAGTTCCAGCGGCTCCTCCACGGTGTGCCACTCCTCCCCGCGTCTGCCACGGTGCCGCGAGATGCGCTCCTCCATCTCGGCGTCCCCGGGCTGCCCGGTCGCCAGGTAACCGCGCATCGGCTGGTACCCCTCGGCCATCCGCTCGGCGAAACGGCTCTTGCCGCTGCGTGCCCCGCCCGTCACCAGCATCACTTTGGACACAAAAAAACCCCCCTTCCGGTGGAAGGCGGGTCGTTAAAAAACGGAAAAATGATGCGATTCCGGCTTTAGCCCCTCTGCCACGGAGGTTGCACTAAGCGTTTCATCCTGGCAGGTTTCCTGACTCACGGGTCCACTTACTCGCCGCGCCTTCCCGATGTCTCAGTGGCGTTGTTGCGGCTTTCATAACCGTTCACAGTTGCGGGACAGCGAGGGATTTGCACCCTCTTCCCTTTTAACCCCTCTCGGGGCACCCGGATGGCGACTGTTCTGTCTACATTCGTTTCTGGTTTCTAGCAGAGGCAAGGAGCATTGTCAATCAATAACTTGCGGCTCTTCCTCCCCGGTCTCGGGCTCTGCCGGGTGCAAAAGCGCCTCGATCCGGGCCCAGATCCCATCCTTCCCCTCCTTGGAAAGGGCGGAGAAGAAACTCAGCTCACCCTTTTCCAGTCCCAGGCGCGCCGCTATGAGGGCGCTCTGCTTGGCGCGCTCGTTCTTGGAGAGCTTGTCGCACTTGGTGACCACGACGATGGGGGCGATGGAAAAGGCGCGCAGCCATGCCAGCATCTGCAGATCCTCCTCCACCGGGGTCCTGCGGATGTCGAGGATCAGCACCACCCCCCGGAGGTTGCGCCTTTTGGAGAGGTAGGTCTCCATCATCGGGCGCCACTCCTTCTTGACCGCCAGCGGGACCTTGGCGTAGCCGTAGCCCGGCAGGTCGACAAGCATGAAGTCGTCGTTCACCTGGAAGAAGTTGATCAACTGGGTGCGCCCCGGCGTGGAGCTGGTGCGCACCAGGCTCTTGCGGTTCACCAGCACGTTCACCAGGGAGGATTTTCCTACGTTGGAGCGTCCCGCGAAGGCGATCTCCGGGAGATCCCCCTCGGGGTAATGGGCGGGTCGGGTGGCGCTTTTAATGAATTCGGTGCTTTTTACGATCAATGAGGGACCTGTTCCTATTTTTGGCCCAGTATAGCCCGCAGCGCAACCCCTTTCAATCATTAAATCCCCGCTTGATAATCCGACGCTTTCTGGTATATCTTGAATGCTGCCCCGGGACCGTAACCTCTTGAAGCGAGGGATAAAAACACATATGAATAAAGAGCTTGAAACAGCCATCATGACAGCAGCCGATCTGCCGACCATTCCGGTGGTGGCGATCAAGGTCATGCAACTCATCGAGAGCGAGAACGCGACCGCGGAAGAAATCGCCAAGATCGTGGCCTCCGACCCGGCCGTGGCCGCGCGGGTCCTGAAGATCTCCAACTCCTCCTTCTACGGTTGCCGCAGGCAGATCCAGACCCTTTCCAGCGCCATCGTGGTGCTCGGCTTCAGCACCCTGAAGAGCCTGGTGGTGGCGGCCTCGCTCAAGCAGGTCTACAAGCCCTACGGCCTGACCGAGAAGATGCTCTGGGAGCATTCCTTCGCGGCGGGGCTGGCCGCCAGGATCATCGCCAACCAGACCCGCGCCGCCAACGAGGAGGAGGCCTTCCTGGCCGGCCTGTTCCACGATATCGGCAAGATCATCATGAATTCACTGGATCGCAACAAGTTCCAGGAGGTCATGCAGCACTGCTACAACGAGGGGATTTCCTTCGGGGAGGCCGAGCGGGGGGTCTACCCGTTCAGCCACGACGAGGTGGGAGCCTACGTGATCAAGAAATGGAACTTCCCCGAGCCGCTGACCGTGGCGATCCTGCAGCACCACAAGCTGGAGTTCGACGAGAGCGACGACCCGGCCCTGGCCAGCCTCTCCGCGGTTACCGCGCTGGCGGACCTGTTCTGTCTGAAGCTTGGGATCGGGGTGAGGGAGCCCAGGGAGGAGATCGACCTGGCCGGTTCCAAGGCCGGGCAGATGCTGAAGCTGAGCGAGGAGAAGGCCCAGGCCATGCTGGAGACCTTCGGAACCGCCTTCGAGAAGGACCGCGCGCTCTTCACCAGCTGAAGCGTTACATGAGGCTCACCCGGCGGACTCCTCGTCGTCGCCCCTTTGGGCGCTGCGCCTTCTGGCCTCGTCCGAGATGCTCACGCTATCTCCGGAACCCGCCTTTTGCGTCGGTTTCTCGCGCTTGCGCCGGCGCTCCTGGCTCCCCGCGTCGGGGTCGATCCTCACGTTGCCGGGAATCCTGTCCACGATGTAATTCATGCCACACCTCCCCCACCGTTAAATAGTCATGACGAGGCACACCGGGCGGCATTCTAACAGCTAATCACTCCTAATGGAAGTATTTTAAAGACCGTTACCTTGCACGGGCGGCGGGACATACATCTTGTCTAGCAGACCACGCTGTTGTATACTTGCAAACTTGTCCAGGATTAGCCAGTTCTCACACTTAAAGGCCCCGCATGAAACTTAATACCAAGCTGGTCATGATCATGCTCACCATGCTGGTCATCGCCATGATGATCCTGTTCGTCCTGAACCAGTTCAGCCAGAACGACCTGGTGGAGGAGATCCAGGACAGTTCCACCGTAGTCTCCAGGGCGATCCAGCTTTCGGTGGAGGATCTCACCTCGGAAATGGAAGCCGACCCTTCCCGCCTCAAGGAATACCTGCAGGAGGCCAGGAGGAAGGGGGTCAACGAGATCAACATCATCAGCAACGAGGGTGAGATCATCAACTCCTCCGACCCGGCCATGGTGGGGAAGAAGCAGGAGATCAAGAGGCTGGAGAAGGGGCTCAAGGCGTCGCGGCGCCAGGTGATCTCCGGCTCCTCGCTCAAGCCCTACGACCTGGTGGTCCCGGTCATCGTAGGCGACGAGCAGTTGGGCTACGTGCAGGTGAACCTGCTTCTGGACAACATCCGGGACATCCAGCACGCCAACTTCGTGAACCGCCTGGTGGCCACCAGCGTCGTGTTCCTGATGGGAATGTTCCTCACCTTCTACCTGGCGCGCAGGTACACCACCCCGATACACCGGCTGGCGATGGGGGTCAAGGAGGTGTCGGCCGGCGACCTGAGCGTCACCTTCAAGGTGAAAAGCGGCGACGAGATCGGCGAACTGGCGGAAAACCTGAACGAGATGGTGGAGAAGCTCAAAGAGAAGGAACAGCTGGAAAAAAGGCTGTACGAGGCGGAGCACCTCTCCAAGGTGGGGCAACTCGCCGCCGGCATCGCCCATGAGATCAGGAACCCCCTGAACTACATCAGCCTCGCGGTGGACCACCTGAAGAGCGAGCTGCTCCCGTCCTGCCCGGAGAAGGGAGGGGAGCTGGAGGCGATCGCCAACAACATCAAGGAAGAGGTGCGCAAGGCCAACTACATGGTGCTCAACTTCATGAACTACGGCCGCCCCCTCAAGCTCAGGCTGCAGCAGATCGGCTACCCGGAGCTGATCGACAAGGCGATGCCCATCATGCAGGACCGGCTCAGGGAGCGGCGCATCGAGGTGCTGCGCCAGATCCCCGACGACCTCCCCCCGATGCTGGTCGACCCGGAGCTGATGCGCAACTGTCTGTGCAACTTCATCACCAACGGCGCGCAGTCCATGCCCGACGGCGGCAGGATCACCCTGGGCGCCACCCTGGACCGTGAGGCGGGGGTCTTCCGGCTCACCTTCCGGGACGAGGGGGTAGGGATCGAGCCCCAGGACCTGGAGAAGGTGTTCCAGCCCTACTTCACCACCAAGGAGGCGGGGATCGGCCTGGGACTGGCCATAACGGAGCGCATCGTCCGGGAGCACGGCGGCAGTGTGGCGGTGCGAAGCACCAAAGGGGCGGGGACCGTATTCACCGTGCAGCTGCCGCTCGCGGCTACGGCATAGCACCTCTCCCCGGAGCTCCAGCCATCTCCCTCTCAAGGGTGAGGCGGGGCGGGGGATGGGGGCGGCAGTCGCTCGCTTTTCTTAATCTTAATCTTAGTCTTAATCTTCCTATGAGGTTTCAATGACCGGCAGCATCCTGATCATAGACGACGAAAAGGGGCAGCGCGACATCCTCTCCGCCATCCTGGGGAAGGAGGGGTACCGGGTCCTGGCGGTGCCGGGGGCGCGCGAGGCCCTGGAGGCGCTGGAGCGGACCGAGTTCGACCTTCTGCTCACCGACCTGAAGATGCAGGGGATGTCCGGCATGGAGCTCATGGAGCGGGCGCTGGCCGACAACCCCTCCCAGTGCGTGGTGATGATGACCGCCCACGGCACCATCGACTCCGCCGTGGAGGCGATCAAGAAGGGGGCCTTCGACTACCTGGAGAAGCCCCTGGAGCGCGACGACCTGATCCTCACCCTGCAGCGCGCCTTCGCGCACCTCACGCTGCTGAAGGAAAACCGGGTGCTGCACAAGAGGCTGGCCGAGACCCGCGCGCTACCCAACATGATCGGCGAGCACCCCAAGATGATGGAGGTGGTGCGCATGATCAACAAGATCGCCCCCACCGCCACCACCGTGCTGATCTACGGCGAGTCGGGCACCGGCAAGGAGCTGGTGGCGCGCGCCATCCACGACGGCAGCCCGCGCAGGGACAAGGCCTTCTTCGCCATCAACTGCGCCGCCATCCCCGACTCGCTCATGGAGAGCGAGCTGTTCGGCCACGAGAAGGGGTCCTTCACCGGGGCCGACAGCCGCGAGATCGGCATCTTTGAGGCGGCCGAGGGGGGGACGGTCTTCTTGGACGAGGTAGGCGAGATGAACATCGCCATGCAGGCCAAGCTTTTGCGCGCCATCCAGGAAAAGGAGATCAGGAGGGTGGGTGGGAAGATCAACATCCCGGTCGACGTCCGGATCATCTCCGCCACCAACAAGGAGCTGGAGCAGGAGACCAAGAAGGGGGCCTTCCGCGAGGACCTGTTCTACCGGCTCAACGTGATCAGGATCACCCTGCCGCCGCTGCGCGAGCGGGGCAACGACATCGCCACCCTGGCCAACTTCTTCCTGAAGAAGTACTCGGCCTCCTGCGGCATCGCCCTGAAGGGGATCGCCAAGCCGGCGCTGAAGATCCTTCTGGACTACAACTGGCCCGGCAACGTGAGGCAGCTCGAGTCGGTGATCGAGCGCGGGGTGCTGATGGCGGAGAGCGACTACATCCAGCCCGAGGACCTGCCGGCCGAGGTGCACCACGAGGCGCAGCCGGCGGGCTCCCTCCCCTTTGAATTCCCGCCCCAGGGGATCTCCATGGACGAACTGGAGCGCGACCTGATCGTCAAGGCGATGCAGAGGGCCGACTGGGTGATCAGCAAGGCCGCGCCGCTTCTGGGGATGAGCTACAAGACGCTGCAATACAGGCTGGACAAGTTCGGCATCGGCAGACCGGAGTAACCGAAAGTGGCACAGCAATCCAACAGGGCGCCGGCCCGTGGCAGCGCAACGGGAGGCGTAACGATAAAGTAGCCAGGAGTGCGTATGAACCTCAGCACGACGCTACACAGATTCACGGTGGTTCCTTCGCTCCCCAAAGAACTGGCGGGACTGCAGCGCATCGCCTGCAACCTCTGGTGGAGCTGGGAACCGGAAGCGATTGCACTTTTCCAGCGGCTCGACCCGGAGCTCTGGAGGCTGACCAGGCACAACCCCATGGAGATGCTGGGGAGCCTGCAGCAGGCCACCTTCGAGGGGCTGATGGCGGACGAGGGGTTCATGTCGCACCTCTCCCAGGTGGAGGAGCGGCTGGACGACTACCTGGCCTCCCGGACCTGGTACCAGCGCCACGGCAACCCCGGCGCGCGCATCGCCTACTTCTCCATGGAGTTCGGCCTGCACGAGTCGCTCCCCATCTACTCCGGCGGCCTGGGGATCCTGGCCGGCGACCACCTCAAATCGGCCAGCGACCTGGGGCTCCCCCTGGTCGGCGTCGGGCTCCTGTACCGCCAGGGGTACTTCCGCCAGTACCTGAACCTGGAGGGGTGGCAGCAGGAGATCTACCCGGAGAACAACTTCTACAACCTCCCCCTCTA
>Ga0209212_1008473_pt1 | contig 11031 bp, 8 predicted proteins | sample RifGroC2_FD_183996 | JGI IMG/M metagenome (GOLD analysis project Ga0209212, IMG submission 183996) | Groundwater microbial communities from Rifle, Colorado, USA - Groundwater C2 (SPAdes) (version 2) | ecosystem: Environmental > Aquatic > Deep subsurface > Groundwater | place: Rifle, Colorado... | reverse complement strand
CACCAGCTCCTGGGAGCTGGTGGATCTCTCAACATTCAGCGCAAGCGACCCGATCGGGGCACGAAATGCAATCGAAGTTCCCACATCCTGTAGAAACGAACCTGATGCATTCGAGTGTCCGAGGATGAGGTTCCAGCTGGTGCTTCCGGAAAGCGGAGTCTCATACGAGAGCCGGATCAACTTGAGCGAATTGTCGTAGTTCATGAGCTGGTCCGAAGTGTTACGGGCTTCGGAGAGGAGCTCCCTGGATTGAGCCGCAAGTCCGACACGAGCCCCGGATTTGAGGGGAAGTTGGAGCGAGAGCGAGTGCAGGCGGCCGCCAAGGCGGGGCGCGGTGCCGTCCGTACGCAATTCGCCATAGTAGTTGTCGATTCGCCCGTCGTAGCGAACGAAGGTTTTCGATTCGATGCCGGAGAATCGGTTTGCGTCAATGCCCCCGGACGAAAAGGGGTTTCCCCCGATCAGACGATACTCTGGACCGCCGGGGAGAAACATCTGCAGAATATCTTGTGCAGAAGCCTCTCCGTTGATCAGGAGAAGAGCCAGGGTGCCGCCCATGATATGGCGAAGATGCACCACCTCATGAGCCCCGGACGATAACCGTTTGCTGCCAGTCGAGGGCGGTCATCCCGAAGAAGGACTTGAAGTCGGCATCGGTCATACCCGGGAAGAGTCCGCGCATGGTCGGATCGGGGAAGATCCATGTTTCGAATGACGTTGCCGTCCATGTCAGTATTGCATCGTAATAGCCAAGGGTCGAGCTTGCCTGTGTGCTGACGGTATATGACGGAACCATCGCCTTATAATTGGGGATCGCATCATCGAAGAAGTTCCTGAAATTGATGGTCGGGCCGCCGGGAGGCGTGTACGGTCCCGAGAGAATCAATTTGACGGTGTCGAGCCCCATGATCACCGCCTGGAACGCCGATTGATCAGCCGGATTATAATTGATCAGGTCTGTTTGGGCATTGGGAGGTTCGGTCATCAGATAGTTGAGGCATGCCTGGATGCTTGACGCCGCTCCGGTGAAATAGGTCCGCGCGTCCTTCATTCGTTGAGATCCGTTCGTCCGAAATGCAAGAAATGCGGAGGCCGGCTGCCAGGCCTGCGAGACAGCCGTCGAGCTTGTCGCGTCATAGTCGACATTGTAGGCGGTCACCAGCGAGGCTTCGGTAATGCCCAATTGAAGCACAGCCTTGAGCAAATTGATTTCCGTTGCATCGATCCGGTATGTCTCCGTTGTGGCTCCGTTTGTCAACTGTGGCGTAATGAGGAAGTAATATGTCGAGTTCTCGAGCACGACGGTGAGGTGGTTCACCGCACTTGTGAGAATAGGGAGAAGCGAAGTCTCTATGATATTCTGGTAATAGGAAGGGGGATTGTCTGCCTGCGGTGAAGAGCCTTTCCCGAGGGCGTGACTGAGCGGGCTTTTGAAGGCGCCGAAGAGCCGGTCTTTCATGAGCGTCCCATACGACGAGAGGCTCGTTGACGCGGCGGATTGCAGGATTCCCGGGCCGCTCAGAAAACCAAGACTTCCGAAGAGATTGCGAATATTCGAGTTTGTGCCGATCGAGAGGATGTCGGTGATGGCGAGTCCGAAATGGGCATCCTTGTTGTTCGCATCCAGCGAAAGCGCTTCGGCGTACAGCGCAGCTGCGGCTGAGACATCAAGTGCAGTGGTATCGCCCCCACTGAGGGCAACAAGCTTCGGTATCAAAATCTGGTTTGCCTGGTTGACCTTCTCCGCTGCTGCTGTTGGATCGGCTTGAGTCTCGGTCGGACTGTCTTTCTGGCATGCAGAGAATAAGAAAAGCATCGACGTTATCGATGCAGTGATGAGCAGAATTCGGTTTCTCATGCTACCTCCGTATAAGGTTCTTTATCATTGTAGTGAATTCGGCAAATGATGTCAATGACGGGGAATAGAGGGTAGTGTATCAGTTTGATTGAAAGTTTCAACGCAAAGGCCTGCCTGCGTGCCGACGATCTCAATTCAAAATTCCGTCGAGTGTTCACTTCGGTCCACGACTCCCTACGGGTCTTCGACCCGATAGGGTCGTAGACTTACGAGTCGAAGACTCGTAGAGCAGGCAGGCGCAGAGGTCGCCCCGTAGAGAGAACGGGGCAGGCAGAGAAACGCAGAGTAATGTGCGTGATTTTGCTGTTCTCCGCGAACCCCTGCCTGCGTGCCGACCATTCCGCTATATTGAAATGGTGAATGAATCACTTCGGTCTACGACTCCCTACGGGTCTTCGACCTCTACGAGTCTAACGACTCGAAGAGTCGTAGACCGATAGGGTCATAGACTTACGAGTCGAAGACTCGTAGAGCAGGCAGGTCTGCGTCCTCCCCGCCTGCCTCAAAGATCTTATTGAGACGGGCGGGTGCGACTCTGCGTTGTAGTCTAAAAAGGGAAACTGATACACTACCGAAGAGGGGGGGATTCTCAACGGGGAATCCACGCGAACTTGCCGTAAGGCTCGATCATCTTTTCTTCTTTTGCCGTCTCAACGTCCACCAGGTAGACCCCGTTTCTTCCCGGATCACCATAGGCAAAATACCGGCCCCCGGGAGCAAGCTGTCCGCTCGTCATGTTCCAATTGGTTGTACTGGAGACACACCGCGCAGCGGAGCCGTCTGTGTTGACCAGCCAGGCGGTAACGTACGAAGCGTGCCACGCGAAGAAAAGGATTCGGCCATTCGAGATCGAAAGTCCGTGAAAATATTGCACGGGAAAACCGCTGTTGAAGTAGGCAGAGTCGGCAGTCACAATCGGCTCTGCGACACCCGATGAGATATTGATGCGATAGATCCCCGATTTGTAGGTGCGGTTGTGCGGGTCCATCGGGTTGAGCGGCACGAAAACTTCATCCCCATTCGTCCCCCACGCCGGAGCTCCAGCAAGGACGTACGGAGAGCTGAATACGCGGGTCTCGTCCACCCAAATCTCGTCGGCTATGGCGGGATCGGAGATCTTGTATGCGATTCTGCCGTCCGCTGAGAACGCCGGCGCCTCGACGATACCTTGCGAGGGGATAGCGACACGTGCAATGGAAGATCCGTCCATGAAGGCGACATACATCACCGGTTCCCAACTCCACCCGACGTCCGCGGGTCCGGCGGAATCCTGCGATGTAAATCCAAACCGTGAGCCGTCAAGCGCGGCCGTTATCCACTGAATTCCCATATCGTTCGGCTTTCTGGTCAGGATGAGCGACGCCGATTGTATCTCGGGATCGATGCGATAGAGCCGGTGGCCGTCCTGAGGATGCCATACTCCGTCGATGTGAGGACTCAAGAGGAGACCGGTTGGGATATGGAATGCCGTAAAATCATCGTGTCTTATTGAGGCCGAATCAGTCTGAGTTGAATCGACGCGGACGGTATCGGCGGGGATAATGTCATCGATCGGAATGAAGGGGGGTGCTATGGGATTCTCGTCTTCGAAGAGATTCACACAGCCGACCAGTATCAAGGGGATTGAAATGATTGCCAGGATGAAGGGGACTGTGGGAAATCTTGAGATTGTCATCGCCGTTTGAAATATCATTTATAGCCGCCGGGAAGCCGGAAGAAGGGAGCGAAATCGCCCGTTTCGCTTATGAACCGTGATGCGGCTGCGATTCTGGGTATGAGATAAGCGACCGCGCCCACCGTCACCGTTACTCCACCCGCAACAAGAATTGCCTTGACCCATGTCTCGGTGCTATCGGATCTATCCTGATCGGTTTCGACGGCAGCGGATTCGGGATTGAGAGCCTCCTGGGAAGTCGAGCATCCGGTCGACCAGAACAAGAACGCGAATATGACCAGGGAAACCGATGATTTACTCATTTTTGATTTCATAGTTGGCTCACAATTGTTCTATTGTTCAATCTACTCTGTCAAGGGAGGGGAGTTGTCACGGAAGTGTCAAAAGGAGGTCAAGAAGAAAGTACGAAGTAAGAAGTGCGTAATACGAAGTGAGACGAATGAAGAGGTCAGAGAGGGCTTTGTAGGTCGGAATGTTATTCCGACTGGGTCCAGAGGTTTACCGCTTGATCGATCTCATCACGAAGAGAAGGGGAGGAATGAACGCTGATCCCGCATTTCCCGCTTTCGCGGGGACGGGAATGGCCGCGGGAAGCTGAAAGCCGACCGCTATCTCAACCTCCATTTCCCAGGGTGTCGGGAACCATTTCCCGACACATAATTGCATCTCTCCCCAATATTCTGTAATGTTCATCGGCCATGGGAGGGATCGGAATTCAGAACCCGCGGTGACTTATCGATAACCGGAATGCTGCTAATCGACACGGTAGCAGAGTGCCGGGTATCGGTTGGTTGCTGCGGGTTTTCTGTTTACGCAGATGTCGCTGATTGACGCGCCTGCCTGCCGACCATTTTCAGAGCCCTGAAAATTGGCCAATCACTTCGGCAGGCAGGCCCTTTTTCAAAGGGGGAGGCGATCTCTCAGGAGGCCGGCCAAAACATCCATAGCGTATCAAGGGCCAAATTGAGATTCGATCCCAAGCTCGGGAATCCCCCAAATTCATTCGCACAAATCATTGCTTTTCCCTGCGAGACCACATACATTAAGCGGAAATGAAAATATCGACCCGCCAGCGGTTAGGGAGGAACTGAAATGGCGATTTGAGGACCTCCGGATTGATTGGGTAAGAACGGAGGTTTTGCATTTTTATCGGTTCATCAGGTGATCGGGACATGGGGAAAGGTCGCGTCTTTGTCCCAAATTGACTCTTCACTGTTGGAGGCTGCATGAAGAGGGTGTTGTGTGCGATTATTGTTGGACTATGCGTTCTCTTCCCCGGCTGCCCGGTACGGTCGCTCTCGCCACTGTTCTATAACGGAGAGATTGTTTTCGATCCGACACTCATAGGGACGTGGGAGAGTTTGGAATCGTCCGAAACCTTCATGTTTGAGAAGTGGGGAAATAAGAAATACATCATGATGGTAAAAGGGAAAGACGGGGATACGACGGTGTACAATGCTGAGCTCGGGAAACTCGGTACGACATGGTTCCTGGATCTGTATCCCGGCGGCAAACGCAACGATTATGCAGACATGCCGACGCACATGATTGCCAGGATGGATCTTGGCAAAGACACCATGCGAATGGCTATGCTCGAAGGAGATTGGATGGAAAAGATGATCGAGAGCGGAAAACTCACGATCTCCCACTGGCGCAACAATCGAGAGATGGTCCTCACTGCGTCGACAGATGAGCTTCAGAGGGTCGTGCGGCAATATGCGGATGATGAAAAGGCGTATCCGGACACGTCGGTTCTTGTCCGACAAAATAAGTAAGAATTCAGAATCCAGAAGTCAGAGGCCATTGAGGGCTTTGTGGGTCGGAATGCCATTCCGACTGGGTAGACCGAGGTCAAGCGGGCTTTGTAGGTCGGAATGCTATTCCGACTAGGTCACACAAGGAGCAAGAGTGGGGCGTAAGACGGGAGAGGAGAGGGCTTTGTAGGTCGGAATGACCTGCCTCGCCGAAGTGTTTCACATACGCAGGCGGGTATTCCGACTGGGTCCAGAGGTTTACCGCTTGGGCGATCTCATCCTGCCTACGCTCGGAAAGCGAGCTTCGGCAGGCAAGCCCCTCGCCCCTTCTCTTGAGAAGAGAAGGGAGTGTAAACCGCTTTGAAGAACCGAGGTATTGCCCACGGCTTTAGCCGTGGGGTAAACAGACAACAGATAACAAGCCAAACCGTTTTAACGGTTTACCGCATGGGCGATCTCATCCCTGCCTGCGGGCCACGCCCCCGGTTGAAAACCGGGGTCTACAAGCCCGACTGTGAATCACAATCCCCCTTAGGGGATGGGAAAGCAGGTATCAGGAGCGGGCTTTGTAGGTCGGAATGTCATTCCGACTGGGTGGACCGAGGTCAGAAATAGTGGGCCTTTGTAGAGTCCGATCTCTGATCAGACAGGAGAGGCGATGTCGGTGATTCCAGAAGGCAAAGGTCAAAAGTCAAATTGGGGCCGAAGAGAAAACAAACGCCAAAGATTCACTCACGATGTTGAGCAACGTTTTCAAAAGGAGGCAGTCATGCGAATATTGCAACTTCTTTGTTTTACTGTGGTCTTGTCTTCGCTCTCGTTGGCTCAGATCCCAAACTCCGGATTTGAGAGCTGGGCGGCTGATCCTGACACGAACTATAACCCTGTCGGTTGGGAGACCTCCAATGGTTATCCTATGGTCAGCGTCGAACCTGTTACTCCGGGCCACCAGGGTACGTATGCAATGAAAGTGAAAACCCTGGATCTGGGATTTATAATGTTGCCCGGAGTTGCCATTATGCAGGCCAGATATAATTTCGCCCAGACACCCACGAAGTTTGGCGCCTGGGTGAGGTCAACCATCATGACAGGAGATACAGCATTCATCATTGTGGCACTCATGAAGGGTGATACGGTCATCGCGGCTACAGACAGCTGCACGTTCAAAATCGATTCGTCGTACAGTCAATATACATATCTGGAATTCCCGATTGCCGTCGTATCCGGTTCTACGCCCGATTCGCTCTACGTCATGGTAGCGTCGGGCCTTGGGACAAATTCGCAGGCAGGGACAGAACTCATCGTCGACGACATTGCATTCACAAATGAGGGTCCTGTGAATGTTTTGACAGAACGCGGTCTTCCCGAAGCTTTTTTACTGGATCAGAATTATCCAAATCCGTTTAATCCGGAGACAGAGATCAGATTTCAGGTTCCAGAGATCAGAGGTCAGACGTCAGAGGTCAGAAATGTGAAGCTGGCTGTATATGATCTTCTGGGAAGAGTGGCGGCTGTGCTGGTTGATGAGACGCTTCCGGCCGGCAGGCATCGTGCCATTTGGAATGCTGCGGGCAGCCCGAGCGGGATCTATTTCCTGCGTTTGGAATCGGGCGGATTGGTGGAAACGAGGAAGATGGTTTTGGTAAGGTGAGGGATCAGAGGTCAGCGGTCAGAGGCGCGTGAGGGCTTTGTAGGTCGGAATGACCTGCCTCGCCGAAGTGTTTCACATGCGCAGGCGGGTATTCCGACTGGGTTCAGAGGTTTACCGCTTACTCATCCCCCCGCCTACGCCTTGAGAAACAGGCTTCGGCGGGTAAACCGCCCTTCTCTTCCGCCAAACAACTGGCGGACAGGTACGAAGAGAAGGGGAGGTTGATTCGCGGCAGTGTTTGAACCAGGATACACAGATTAGAACATTACCAAGATTACGGGAAGCAGGAACTGACCGCTGAGAGCTGACTGCTGACAGCTCATAACTCAATCTCAAAATGTTAAAATACTCACATACGCACGGACTGCGCTACCGGGCCAACCTCACATCCGTTGCTCTTTGTCTGCTGCTTCTTTCCGGCTGCGCGGGCACAAGTGTGCGCAGAAACGAGCCGCTTCCTCCCGCGGAGCAGTTGGCCGGGAAGGATGTCTCCTTCACGACGCTCGGGGGGGACAAGGCGGAGGAGGCGAAGTTTGTCGCATTGGAATCGGACACGCTTCTCTACGAGGTGGAGAATGCAACACAGAAGGTTCCGACGGAAAGTCTTGCCGTTTTCACAAAGCTGGCCGGGAGTGGGACGGAGATAGGTGCTTTCATGGGGGTAGCGGCCGGGGTTTTGATAGTAACCGCGACATGGGAAGATAGAAAGGATGGTCTGGACGGATTATTGAACGGTCCGCTCAAAGTCTTTGCGTATGGTCTCATCTCTCTCGGCGGGGCCGGGGTTGGAGCACTCATCGGTGGTGCGTCCGATCCGCACGAAGAATACCGTCTGGTGCGCGAGGTTTTAATTCCGGTGTCGGAGGAGGTATTGACGGGCGACGTGTTCTCCATCCCCTGGGGAGACCGGACCGTGAGGGTGCCGCGACATAGTGTTCAGATTCAGAGAGATTCGGTCGCCACAAGAGTGGTGGTTCCTTTGGATTGGCTGGTGAGGTGAGAAGACAGAGATCAGAAGTCAGAGGTCAGAAGGCAGAGGTCAGAGAGGGCTTTGTAGGTCGGAATGCATGCCCGACATGCTCTGTGGCGGGCTATTCCGACTGGGTCACACAAGGAGCAAGAGTGGGGCGTAAGACGGGAGAGGAGAGGTCAGTGAGGGCTTTGTAGGTCGGAATGCTATTCCGACTGGGTCCAGAGGTTTACCGCTTAGGCGAACTCATCCCTGCCTGCGCCCTGAGATACGGGCTCCGGCAGGCAGGCCCCTCGCCCCTTCTTTTCCGCCAAACAACTGGCGGAGAAGGGGAGGATGATCGGAAAGCGGGCTTTGTAGGTCGGAATGCTATTCCGACTGGGTCCAGAGGTTTACCGCTTGAGCGATCTCATCCCGCGCCTTGATTCCGGCGCTGTTCCACGCCCAAGGATGAAATCCCAGGGCTATAAGCCCGAATGCGAGTCTCAATCCCACTTCAAGGGGGATGCATTCGGAAACTAATAACTGTAAACTAATAACTGTTACCGTCCACCCCCATGAAAACTCTCCCCCTCATAGCCCTCGTCTTACTGGCCTGCGCTGATCCAGTGGAGCAGCGGGTGAGGGTCACCAAAGAAGACCTCCTGAAGGGGATCGAAGTGTCAGCCCCGGTGAGAATTCACACGTTCAGCGGCTCGGTGTATCTCGCGGTGGAAGGATTTACCGTCAGGAACGATACGATTTCCTGCTCCGGACAGGAATACGGCCCAACCCGGTCGCTCGAGGATAAGTCGTCATGGCGAATCCCGGTCGACAGCGTCGTCGGGATAGAGTATTTCGTCGTGAAAACTCCTCCTCTCCGCAGCGTCGGAAATCTCCTTTCCGGCACGACTGCCACCATCTACACCGCCTTTGGGGGGCTCGTTCTCTACAAGGCGCTCTTCGGATCCTGTCCCACCTTCTACACGTTTGACGGCGAACAACCGATCCTTGAAGCCGAGGGATTCTCGTACAGTATCGGCAAGTACTTTGAGGGGAGCGATCTCGACCGGCTTCAAATGCAAACCCCACCCGACGGCAGAGTTCGGCTTGCCGTCAGAAACGAGGCCCTCGAGACGCATTATATCAATCAGGTTGAACTGTGCTACGTCGATCATCCTGCGGGAACAGAGGCATACCCGGATGCGGATGGGGAATCGGCGCATATCATGAAACCGAAAGCGCCGGTGCGGGCCGTCAGCCTCAACGGCCGCGAGATCCTGGGCTCGATTCTGGGTCGGGACGCGGAAGCCTATGAAAGCGACGACAACACAACCTCTGACCTTCTTCCCCGGGGAAAGAGAGATTATGTTGAATGCGAATTTGAGAATTCGTCCGGCAGCTCCGCGATGACCATTGTCCTCCGGGGCCGCAATACACTGCAGAACACGGTGCTGCTCTATGATGTCATGATGCGCAATCAGGGGCCGTTGGTTACGGAATGGGTCCGGAAAGTGAACGAGAATCCGCTCTACTCGTGGCGACTCTACCGGTGGTACAGGGAGCACTCGGGGATCCGGGTCTTCGTCGAGCGGGACGGGCAATTCGTGGAGGCGGGGCGTATTCCCGATACCGGACCAATCGCGTGGAAAGAGACCGCGGTGCAGGTTCCTGTTGATCCGGGGAGCAGACGTGTTCGTCTCCGATTCTCTTTCCTTCCCGAAAGCTGGGCGATCGATTGGATCGGCTATGATGAACAGGCCTTCGAGGCAAGCGGGTTCGCGCATCTCTCCCCGGTTGCGGCGACAAACAACAGGGGGATGGAGAACAAAGAGAATGTACAGTCCCTTCAGGGTGATGATGATGACTATCTGGTCACCGGTCCCGGGACTGCGGTTGAGCTTTCGTTCGTCGTGCCAACGCACGTTGAAGGGATGAGGACGTTGTTCGTCCGGAGCAAAGGGTATTATATCGAATGGATACGCGGTGAATGGCTGAAGGCACGTGACGACCTCATTGTGTTTGATATTTCGAATCCCGGAAAGATCTCGAAGGATCTCGCAGATCTCTGGCATCAGAAGCGCGCTGCAATCAAAGAAGATTTCTATGCTCACAAGATACCCCTTGTGCCGTAGAGCGCCGGTCACGGCTCTCCTGGCGGTGATACTCGTATGCGGGATGGGTTGCGCTGTGGAGCCGGCGCGGATCCCCGAGCTCTCGGTGTTGGGAAGCTTTGCCGACGTTGTCCACGGGGGAGGGCGGCTCGAGAACGTGGAGCTTGTGGCGCTGCAGAATGACACGCTGTTTGTTCTCGGCGGTTCGTTCGCGGCCATTCCGCAGGATTCGATCAAAACCATTTCATTGAGAACGGAGGAGAGCCGGACGTGGATCGTCTATGTCGTTCTGGGTCACCTCCTCCCTGCGACGGCCTTGTCATTTTCGAGTGAGATCGATATTCAGCGCATCGCAGTGGTGATGGGAGGCGTAGGGATCATCACCTGGGCGTCGTGGGAGCTCAGCACCCCGCAGTCGGTCTTCCGGTTTCCGCCGGGTGAGTCCGACATGAAGGAGCTTGCGCTTCATCTTCGGTTTCCGTACGGCGTGGAGCGGAGCCGGCTTGAACAGATAGACTCCCTTGCCCAAAGGAGTGTGCGATGAGATCCGTTGCCATAGCAGCGGTGATCCTGGGAGCGACGATGTCGCTTCCAGCACAGGAGATTCGGGACTTGCGGTTTGACGTCGGGTACGGGATTGCCCCGAGGCTATCGGGTCAGGGCCGGGGGATGAACGGTTTCCACGCGATCGCCGCCGGCAGGCTTTCGTGGGGAGAGGTGAGCCTCCATTACGAAACGAGGATGAGTTCTGCTTCCTCCGGTGGGTACGGGAATGAAGAAAACGGCACCACAGTTTCGTTTCAGGTTGGCACAACGGTGACCGGCGCTCACGGTGAGTTCACGGTTTCGGCCGGTCTTGGGAGTTTCAGAGCGAAAACGACGATCCGCAACGAATACTATGACTATACGAATTTCACATTTGTTCAGACAGTGACGACGCAGGAGGTCTCAAAGCTTGCGATTCCGGCCGACATAAGGATGTGCTGGAATTTCTCCGACGGTTTCGGCCTGGGTGCGGCGGTTCTCGGAG
>Ga0209212_1008472_pt1 | contig 11032 bp, 2 predicted proteins | sample RifGroC2_FD_183996 | JGI IMG/M metagenome (GOLD analysis project Ga0209212, IMG submission 183996) | Groundwater microbial communities from Rifle, Colorado, USA - Groundwater C2 (SPAdes) (version 2) | ecosystem: Environmental > Aquatic > Deep subsurface > Groundwater | place: Rifle, Colorado... | reverse complement strand
GCGGCGATGGCATCGGGCGATAAAGTTGCGGCCGCCTCCGGCGTTACCGACATCGGCTCCAACGCCGTCGATACGGCCTATAATATCGTGACGGTCCCCGCCAATGCGACGACGACATGGTCGGTAGCCGGTACTGCGGCGGTTTCGACTTCGAGCGCACCCGCCGCCGGCAGTTTTGCTGCGAACGCAATTTTAAACACGATAGCGGTTTCCGGCTCGACGGCGAACGCGGTCGCTAAAGTTTATGTCAACGGAGCATACAGGCAGTCGATCGCGCTTGACGGCAGCGGCAACGGCTCAGCGGCAGTATCCGGCACGGCGCTCGCCGCAGGCGATACTCTCGGCTACCAGTTGATCGAAAGCGGCAAACTGGTTTCGACGCTGGTTAACGACGGTTCCGTTCCGTACGCGACGCTCGACGGCGCATCGGGCACACTGCTCGCCGACGCCGACTTCTTAATAAACGGCGCAACGGCGCAGGCATACAAAAATAGCGCGGGCGATATAACAGCTAACGTGACGTTCACGAACGACTCCTGGACTTCAAGGACCACTCCAGCCGCGCTTGCAGGTTCATCCGGCGCCGCTCACAGCGTGACCACGGGCAACGGCCTTTCAGGCGCGCTCGCCGCCGGCCAGACGATACAGGCAGCGATAGTGAACGCTAACGGCAACACATCGGCCGCGGTTTCGTGCGGCACGATCCCCGCCGCGCCCACGGCGTTAGCGATCCCCGCAGTAGCGGCAAAATCGAACGCGAATTATATAACCGCCGCCTCTGCAACCGACCAGAGCATAAATGCCACATTTGCCCTCGAGCCTTCGGCTGGAACGATAAACTTTACTTTGAAAAGTTTTGGCGCCGCTCAAACGGTAACGGTTTCATATGCGGCAAATACTGCGTCAACGGTAACCAATGCGACCGGCCTCAACGTTAATGGATTGACGACCGACGGCGAGCTGAATGAATTATCGTCCACCATAACCACTACCGCATCCGGCAACACAAGTTTGAGTTACTCTCAGAACACTACTGGTTTAATACTTGATAAAACAGCGCCTGACGCTCCCGTGACTGTTTCAGTAGTACCGGTCGGCGGCACCGTGGTTGCCGATACTCTTAATACGACCAACACTAATATGACGGCTTCCGCCTCGATCGCGGCCGGCCAGGCCACCGGCGGTTCGGCAAAATTAAAAATCGGCGGCACGATCGTTGCCGTTGATAATTCAATTGCGTCCGGCGATGCTGCCGTTAATTTCGATATCGGCGTCAGCGATAATTCAGCGCTTCAAACGGCAATCGCCGTCGGCGGACTCGTTACCGTCGAACTTTTCGACATATCGGGCAATTCTTCGACCAGCGCGGTTGATAATCCGACGCTTGTCGTAGATTACATAGTTCCCGCCGCTCCCATAATTTCATCTCCCGCTATAACCGCTGACCTTGGAACGCGCGGGAATACGTCCGATCATATAAATAATTTATTGAAAACGAATTTTGCGGATTTTAAAGTTAATGTATCGAATACTAATGCAGGCAACGAATCTGGAACGCTTTACGTTCAACTTTCCGATACCGGCGCCCACAGCGTAACCGATGGCGGCAGCGCGATAGCGGCCGGCGCCGGCGCATCTGATAAAGGTAATTTTGCCGCCGGCGCGATAGACGCATTCGTAGCAGGCAATATAACGGTTACTGCCCGGGTCGTCGATGCGGCCGGCAATCCGTCGTCTTTAGCATCCGGCGTATTGAGCGGCTGTCTCGATCTGACTTCGCCGACTGCTTCGATACCTTCCGCTGCCGGTTCGGATAATAATTCAACGGCCCTGGTAATGACTTTTTCCGAGCCGCTTTATGTGGCCGGAACCGCTATCGGCGATTCGCAAAGCGTTAAAACTTATTTCGCTTATGACGGCACCGCCGGTAACTACGTAAGCGCGGTTTATGGCGCATCTGCAATGACCGTTACATTCGCTTTTACGGCCGGCGAAAACGGCAAAATGATAAGCCCTTCAGCGGCTACTCTTACAGACGCGGCCGGCAATCTTTATGCGCCTCAGAATAAAATTTATAACGCGTCGCAGACCAGATGGATGGCTGAGGGTTCCGACATAATTCCTCCTGCCGCCACTATTGAATCGTCAGGCGCGACGAATATTACGCTTACTTACAGTGAGGCGTTATACGATAATATGGGCGTTGCTATCGCCGATTCGGCGGATATAAAAACTAAATATACCGCCGCCGGCGCGACTATAACAACCGCTGTTTACAGTTCTTCCGCCAAAACCGTCACTTTCACGCTTTCCGGCGCGGGCGTCGGAAGCACAGTCGCCGCTAACGCCGCCGCCTTGTTCGACTCGAGCGGAAACGGTCACGTCCCTGTAACATATTATTATCACAACGGCACCGGCAAATGGAATGCGAATAGCGATATTACCTCGCCTACGGCCGTTTTCGCATCGACAAGCGCCGCGGACGTAACGCTCACATTTACAGAACCCTTATATGACAATACTGGCGCCGCTATAGCCGATTCGGCGGATATAAAAACTAAATTCACCGCGAGCGTTGCAAGCATAACTTCGGCTACATACAGCACTTCCGATAACGGCGTTACATTCGTTCTTTCCGGCGCGGGCGCGAACGCTTCTGTAGCGGCCAATGCCGGCGAATTATGTGACGCGGCCGGTAATGCGTATGTTCCGGTGACTTATTACTATGACGAAGGAGCGCTCAAGTGGGTAAAAGCCGGCGAATTTACAGTTCCAGTTCTTTCGTACTGGAAGATGAATATGAATTCATCTGGCGACGCTAAGAGCATAGAACTTACGTTTAATAAGTCTGTTGCTGTGGCGAATCTCGATCTTTCGAAGATAAGCGTCGATGACTCCTCGCTTTCCGGCTCGAATGCTCAGGCGCTTTCCGGCGCGGCTAAAACACAGACCTCGTCGACCGTTATAACACTTACCGCTCTTGGGCCTGCTGTCGTCAGCGGTATAAACGCGAACGCTTCGATCAAAACATCGACGGCATCGAATTATACGCTCGTACTTGCCGCCGGCGCGTTTACTGACGTGAATAGCATGCAGTCGGCCGCGAACGCGAATTACGGCATTCCTTCAGAGTTTGTACCTGATACGACAGCTCCGCGTATGACTGGCGCCGTCGGCGAAGTAGAACCGCTTGCGGCTGACCGCTTTATAAAGATAACATACGACGATTATATGACCACCGCGGCTGACGAAACCGCAAATTATTCGATCACGACTGCCGGCGGCGCGTCGCTTATCGACGGTACTAAAACCGCCGATACGACCGGCTGGCTTGTAACTTCTTCTGCCGCAATGGCATCGGGCGATAAAGTAGTTGCCGCCTCCGGCGTTACCGACATCGGCTCCAACGCCGTCGATACGGCCTATAATATCGTGACGGTTCCTGCCACCGCTACAAACACATGGTCGGTAACCGGTACTGCGGCGGTTTCGACTTCGGCCGCGCCTGACGCCGGCAAGTTTGCGGCGAACGCCATTTCGAACACAATATCGGTTTCGGGTTCGATAGCTAACGCGGTCGCTAAAGTTTACATTAACGGATCATACAGGCAGTCGATCGCGCTCGACGGCAGCGGCAGCGGTTCCGCCGTTGTGACCGGTACGGCGCTTGCCGCAGGCGACACTCTCGGCTACCAGTCGATCGAAAGCGGCAAACTGGTTTCATCGCTTGTCAATGACGGCACCGTTCCATATGCGACTCTTGACGGCGCATCGGGCACGGCGCTCGCGGATGCCGACTTCGTGATAAATGGCGCAACGGCGCTGGCATATAAGATTAGCGCGGGCGAGATAACCGCCAATGTGACCTTCACGAACGACTCCTGGACTTCAAGGACCACTCCCGCCGCGCTGGCAGGTTCATCCGGCGCCGCCCACAGCGTGACCACCGGCAACGGCCTCGCAGGCGCGCTCGCCGCCGGCCAGACCGTACAGGCCGCGATAGTGAACTCTAACGGCAATACATCGGCCGCGGTTTCATGCGGCACGATCCCCGCCGCGCCCACGGCGTTAGCGATACCCGCCGTAGCCGCGAAATCTAACGCGAATTATATAACGGTTGCTTCCGCAACGGACCAGAGCTTAAATGCGACATTTGCCCTGGCGCCTTCCGAAGGGACGATAAATTTTACGCTGAAGAGCATCGGCTCGGCTCAAACGGTGATCGTTTCATTCACCGCAAATACTTCAGCGACGGTGACCAACGCGACCGGTCTAAATGTTGACGGATTAACGGCCGAAGGCCAGCTGGCTGAATTCTCGGCCGCCATTACCACTATCGCATCCGGCAACACCAGTTTGAGCTATCAGCATAATACGACCGGCTTAATACTGGATAAAACCGCGCCTGACGCTCCTGCGAGTGTGGCGGTAGTACCGGTCGGCGGCACCGTGATTGCCGATACTCTTAATACGACCAACACTAATATGACGGCTTCGGCTTCTATTTCGGCCGGCCAGGCGGCAGGCGGCTTTGCCGAATTAAAGATCGGCGGTTCGACCGTTGCCACGGATAATTCGATTGCGGGCGGCGATACCGGCGTTGCATTTGATCTCGGCACCGGCAATAACTCGGCGCTTCAATCAGCCATTGCAGCGGGCGGAGCGGTTACGGTAAAACTTTATGATATATCGGGCAATTCTTCGACCAGCACGGTCGGCAATCCGACGCTCGTTGTAGATTATGTGATTCCTGCCGCGCCGATTGTTTCGTCTCCCGCTATAACGGCAAACCTTGGAACGCGCGGCAATACATCGGACCATATTAATAATTTATTAAAAACCAATTTTGCGGATTTTAAAGTTAACGTAGCGAATACGAACGCCGGTAATGAATCCGGAACGCTTTATGTGCAACTGACCGATACCGGCGCTCACAGCGCTACTGATAGCGGCAGTGCCATAGCGGCCGGCGCCGGAGCATCCGACAAAGGCAATTTTGCCGCTGGCGCCATAGATACCTTCGTAGCCGGCAATATAACGGTTACCGCCTGGGTCGTAGATGCGGCCGGCAATCCTTCGTCTACCGCGGCCAGCGTATTGAGCGGCTGTCTCGACCTGACCGCGCCGTCGCTGTCAACCGCGCTGAAAGCCACTTCGAATTCGAACGCTTCGTACGCAAAAGCCGGAAATACCGTTACATACACTTTGAACATGTCAGAGGCCGTTACCGCCGTTATAAATACCGGCGCCGCAATGAGCAATGTTTCGGGCGCCATAACTGATCTTGCCACAACGTCATCGAGCAGTAAAACGATCGATGGTACTGTGAGCGCCGGAGATAACGGCGCGGTAGCGTTAACCGCCGGCGATTATACGTTTATGGATGCGGCCGGCAACACATCTGTGGCGGCTTATACCGATATTAACACCGCGGCGGCTAACGTGATTACGGCCGATACAACGGTTCCGACGATAACCGGCGCAGCCTTTGCCGGCGATAATGCCTATATCGATATAACTTTCAGTGAAGGCGTTTATAAGACCGGCAGCGCCGCATTGACCCCGACCGAGTTTGCCGTGACATTCACGCAGAACGGCGGCAGTGCGACGAACGCGACAATTTCATCGGTCAAGAAGAACGATAATGCGGCTGAAGTTTCCGCCAGCGCTTTAACCGGCGGCGAAACTACTATCCGCGCATTCCTTGCGATTACCGGAACGCCGAGCGGCGTTGAGACCTTAGAAATTAAACCCGCGAATGCTACTTCGATATATGACGTTGCCTCTAATGCAATGGCGAACACGCAGACCACCGGCGTGAAGACATTTAACGGTCAGACTCCGCCGGCGATAACAAACGCCACTCTTGCGGCCGACAATTCATACGTTGACGTCGAATTTAGCAAAGGTGTTTATAATAGCAGCCTTGCGGCATTGACTAAGAATGAATTCGCCCTCCAATTCGCGCAAAACGCCGGTAACGCGACAGGCGCAAGCATCGTTACCCTTACTAAAACGGATACTAATCCATTGGCGGGCGGCGAAACCGCTATAAGGTTCAACATCACAATAACGGGCATACCGAGCGGCGTTGAAACTATATCTGTTAAACCCGCCAGCGGCTCTTCAGTTTATGACTCTACGTCGGTCGCGATGCCGGAATCTCAAATCAGTGCCGCGATATCTTTGAACGATAAACTCGCGCCGTCGGATCCTACAGTACCTCAACTCCTGCTGCTTTCGTTCAATAACGTAACGGGCGACGTCGTCGCGGCAAGTGAAATTACTTCTTCGGAATCGAGTTATCTTGATATTTATATTTCTTCAACATCTCCTGACGGTGCGACGGTGCCTACGGCCTCAGAAGCATCCGCGTCTACAGCGCATAGCGGCACTTTAATGACGGTCGTCGGAGTGCCGAAAACATTTACCGACAGCATTTATTACAGATTCAGGGACGCGCTTGGAAATAAATCGAACTGGGTAAGAAAATGCACCGTAGGCCTGACTCCCGGCACATATAAAAAAGTATCCGCACCGAATCCTACGGTATTGGGCGACTCATATCTGAGCGGCAATACGCTTCAGGTCGGCACCGGTTCCGCTACCGCCATTTACGATGTAACTTATAACGCGACCGCTAAGAGCATAATGAACGCCATAGAAGCGACGGACACATTCACCATAAACGCCAGCGGCCTTGTCAGTGAGATTGACGATTCCATAGCCAATGAAGGTTCGTCGAACTCCATTGCTCTTACCTCTTCCGAATGCGCGGCAACGGTGAATGTATCGGCGGCCGCAGCTTACCAGACCTTGCTTACCGGAACCGCCGCTGCGGTCACGATGCAAAAGGGAATTATCGACGTAACCGGAATTGCCGCTGCGACGCTAAATATAACCGCCGCGGCCGATGTTAAGTCTATCGCGACCGGTAAGACTTTAGCCGCGGTGAGCGGCGCGTATACCATCGAGATCGCCGGCGCATCCTCGGCTGCAGTAAGCGGCGCTGTGACTGCGTTAACGATAAGCTCAGCCGTAGGCACTTTGGATGTCGGTGCCGAAGTTACGACGCTAAACGCTAATGATAGTATAACTACTTTAAATATTAACACCGGCGGCGTACCGACATTAAATGTAACCGATACTAAGACCGTATCGGCCCTGAATATCGGTGCTGTGAAGACGAACGCGATGACGATATCCGCAACGGGTACAGGCGCCGTTACGACCGCGTCCGTGACCGCGGACCTTACATCATGCGCGCTTACGGTTAATGACAGCATCCCCGGCACCGCCGCTATTGGTGCCTTAAACGTAGCGGCGCAAACGACGAGTTTCACTACCGCCGGCACGGGAACGATAACAGCTATGAATATTAACGGTGCGGTTCCCGCGCTTACAGTTGGAACGGCGGTAACGACCCTTGATGTTAAGGCGAATGTAACTACTCTGACTGCTGGTGCGGCTATCGGCACGCTGAGTTCTTCTGCTGCTGCGACCGTTACTACTTTGACCGTAAATTCAGGCGGTTCGATCACTGCCAACACAGGCGCGGGCAACCTCACGATAACCAATATCGATCAGAGCGGCGTTGCGGCCGACGTATCAGCCGCTCTCGGCAGCATGACCACGACGATAACATCTGTGAAAGGCCATGCTACCAACAAGTTGACGCTTACCACCACTGCCGCATCGACACTTAACGTCGTTTCCGGTAATGTCGACCTCTCGGGATGCGCAAGTTCCACTCTCAATGTTGTAGCCACAGGCACAACGAAGGTAACTGCGACAGGCCGAACATTAGCGGCAGTATCCGGCGCTCAGACGATCGAAATAGCGGGCGCGTCGGCGGCAACTGTAAACGGCGCTGTTACGACATTGGTTGTAAGTGGCGCCTTAACCGGCACTTTAACGATAAGCGCGTCGGTAACCACGGTTAATGTTGGAACTGCTTCCCAGGCGTCTGCGTTTACGGTTGGAACTTTGAGTATTGGTACTTCTGGCGCTGTTACAACGCTTAATGTAAAAGGCAGCTCGACAACCGCAGTCAATAAGCCGACAATTACATCTTTAAATACTACCGGCACCGGAACGTTGACCAACCTTAATATAGGTGCGGCAGCTAATTATGACGGCACGGTCGGGACATTAACATTAGTTTCAACCGCTACCGGCGTTACAGTCGGAGCAACCGGTGATATTTCCACTGCGGTCACCCTGCCGGACGCTTATGCAGGCATGTGGACTTCGTCAACGAAAAACTTAACGGCGTCTACTTTTACAGTTACGGCGGGTTCTAAATTAGTTGGCACTATAAATCTTAACTTATCCGACAACGTTATTACGACTTCAGCAACTATAACTTATCATAGAGCGAATGGATATGGCAGCGGCGCTACGGCGGCTCCGTCAAATGTAACTGCGACTTATAATGCGACCTCTAATTTAACTTCGAATGTAATAACTTTAGGAAGTATTTCTACTAACCTAGACACTTTTGGTTATGGTGCGGCTTCAAACTTGCAGGGCGTAGGCAGCCAGCGATTCCAAATTACCGTTCAGAGCGGCGCGACCAATCCGATTATCATAAAACCGTAATTAGCTCCCCAAACATATAATATATGTAATCTTTGGCTTTAAGAATTTTTTTAACTTTCGAGAATTTAAGGTCTTAGGTTTAATTATTTAAAAAATAGCACGACAATATTTTATGCGACAAAAAGGAAGGCTGGCGCTATAATTTTCCCAGCCTTCCTTTAAATATTATTAACTCAATAAATTATAATGAATGTTTTTATATTTGACATTTAATGTTCAACCGGTTTTCATTCGACCGTTATCGCACCGATGCATGCCATTTCCTCCTGTCGAAAAGCACGATAAGTTTGTCCGGCACCGCTGCGGTGCAATGTTTGGTGGCTTCGTCGAAAAGAACTCGAGTTGCTCGATGGGATAGCTTTTCACATACTTTTCTTTGTTTTTTTTCGAGACCGTATCTATGAAACGGTTGGTATTGGCCATTCTAAAATATTAGTTTAATTAATGCTTGCCGGCCGGGCTAATGCCCTTCTTATTTCACCAGAGTGACCGTAAGCGAATAACCCTCGATCTTGCCGTCGTACGGGACGATCTTAAAATGAGTTATATTCGATGCGCCTACGATGTCGGCCGCAGCCTTGATGGTGTTGAGTTCGCCGATCTTCGATGAGTATCTGGTCGGGCTGAGGGGAAGGCCCTGGGTGCTTCCCGAAAGATAGTACAGCACTTTAACGCCGCAGGTGTCGTTATTGGCGTCGTTCAGGTAATAATTGATGGTCACTTCGTTGCTTGAAAGCGTGGCTGACGCGTTATATACGACCGGCAGCCTGTTTATGACGACGCTGTCTGTGGCGGTCAGCAGATTAATATTGACGCCGTTTATCATGACCGAGTCGGTGCTTTTGAGCGGGTCGATGAACTCGCTTACCTTGCTGTCAACGCTGCTTTTGGCCATTATATAATTTTTGACGAGATTATCGAGATTCGTGTTGCCGATCGCGAATATAGCGTCTTTGGTAGCCGCCGTTATGTATTTATTGCGGATGATCTTCGCCAGCTGGGTTACGATGCTTTCGATCACTGCCAGCTGATTTGTCAGGATGGAATCGGCGTTTTTTTCGATCTGAAGCTCGATGTTCGATTTTCCCGCGGCGTCGCTTAAATTCGATGACGCGATAAGAACGTCGTAATTGGATTTAATTGCGCTCACGTCTTCGAGCATCGCGATAGCCCACGCCGTCGAGCGTTCGTTCGTTTTGACGCTTACGCTCGTCCTGCCGCTTAATTCGGGGTCGTATGGGATGCGGCCCAGCAGCTGGCGGAACAGGACCTTGCCGTCGCCTTTGAACTGTATGAGAGCGAAGGTTTTCGGAGCCGAAGCGGAGAGGACGGGTATGGAAACGAATGCGCTGATGATCGAATTGGCGTCGCTTTTTATCTCGCATTTGGCGATGAGCGCTCCGGTCTCGATATTAATAATTTCAGCTTCGCGGTTCGCGATTATGTCGCGATTGGGCGCCATGGAATAAGCGGGCGCAGAATTTAAAGAAGAGTAGTCGATGGTCGATGTCAGATCGATCACCTTATCCCCGGCGTTTAAAACGCTTCCGCCGAGTGTCCCGCCGCCGCCGCCACCGCCGCAGCCGGTGTTGACAGAGAACGCTAAAACAACTAAAATTATAACCGCGAACAAAGTATATAATTTAGAACCTTTGCCGGAATTGATCGAGCTCATATAATACCTCCGTATACTTTTGGAATTTACATTTGTGATAAAATTACATTTATAAAAATTATTGCGCATATCATATTGAATTAACTGGGATTTCGGGAACAATATCCATTGCGGCAGCGGTTTCTTTTTTTCTGAAGAATTCCGTTCTGAGGCTTGGCGGGTCGCTGATGAATTTTTCTTTCGCGCGCCGGTTTCGCTTTTTAATAAAAAATTCCACCTTCATCGCCGCGCTCTTTCCGCCAAAAATTTTCCATGCGGCCGCGACTTTTGACGGTTTGAAACTTCTTGTGAACTTCGCGCCTTCTTTGGCTCCCGTTTTGTGGACGTTGAACCTTCTGGCGATATCGTCAGTGTAGCCGGTGTAGTAATTGCCGTTTTCGCATTCGAGGATATAAACGAAAAATGGTTTGCCCGTTTCCAACTTAAACTCTCTTCGACTTTAATTAATGATTATAGTGAATTATATATGAAATTCTTAATAAAGTAAATAAATTTATACTTTCATTTGTTTTTCATCAATATTTATGGTTTATTAAGTTCATAAATTGTCATGAGGCAAAAGGCAACCCCTTAAAAGCATTAATTTACACGTTGAAATCGACGAACATTCGAACTAACATCTGGATCAAAATTAGAATCGACGGACAATTGGAATCAACAGACTTGAAAGCTCGCGGTTAATATGATATCATATTTTATGATTTTCTAATATTGCTGCATGAGAAATTGTTATATGAAGACTAGTCAAGTTCATCT
>Ga0209212_1008471_pt1 | contig 11033 bp, 10 predicted proteins | sample RifGroC2_FD_183996 | JGI IMG/M metagenome (GOLD analysis project Ga0209212, IMG submission 183996) | Groundwater microbial communities from Rifle, Colorado, USA - Groundwater C2 (SPAdes) (version 2) | ecosystem: Environmental > Aquatic > Deep subsurface > Groundwater | place: Rifle, Colorado... | reverse complement strand
CGGGTGGATAGGCGGCGAGTTTCTCCAGCCCCGAGCGCCACAGCTTGATCGACCCGATGAGCACCCCTTCTTCCAACTTCAAATAGCCCACGGCGATCTGGATGATTCCCTGGTAGAATAACCGATTCTCCCCATGCTCCTCCCACCACACCTCCTCCAGCGTCTCATGGCATTCAAAGAAAAGTCTCTGGTTAAATTCGTTAACTCCTTTGAGAAAGCGCGGGTCGTCTTGGGCTTCCATGATTCCCTGAATTCTTTATAATAGCTTATAGCACGCGAACTGGGGCACAGAGCAACCGGAGAAAGCCCGAGGGGAGCGCGAGTGAGGCTGCGGACGTAGAGACAAAAAGGTTCGGTTAAAGCACTGCTCCATCGGCCGCAGCCGAAAGCGCGTTCCCCGAGGGCGCCCAGCAAAATCAATGGAACTGCCTCTAAACAAATTGACCCTCAAGATCGACTCCCTCACCTACGGCCCCTACGGCGTCGGGCGCAAAGAGGGACAGGTCATCATGGTCCCTCTGACCGCCCCTGGAGACGAGGCGGAGGTGCGAATCGTAGAGGAAAAGGGTAATTACGCCATCGGTGAGCTTCTCCGCCTGACAAATCCATCCCCCCTGCGCCAAGACCCTCCCTGCCCCTATGTCGGCCAGTGCGGCGGTTGCCCATGGCAGCAGATCCAGTATGAGGCCCAGCTCAAGGCTAAAGAGAAGAGCGTTGAGGATGCGCTGAGACGTATCGGAAAGCTCGAAGGATTTGACCTCCTGCCCATCCTTCGCTCGCCAAAAGAATACCGCTATCGCCGCCGCATTCGCCTTCAGGCCGACGCGCGGAAGAGACTCGGCTTTCACCGGGCCTTTTCCCACGATTTGATCGAAATCGAATCCTGCCTCATCGCGGATCCCCGGGCAGACCGTCAGCTAGAGCATGCCGGAGAGTGGCTCCAGGCATTGAGGACGCGCATCCAACATATTGAGATAGTGGTAGGCGACGAGGACGGAGCGGTTGTTTTCGTGGCCAAGGCGGAAGGGGATTTTGCCGCTGCAGATGACCTTGCCAACTCCCGTTTCCTCGAACAGTCAACGGCGGTGAATGGCCTGATCATCTTCGGACGCGGGTGGCGCCGCTCCTGGGGCCGGGGAACAATTATGATGCGGCCGGAAGAGGGGCTGAAGATGGAAGTGGACGGGGAAGTCTTTTCCCAGGTGAATTCGGAAGGCAACAGCCGGCTCGTCCGCGAGCTCCTTCAATGGGGAGAATTCCGTAATGATGACCGGGTCCTGGAACTTTACTGCGGCGCCGGGAACTTCACCCTCCCTGTTGCCCGGCGCGCGCGGGAAGTGTTGGCCGTAGAGGGCGCTCCGCGGTCTGTTGAAAATGGCAAAATCAATAGCCGGCTCAACCGGCTTGAAAATATCCGCTGGATTCGTTCCCATGCCCCTGAGGCGGTCAAGCAGTTGCGCCACAGAAGAGAAAGCTTTTCCAAAATTGTTTTGAACCCCCCGCGTTCCGGCGCCAAGGGGCTGGAAGACGATCTGGCCTCTCTGGAGGCGGAGATGATCCTCTATGTCTCCTGTAATCCTGCCACGCTGGCGCGGGACCTGGCGGCGCTCTGCAAAAGAGGTTACAGGCTGACACGAATCCGACCTTTCGATCTCTTCCCCCACACCTTCCACGTGGAAACCCTCGCAGAGCTGGTCTCGAATAATGAGTTGAGGAAAAACCGTTCCTGATATAAAATAGTCTCCGGGTAACGTATGGAAGAAGAAACAAGCCCCGCTCTAGGGATCAAGCGGTTTCAGGCCCTCCAGGAGATCTCGGTCCTCCTGAACTCCACCCTGGACACGCGAGAGGTCTTGGAACGAGCCCTGGAAAGCGCTGTTCAACTTCTTCGCGCCGAGGCCAGCTCGGTATTTCTCCGGGATCCGGTGACGGAGGAGTTAGTCTTCTACGCCATCACGGGAGAGAAAAAATCGGTCCTGGAAGGAGTCCGTATCCCCAGAGGCCAGGGCATTGTCGGCTGGGTGGTGGAAAACCGCCAACCGCTGTTCGTCCCGGATGCCGGCAAAGATCCCCGCTTCTTCAGCACAGTAGATAAAAAGTTTGGTTTTCAAACGCGCACCCTCATGTGCGTGCCGCTGATTACAAAAGGACGGGTTCTGGGGGCGCTCGAGGTCGTGAATTGCAAAGACGGCGGCCATTTCTCGGAAGAGGACATCCCCTTTCTCGAGACCCTGGGAAACCACGTAGCCACCGCTCTCGACAACGCCCTCCTCTACCGGGAACTGTCCGAGGCGCACGAAGCGCTCAAAACCCTTGATGAGATAAAAAGCCATGTCATCAATGTGGTCTCCCACGAGCTGCGGACACCGACGTCCTTGATTCAGTCCTTTCACGAACTGCTAAAGAGCGGGATGATCGGCCCCCTCCAGCCTAAACAGGCGGAGGCGCTGGAAAGGATGGAGGCGGGCGTGAGGTGGCTCAATCGCATCATCACCAACGTGACCAACGTTGCCTTGCTGGATCAGCGGCAGACCCAGCTCAAGGTGGTGAGTTTTGATATTGCGGCCATGATGCGGGACACGATGGCTCAAATGGCGCCCCTTTTTGAGCAGCGGCGCCAGCGGTACTCGGCCGAGGGAACAAAGAATCCCGTTCAGGTGGAGGGCGACCCGGATCAGATCCGGCACGTGCTGCACAACCTCCTGCTCAACGCTATCCGGTTCACCCCGGATGAGGGAAGCATTACGGCCGTTTTGGAGAGTTTCGACTCCGAGGTGCGGGTGGCCATCTCTGAGAACGGGATCGGTATCCCGAAAGAAGATTTCGAGAGAATCTTCGATCAGTTCCTCCACTCCCAAAGGTCTATGAGCCATTCCTCAGGGACAATCGAGTTCAGGTCCTCCGGCCTGGGGTTGGGGCTCACCATCGCCAAGAGAATCATCGAAATGCACCGCGGGCGCATCTGGGTCGAAAGCGAGGTGGGCAAAGGAAGCACCTTCTACTTCACCCTCCCCCGGTAGGCAAACCTTTCGGGATTGTGTCTTCAGACCGGTCAAAAAGTCCCGGCAGTGAGACGATCGAGCGCGACTATCATAACCGCCAGCCTGGGAGGATCTCGAAAGGCCGATATGTCCTCGCTCTGCTCGGAATTGCAGATTTCAGATCTCAGATTTGTAATTTGAGATCTGCCATTTGAGATCCCAAAGGGCTTGCATCGGACCTGAGAGAGATTTCCAGGCTGGCTGACGGTGGTTCGACGAACTCACCACCCTGAGGAAACTCGAAGGGCAGGTGGGCCTTTCGAGGTGAGCCTCAAGGTCGAACCTTTTTCAACGGTCTGTTGAGGAAATGACCCCGCTGATATAGATTGGCAGATCAGGAGGCATTCGATGAAGGAAGCGAAAAAGACTGTCAATCCCAAGGTAACTATCATCGCCAGCAAGGGAGCCAATCAAGCCATCAATTATCTACTGGAAGACCGGGATGAACTGGAATGGCTGATTGCCATCGGCCGCAACCGCAAAGGAGATATCTTTTTCTACGATACCGGCGGCGACATTATCCAGGACCTGGGCACCATCGAATACATCAAGCAGAAAATCCTCAGGGACTATTTCGGAGAGAGCGATGAATAGGGCGGATCAGTCTGTTGAAAAACGTGGAATTCCAGACCGGTCAAAAAGGCTTCGACCTGAGCTCAGCCGAAGGTTCCAGATGCAAGGCGCGCAATTATCGTTATTCGTCTATTCGTTAATCGTTAATCGAATCAACGATTCAACCAATAACGAGTAACGAAATTGGAGCGAGGCGGGCGAGAATCGAGCGCAGCGAAAGGGAAAACGCCTTAAAAAGACTCCTCAGACTCTCTGGTGGACCTGGTTATCCGATCCCTGGAAGATCCTCAATACTTCAAGGAGTTTTCTTCCGTAAACCAAGCAACACGCAAGGGTAAGATCTCGAACCACATCAGCGACCCGGAACTCACCTGGATGGAGCTTTATTACGTGCGCTTCAAAGAACCGAGGTTGGCGCGCTTCCTTTGCCGGCTTCGGCCATTATACAACTGGCGCACCGGCGGTGACGCCACTTTAGCTTGGGGTGCCAAAGATCTCTCTTGCTAGCAGGGAAAACTCACTCTGACCCTGCCTGCCTCTCTCGCCCGTAAATTATTTCGCCGCCCTTCGCACATTCCACTATGGCCGATTGTCCCTTCTCCCATTCCTCCGGGGTTATGGCTACAGCCTCGATCGGCTCGAAGACCTCATAGATCGCGTCTGAGAGTATTTCGGTGCGTTTCCAGTAGTCTTTTTTAGCGAAATCCTTTGATATGACTACAACGTCAATGTCGCTCCATTCTTTGTTGACGCCTGTAGCGTAGGAGCCAAAAAGAATCAGTTTGTCTATCCTGATGCCTTGGGACTCGATGGCTTTTCGAAAACGGGAGAGAGCTTCTAGAGCTGCTTTTTTATCCATCGCAAGGCTTCCCTTCCTTTAGAAAGAATCTCTTTCACAATTCCCTTCGTGAAATCTTTTTGGAGCCTGCTAACTTCTTCCGGATAGCGAGTCGCAACACTATAAGAAGTATCTTCCGCCCTTAAACATGTAATCAGCGGTGTCCATGTCGTAATCGGCCTGTCTCAGCCATTCTCCATGCGGTTGTGCCACGACTACCTCAGAACTTGTCGCTCAAGCGACCCTGCTGTCTCCGTTAGGAACGTCAGTTATTTTACCATCTTCGAAGCTGACTTACGACAGGCAAACTCCAGGTTCCCTCATGTTTCGTGTTCAAGCGCTGAAGCGCTGGCAGCTAACGTACCCATTCGGTCCTCCAGGCTGTCTCGATAATGGCGACTTCTTCGCGGGTAAGGCCGTAAAGGGAATAAACAAGCCGGTCGATCTCAGCGTCCATGTGAGAAAATCAAAATACAAGGCGCAAGCCCAATTTCCGAACTATTATAGAAGCCCATTCTCCAACAAACTATAATACCCGGTTCGATTAAAAATGATGTGATCGAGCAGGCTGATGCCAACGACCTCACCTGCTGCTTTGAGCTGTCGTGTGACATCGAGATCGTTGGGGGATGGCTGCAGAGGTCCGCTCGGATGATTGTGAGCGACAATGATTGCGCAAGCACGGTCTGTTAATGCGTCCGCAAAGACCTCGCGCGGATGAACAGGGCTCCGGTCGATCAGCCCGATGGAGACCACGCGAACGTTCATCACTTCGTTAGCGCCATTGATTGTTGCGCAGAGAAAGTGCTCCTGTTTACGGTCCGCGTAGTGTTGGATTTGCGGGAGTAGGTCCGCCGGAGTTTCGATCTTGACTCCTTCCGGCTTGATACGGCGGCGGGCGAACTCAATCGCCGCCAGAATCAACGTGGCTTTCGCATCGCCCACGCCTTCAAACTGCGTCAGGTCTTCCGCCTTCACTTCCAACCCCTTTTCGTCAATGAGCCGCGCCAGCTTTCCGGCGAGCGTCATGACATCCATTCCCGGTGTGCCTTTCCCCAGCAGAACCGCCAGCAGTTCCTGGTCGCTCAAGGCGGGAGCGCCTTTGCGGAGGAGCTTTTCTCGCGGGCGGTCGGCCTCGGGAATCTGGGCAATGGTCTTGCTCATTGCCTCATGCCGCGATTGATAGATGGTGCTGAATCACCGTGAACGCCATGATGTCGAAGATGCCGCTGGGGTCCGTGTATTTCGGGTCAGACAATTCCTCGTAGCGTCCCCGCTCGTCATAGGCCGTCTGAATCTCTCCGTTGACCTGCCCGCGATAAGCGCCTTCGAGATAGATGCGGTCTTCCCGGTGCGTTGTGACGGTGCTGCGGATGGCCGGGTCGGCGGATTTTTCCTCAGTGACCTGCTTGATGTAGAGCGCCTCCTCGTCGGTGATGTCGAACTTGGCGCGAATCTCGGCGATCATGTCCTGAACCGAAACTTTCTTCGGCGGCGGGCCAGAGCCTTGCTTGCCCTTGCCCGGTTTGAGCTTCACCGAACCGCCGCTGGTCTCCACGCCTTGATACTCGACTGCGGCTTTGATGACCTCCGTTTGACGAATCTGCTTCATCAAGTCGGACACGCTGCCTGCCTTGATGAGCTGCGGGCCGACGTATTCCGCGAACGTGGCAAACTCCTTGATCTCCGGCGCATAGGTAAAGAAACAGGTGAGGAAGTGGAAGCTCTTCACGAAGCGAGCGAGCAGATAAACGAACGACTTGCGCTCTTCCAGGTCTTGGAGCTTTGCCTGAAAGCGTATCCGCAGCGCGTTGACTGAGAATTGCACCTGGGAATCCGTGCCCGTCGCGAGTAGCTTCACAAAATCGGCAGGATCCTTCTGCGTGAACACCCCCGCCGCCAGAATCTCGGCGTGCAATTTTAAGCAAATCTCTTGGTCCGGTTCTTCCGGCTCGAACGGCGTGCCTTTGCGGTATTTGACGAACGCCTTCAGGATCGCCTTGGCGTTGTTGGTGAAATCCACGACCACAACGTCCTGCTTTCCTTCGATTTTGCGATTCAGTCGTGACACCGTCTGCACGGCATTGCGGTCAACGACGGGTTTGTCGAGGAACATCCCGGCAAGCAAAGGCTCATCGAATCCGACTTGAAACTTGTTGGCGACGACCATCAGGCGGTAGTCCTCCCCCTCGAAGCGATCTTCGATCTTCTCGCTTTCCTTCAACTCGTTGACCGCATGCTCGCGGATTTCCGCGTTGGTTTCGGGATGCGTGAAATCCGAGAAGGCGTAGAGGACTTTGTAGTTCGCGCCGCGCTCTTTAAGCTTCTCCTTGATGATGTTGAAATAGCGCAACCCGGCCACGCGGGAACTCGTGACGATCATCGCCTTGGCGCGGCCTTCGATGAGCGACTTCACACTCTCCTCGAAGATGCGGAGCATCACCTCGGATTTGTATTGGATCAGACCGTCGTCCGCGAATGCCACGTTCATCAGCGCCTTGGACACGACGCCTTTTGGATAAACTTTTTCCTCCTCGTCCGGCGGGGGGACGAAATGGCAATGCAGGTTGTAGAGCGTCTTGTAGGAAATGATGCTGGCCGCCACGTCCACGATGTAGCCTTCGGCGATGGCTTCGGCCTCGCTGTAGGTGTCGAATGGCTCGCCAAACAAGGTGATGGTGGCCGGCGCGGGCGTAGCGGTGAACGCGACGATCATCTGGTTGAGGTCGTGCTCGCGGATGACCTTGGCGATTTGCTCCTCCGGGTCTAGTTCGGGAGCGTCGGCATCGGGTTCGTCTGTCTTGCGGAACGGCAACCGAATGGCCGCACCCATCTGGCCTTCCTGCGAGCGGTGGGCTTCATCAATCAGGAAGGCGACCCGCAGCTTCTTTAGTTCGGGGTTATTTTCGATCTCTTCCAGCACCCAGGCGAACTTCTGCTGGGTGGTGACGATGATTGGCTTCCTTTCCTTGAGGAAGCACGGCAAATCTTCAGCCTTGCGCGCCAGACCGACGACGTCTTTGAGGTGCGTGAAGTTCTCGATGTCGTCCTTGATATTCGTATCGAGCGACTTCCGGTCGGTGAGGATGAACACCAGGTCCACCAGCTTCTCGCTCGTGCCGGGCTTGAACAGGCTGTGAAGTCGGTCTGCCAGCCAGCAGATGGTGAGCGTCTTGCCGCTGCCGGCGGAATGGTTGACGAGATACTTGCGCCCGATGTCGGCCTTCGCGGCAAACTGCGCCGAGATGTCATTCGCCACCTTCCGCACCGTGCGGCTTTGGTGGTAACGCGGGAAAAGGGTCAAGGCCGAGCGCTCCGGCTTGTCGTCCTCCGCGTCGCGCTGGGGCAGGCGGACGAGGAAGAACGAGAGCGCTTCGAGCAACTGCTCCTTCGCCAAGACCTCACGGTATAGGAACTCCACCGGGTATTCAGTCGCCGTTTGCGGCGTGTTCGTTAGACCGGTGTTGTGCCAGCGGAAATTTTCCTCGCGGCGCGGGTCGGTGGCGGCCATCACGTCGCTGGTGTCGGCGGCGAGGTAAAGGAACGGATGCTGGAAGATCTTGCGTGCGTGGTCGCGGGCGGCGAATTGCGCGACGGCGTCATGCACGGTCTGGTTCTTCTCGTGTTTCAACTCCAGCGCCACGATGGGCAGGCCGTTGAGGAAGAAGACGAAATCAATCTCCTGGTTGGTCTCGCCGAAGTAGAAATGCGGGCGAAAGGTGATGCGGTTTTCGGGATACCCCTTAACTCCGGCACTTTCGGCGGAGCGCGGCTTGGGATAGAAAAGCCGAAACTCCAGCCCGCGCACCTTGAGGCCGTGGCGCAGCAACATCCAAAGCGGCGTATGCTCCAATTCCTTACGCAGCGACTTGAACACCTCGTCCCGCGCGTCCGTGCCGTAATCGTCCTCCAGTTTCTTGAGCGTGTCGGCCTGCGTGGCTTTGAGGAAAGACCAGAGGAGGTCTTCGGCAATGAAATGCTCGGTGTCCGTGATGTCGGACTGCTCCAGCACGCCATACTGGTTCTCGCGGACGAGGAAATCCGCGATGTGCTGCTGAAAGGTCAGCTCTGGCTGCTTCTTGCGCGGCATGGGCGCTTACCTCCTTTCCTCGTCGCTGCCGAACTGGTTGAATTCGCCTCGCGGACCGTCGCGCCACAAGCCGGACAACGAAAACGGTCACGGGATAGTTCCTCAAAGCGCAGTCCTGTGTCCTCATCCAGCGATTCCGGGCGGCACGTAAGAAGAAGTCCGCTTGCAGCCACGTTCTCCATCAGCCCGCAAACCGGGCACTCCAACACTTCGCGATCATTGGCGAACAATCCCAATGCCCTCGCCTTCGCTTGCAAGGCGGCGATTTCAGTCGCGAGCGCGCGAATCTTTGCGATGCCTCGCTTCATGATTTCGCAGGCTTGCGTTTCACCCGGTAGGGAACGGACGACTCCGCAACGCGGCCGCCTCGCGCCTCATCTTCGGATTCAAGAACCACTCGGACCCGGGCGCTCAACACCTTGGCCACGCGGCGCAGCATGCTCAGGGAATGGCCTTCATAGCTGGGTGATTCCAGGCGACTGATTTGCTGTTGCGAAGTGTGGAGTTTGCGGGCGAGGTCTTTTTGGGAAAGGCCGGCCTTCTCGCGCAGCGCCACAATCTGCAACGCCACATCCCACGCCTCGCCTGCTCTTTCAAACCGCTCGGCGAAGACCGGGTCTTTCAATTGTTCTTCCAGATAAAGGTCAAAGTTGGTCTTTTTCATGTTCCAAATCTTTCCTGCCAGTCACGCATCCGCTCCTGTGCGATGTCGAGGTCGCGGGCCGGGATGGCCTGGCCTTTGTTGCGGATGCCGTGAACGGCAATAATGCACCGGTCTTTCACAAAGAACCACATGACACGAGTGTTCAATTTGCCGACATGGCGCAACTCAAACAGCCCCTCGCTCAGCGCCTTGGACAGCGGCTCGCGGTGAAACTGGCGATCCCGCAACTTCGCCAGACCACGGAGCACCGCCGCGTGGTCAACAGGATCGCTTTGTTTGAGTTCATCAAGAAACTCCCGCACCGGCGACCGTCCGCTGGCGCTGACATAGAATTCTACCTTGAACTCCATAAGGGCGCAACATCAAATTTGGCGTAACTTGGATAAGGACGGTTCGACCCGTTGAGCCGCCGTCACGTCCGCCTGCGGTGAGCCTGCCGAATCCGCCTCCGTCACCCGCCGCTGGCCGGTGACGCATTCGTGAATCAGCGACTTGCGATAGGCGAACAGGGTTTCCATTTGCCGATTCAGAACTCCCGCAGGGCGAGCGATCTCGTTCGCAGCCTTATGTAGCGATGCCATCGAATTCAGGACGACGCATTTATTGTCCAAGTAGGTCGCTATCCGCTTCTGTTCTGGCATTGTTGGCAGCGGCAGGACAAGTGCCCCAAACTCCTTATCGCCAACGGCTGGATAACCGACGCCCGTTGCTGCCGCCTCAAAATATTGGCGTCCGTAGTCTGAAATGAGGACGTAGTAAGCGAACTTGGGACAGAGCCTGTTCTCATCTGGCTGCACGACGTTGAACCCTGTCGAGCAGACTAAGCCCGCCGGGTCATCCGGGAAGAACGTTACGGCCTGAAGATTGGGTCGAACGGAGGAAATGATCGTGCTGTTCTGGAACACCAAGCGGCGAGCTCGCGATGGTGCATCTTCAAACCGAAGCCGCTCTATTGCGGCTAGGTCCACGATTCCAAAGTAATCCACGTTGGAGATTTCGAGATAGGGGAACTCAAAATCGGGATCTGTGCTGGCTGACAACGAGACCCGATTGACCGCGCAAATGTCCTTCAGCCTGTCAGCCTTCCAGTCAGTCGGGAAGAGGCTCATCGGGAAGCCCCTCCCTTTTCGAGGAAACCGACCATCTTCTCCGCCTCCTTCTCCAACCGCCAGAACTCCGCCAGCAAGTCCTTCGCGGGCGTGGGCGGCTGGTAGCGGTAGAAGTATTTGTTGGGCAGGATTTCGTAGCCAAGCTGCGGGCTGTCCTCCCAACGGATGATGGGCTTGGCGATCTCCCGTTTCAGGAATGCCGCGATGTCCTCGCCGTAAGGGATGTACTCGTCGTCCTCCACATAGTGGCGGTGTGTCCACTCGACGGAGAGGATTTCCGGCCGTTCTCCCAGAGCCGCTTTGAGCTTCTTCGCGGCGCTGTCCGCCGGTTTAAGGACGAACTCCACGGTCTTCTCTATGTTATCCGTCTTCATGCACACGCGGAAGGTCAGGTCGCTGTCGTGGAACGCCTGTTCCTTCGTGATGTTGGCGGCGGTGAACGTCTTCTCGTAGGTTTCGGTAAGAGTGGCCGGCTGGTCATGCTCGTCGGTCTGCCAGAAGACCACCCTGACCTTATGGAACGCGAAATCCTCATTGCGGAAAAGCTTCACGTGCTCGTCGTCAAGACCGGGTTTCCAGCCTTTGTGGTAACGTTCCTCAATCCATTGCCGGTGAGCGTCCGTCATCCGGTTGCGTTTATTGCCGAAGGACTTCGGCTCTTTCTCGAACTGCTTGCGGGCGTCGATGAGCATCACGCGCCCGCGATGGCTTGCGGGCT
>Ga0209212_1008470_pt1 | contig 11034 bp, 9 predicted proteins | sample RifGroC2_FD_183996 | JGI IMG/M metagenome (GOLD analysis project Ga0209212, IMG submission 183996) | Groundwater microbial communities from Rifle, Colorado, USA - Groundwater C2 (SPAdes) (version 2) | ecosystem: Environmental > Aquatic > Deep subsurface > Groundwater | place: Rifle, Colorado... | reverse complement strand
TTTGGAAAATCTGGATTTCTCACCGTAGTCGACGAATCCCATATTTCCCTGCCTCAAATCAGAGGCATGTATAACGGCGACCAAGCCAGAAAGGAGAATTTGATCAACTTTGGCTTCAGATTGGAAAGTGCCAGAGACAACCGCCCCCTGACTTATTCAGAATTTCAATCCAGAACCCCTATTAAACTTTATTCATCTGCCACCCCTGGGGAACATGAATTGGGACTCTCTCAAACAGCGCCTATTCCTACTGTTGCTGAACAGTTGATTAGACCAACGGGTCTCCTTGACCCTGAGGTGTTTGTACATGAGACCAAAGGTCAGATAGACGATCTGACCAAAGAGATTATCAAAAGAAAAGAGAGGGGAGAAAGATCTCTGGTCCTTACTATGACCAAACGCATGGCGGAAGATCTGACCGACCACTTTAAAGATAAGTACGGTCTAAAAGTTGAATACCTCCATTCTGATATTAAAACTCTGGATAGGGCTGATATTTTGGATACTTCGGGAAGGTTTGGATCTTCCTGAAGTATCCTTAGTCGCCATCCTTGATGCTGATAAAGAGGGTTTTCTCCGCACATCTACCGCCCTCATCCAAACTATGGGGAGGGCTGCCCGTCACTCAAGCGGTCAGGTCATTCTCTATGCTGATCGAATCTCCGATTCGATGAAAAAAGCAATGGAGGAGACGGCCAGAAGAAGAGAGACTCAGATCAAATACAACCTCGATCACGGAATTACACCCCAAACCATCATCAAACCGATCAGAGAAAGATTGCTCAAAAGAGATGATCAACTAGGTCAGGTGCCTCGGATCAAGGAGCTCGCAGAGCATGGCTGGACAGAGATTGAGGATATAGACCCGGAGACCTTAACACCTCAAAAGAAAAAGTCTCTCGTTGTAAAACTGAAGAAAATGATGACCAGAGCTGCCAATGACTGGAACTTTGAACTAGCCTCAAGATATAGAGACACTATAAAAAAACTTCAGTGATTTAAAATCTGTCTTCGGGGCTCGATCCCATTCCAGGAGTTTCGGAATTATAGTGAAAGCAGGTTGATCCGACCATCACTCCTCTTTTTTCAGAGTCCGTTGCGGTGTCCCAAAGAGCTTTCGGTATAAATCGGCCGTCATGAGCGATTATTCCCTCACTTGCCCCCTTAGCTACTTGTTTTTCAGGGTGGCTCTTTAAATACTCACCCCTCTTCTCTCTCAAAATGTCGGCAACTCTTGGGTCGTCAGATCCATCAATAAAAATCGTTTGTAAAAATTCGTAAGGCAATTCATTTACATTTCCACCAATATGTTGAGTTAGATTCTCAAGATTCATTTCTGACAGTCTGTCTACCTCGGCCAACAAGTCTGTTTTTTCTTGCCTTAACTTATCTGTATATTTTCCGAACCACTCCGGGACTTTGTCAGTTTCTCCTCCTTGTTCATATTCAAATGCACCGATTTCCATATAACAAATTTAACATATAATTGCTTCATGGTATCAGATATTGTCCAGTGGGGGAATCACACCACCAAACTCACCTGGATTCCCGGAAGAAGTAAGCCGACAGATTTTCCTTTTAGTCAATGTTATGCCGTGGTTTTTAACGATAAGGGAGAAATCCTCATCATCAACGCCGGTCAATGGATCATTCCTGGAGGCACTCCTGAAAACCAGGAGACTGCCCAACAGACTCTCGAAAGAGAGTTAATCGAGGAAGCTGATGTTAAAGTCAATGAAATCGAACTTCTAGGCGCACAAAAGGTAGAGTTTCTCGATAGCCACAACCCTGTCTACGAACAAGGAGATGTCTTCTATCAACTAAGGTTCGTCTGCATGCTGAAAAAACTCCTCCCTCAGACACCTGATCCTGATAACGGCAAGGTGTATGAAAGAAAGTTCGTTAATGCCAAAGATGTCACCAATTACGTTAAGTGGGGGAATACCGGTGAGGCACTATTTAAAGATGCTTACGACTGGTTCGAAGATCGCGCTCGACGTTTACGCTGATATTCCTGAACAAATTTTCTCCGTCTTGCTTCCTCAATTGAAATCCCCAATCGGTTAGCCAATTTGATCGCTTGCGTCAATATCTTTGTCCAATTCATATAAGGATTTTACCTCATTGGCCCTTCGGGTATTTTAGGGTGTTTTGTGATAAAATAATTAGTCATGTCCGAAGTCTCACCAACAACTCATTTAATAGTCCGCGGAGCCCGTCAACATAACCTGAAGGACGTCAATTTAGTACTTCCCAAAAATAAACTGGTAGTCTTTACCGGAGTATCCGGTAGTGGAAAGAGTTCAATGGCACACGACACTATCTACGCTGAAGGCCAAAGACGCTACGTCGAGTCTCTTAGCTCCTACGCCCGTCAATTCCTCGGGGTTATGGATAAACCAGACGTTGATCAAATAGAAGGTCTCTCTCCGGCTATCCTGATAGACCAGAAGCAGGGAAGCCATAACCCCCGCTCAACAGTCGGTACCGTAACCGAAATTTATGACTATCTCCGTCTCTTATTTGCCCGTATTGGTCATCCTCATTGTCCCAAATGTGGTCGTGAGATTGTGCCCCAGGATATTAATCAGATTTATAAAGCCGTTGTCGAGCTAGCCACTGCTCACCCTGAATTCACCAAACAAAAAGGGGTCCGCCTGCTCATATTGGCACCCGTCGTCAAAAACCAGAAAGGTGAGTTTAAAGATCTCTTTAATAGTCTATACAAACAGGGCGTTGCCGAGGCCAGAGTTGACGGCAAAATCCTGTCTACTCAAACAACACTATCCCTTTTCAAGAACAACCGTCATCAAATAGAAGCCGTCATAGATAAATTAGTCATCGGTCAGGTTGGTGGGGTAATCGAATACGAGAAACAAAGACTGATCGATTCTCTCGAACAGGCAATCAAGATTTCTGATGGGGAAGTCATCGTTAGTGTTGTCTCCGACCCTTCACTCTCATTCCCGGAAGATCCTAAAGAAATGGAGGACCATCTTTTCTCACAAAAACTAGCTTGTCCTGTCGACAATATTTCCATTCCGGAAATTGAACCAAGATACTTTTCATTCAATGCTCCTGAAGGAGCCTGTTCGGAATGTACCGGACTGGGAACCAAGATGGTTCTCGATACCGAAAGCATAATTTCACCCTCACTAAGTCTTCTCGAGGGAGCCATTATCCCTTTGGCTTCTCAGTTTGAGACAAGGACCTGGTTTGCCAAATTAATTTTGGCTGTCATGGAATCCGCAGACCTTCAGGGGAATCAACCACTCTCCCTAATGACTTCAGAACAAAAAAAGATTCTTTTCCAGGGGGCAGGAAACAAAGTTTTCTCCATTAAAGGTATAAACCGCCACGGACAATCAACAACCTGGAAGAGTCAGTATGAAGGCCTTGCCAAAGAATTCGAGCGTAGATATGAGGAATCGACCTCCGATTCATTTAAAGAGGAAGTTGAGAAATATCTAATAAAAAAAACCTGTCCGGTGTGTAATGGAGCCCGGCTAAAACCCGAGGTACTCGCAGTTCACGTAGACAACCACTCGATCAGTGAGATAACTTCTTGGTCGATCGAAAACACCATAAAATTTTTCAGTGGACTAACCGAAAAGCTGACTCCCAGTGAGATTCAAATATCCGAACCTATCACCAAAGAAATCCAAGATCGATCCAACTTCCTGGCTTCCGTCGGACTTGAATACCTTACCCTTGGACGTGAATCGGGGACTCTTTCCGGGGGAGAGCTGCAGCGCATTCGCCTTGCCAGTCAAATAGGTAGTCGTCTCACAGGTGTTCTTTACGTTTTGGACGAACCTACCATCGGACTTCATCAGCGAGATAACGAAAAACTTATTCGTACTCTTAGAGATCTTGTGAACTTAGGTAATTCACTGATTGTCGTCGAGCATGACCGCCAAACGATAGAATCTGCAGATTACTTAGTCGAATTCGGACCCAAAGCCGGAGATCATGGTGGTGAAATTACCTTCGAAGGATCGGTCAGCGATATCAACAAATCCAACTGCCTTACTGGTCAATATTTATCTGGCAAAAAAGACATTGTTGCTAAAAAACATAGATACGAAGGGGATAACCAGGGGAAGATTCGCCTGACCGGTTGTACACATCACAATCTAAAGTCCATTGATGTCGAATTTCCCCTCAATAAATTTATTGCAGTCACAGGAGTCTCTGGCTCAGGAAAATCATCTCTCGTCGTTGAGACTTTATACGAGTCTCTGGCACAAAACCTTAACCCTCTCCATCGCAAGCAATCAGTCGAGTTCGAGACCATAACTATCCCCGACGCAGTTAAAAGAGTCTCGCTCATTGACCAAAGCCCTATAGGCAAAACACCTAGAAGTAATCCTGCCACTTATACCAAAGTTTTTGACCAAGTCAGACAGCTGTTTTCCAATACTCAGGAAGCTAGATATCGGGGTTACGGTCCGGGTAGATTTAGTTTCAACGTCAAGGGCGGTAGGTGTGAAACCTGCGAGGGTGATGGACAAAGAAAAATCGAGATGCAGTTCTTGGGCGACATATATATTACCTGTGAGACCTGCAAAGGTACCAGGTTCAACGATCCAACACTGGAAGTAGAGTACAAAGGTAAGAATATCTCTCAGGTTCTTAATATGACCATGGATGAAGCAGCCGACTTCTTTAAGGGGATTCCCGCCATATCTAAAAAAATGGAAACAATTCGAAAGGTCGGACTCGGCTACATTAAACTGGGACAACCCGCACCTACCCTTTCAGGAGGTGAAGCCCAAAGAGTTAAACTAGCCACCGAATTGGCTAAGACCGGCTCCGGTCACACAATCTACATTCTGGATGAACCTACTACCGGACTTCACTTTGACGACTTAAGTAAGCTGGTTCAGACCCTCTCTGACTTGGTAGCCCAGAATAATACTGTTATAGTCATAGAACATAATCTCGACGTCATCAAAAACGCCGACTATATTATTGATATGGGTCCTGAGGGTGGAGATACTGGGGGTGAGATAATCGCTCATGGCAGTCCTCAATCACTGACTGCTTCATCTGATACGCCTACATCAAAAGAATTAAAGAAATTATTTACTTGATAAATAGATGAAGACAAAACTCTGCCTCTTGCTTCTTTTTTTGTCTACACTATTTCACCTCACAGTTACCCGTCCCGTCCAAGCGCTTGCCAAGTTTTCGACAAACTATCAGGTAAACTACACCGTTTATCCTAGTGGAGTGACTCACGTCAAATTTCTTATTAACCAAGTAAATAACCTGTCCGTCGTTTACGCAACCGAGTTTAGTCTGAGTGTCAATCACACAAGGCTCGAGAATATCAGGGTCGCGGATGAGAATGCCTCTCTGGTTCCGAATGTGATCAGGACCCGCAATGGTTCAATAATTAGTTTTTCTTTTCTAAACAAGGTTGTTGGTAAAGACAAGAAACACTTTTTTACTAAGGTCGGTAATACCTGGGAGATCAATATACCCAAACTTGAACCTGATGAAAATACCGTCGACCATAACATCATTCTCACATTGCCTTTAAACTTCCCTCAACCGGCCTTTATCGATCCCAAACCCTCCGCGATCGTAAATAACAATTACTATTTTTCCGGTAAATCACTGGGCAATAGACATATCAGTGCTGTATTTGGTCAAGAGCAATATTATCGCGTCATTTTGGACTACCACCTCCAAAACAATACCAAGAAAAAATCGATTCAGAAAATTGCCCTTCCTCCGGATACTAACTACCAAAAAGTCCTTATCGAAAAAATCGATCCTAGGCCTGAAAAGTTCGAGACCGACATAGATGGAAACTGGTTGGCTACCTATACCGTAGATCCGGATGAAAAGCTAGACATAAAAGCCAATCTGGCAATCAAAGTAAGCTTCCTTCCCGCGACAAAGAATAATAGTCACCCCGAAGCCTTTCTCCAAAGCAATAATATCTGGGACTATGACAACCCCATCTTCACTATCCCTGATATCCAATCTCTCAGAACGCCCAAAGCAATTTATGACTTCGTAGTCGATAAATTTACTTATGACTTTAACAAAGTAAGCAAGCTAAAAACTCAGAAACTTTCTGCTTCCGAATCGCTGAAACAACCTGAGAGTGCAATTTGCTCGGATTTCACTAACACATTCATCGCTATATCCCGAAAGGCAGGGATCCCCGCCAGGGAACTCCAAGGATTTGCCCTTTCCGAAAACCCCGACCTTAAACCATTAAGTCTTAAACAGGATGTTCTCCACTCATGGCCGGAATTCTTTGATTCGGAAAAAAATACCTGGGTTCAGATTGACCCGACATGGGCAAAAACAACGCAGGGGATTGATTACTTTAATAAACTGGACTTCAATCACATTGTCTTCGTTATCCATGGCACTGATCCGAACATGCCCATTACCGCCGGAGGATACAAGAATGGTGATAATCAAAACAAAGATGTTTCCGTAGAACCGATATCAGAAATGGAATTTCCCAGTGCACAAATCGCCATCGGAGAAATCAAACAAACCGATGGAGTTATCAGTATTGAATTGAAAAATAATAATCCTGTAGGTTTCTTCGGCAGTATCAACATTGAAAAGAACCAATATATATCCGATAACACCAATCAGGTTACCATCGCACCATTTTCATCAGAACCTTTAAGGATTGGTGTCAATCACCGCCCTTTGCTGAATAAAAGACTGGTCACAACTATAATATCCATTAATGGAGCCAGATATGAGCAACGAATCCAAATTGAACCGCTATTCTCGCCGGTTCCCCTTTTCTCCGGAATCGGAGGACTTTTTGTCGCAGGTACCTTCCTTACCAGGCGTTTATATCTTCGAAGACGACAAAGGAAAACCACTTTACATAGGTAAATCAATCAATCTCAGATCGAGGATCAAGCAACATCTAGAGGGATATCGCACAGCTTTTACCAAGGCCGTTCATTACGTTCCTCTTACAAAAACCCTGTACTTTAAAACTGTTTTTAATGATCTAGAGGCCATCATTCTCGAGTCTAACTACATCAAGTCTTACCAACCCCGTTATAACGACATCGTCAAAGATAACAAAAGCAATCTCTATATTATATTTACTGATCCTCCTAATATTAAGATCCTTAAAACAAGATCATCAGACATCCGCACTCTTGAACTGGATAATTACGAAAAGCAGGTCTTTGGACCTTATACCTCTAGTAACACGGCTACGGTTCTTCTAAAGCAAATCAGGAGAATCTTCGGATACTGCCTTTCCCCCTTCAACCCAACCCAAAGAATGTGTTTTAACCGACATCTTGGCCACTGTCCTGGAGCGTGTGATGGCACCATTTCCAGATCAGAATACAATTCGCATCTTGGGAAGATAAAGAAGTTTCTCTCAGGTCGATTTAAAACCTTGAAGAAACAACTCACCGCAAACATTATTAAAGCTTCTAAGAAGTTGGATTTTGAAACTGCTCTGGACAATAAGAATGAGCTTCTCGGTTTGGAAAACACACTTACTACTCAAACTACCAGCCTACTTCTCAGCCTATCCGACGCCAACGACCAACTTCTCAAAGAAATACCAAAAAAACTAAACCATCCACTATTGACCGATCCACCTATTAGGATCGAGTGTTTTGATCTGGCACATCTGATGGGGGAGAGCTATGTTGGTTCCATGGCGGTCTTTGAGAATTGTTCACCTTCAAAATCTGAATACCGTCATTTTAAAGTCAGACAACCGGACAAATCCGACCCATATGCAATGAGACAAATTATCTCCCGACGACTGAATCACCCAGAATGGGGAAGGCCGGACCTAATTGTTTTGGATGGGGGAATTCCACAACTGTCGGTAGTCTCCTCTGTAGTTCCAATAGGAATCCCGGTAATAACTCTTGCCAAACAAAAGGAAATAATCTATTTCTACGACGATTTGGGAGCTGTCACCAGCAGACACCTGGATCTTGACGATCCGGTATTGAATTTATTCAGATTCATCAGAGACGAGGCACATCGTTTTGCCAACACTTATCATTCAAGACATAAAGCAAAACATCTGGTCTCCCAGGATTAAAAAGGATATACTTTTATTAGCATGAAACGCTTGTTAAGGACAATTTCTATCAATTTGCTGGTTTTATACCTAGTTGATCTTGTTTACCCAGGTTTTTCTATCAAACACGATCCTAAGATCCTCCTTACTGCCGCCGTCATCTGGCTCCTTCTGAATAAGGTAGTTAAACCTATTATCAAGCTGCTTCTCCTGCCTATCAATCTGATAACCCTAAACCTTTTTGCCTGGGTTGTCAGCCTTCTTACTCTCTTCTTACTTCAATCCATTGTCGGAGACATAGAAATTGTCTCTTATCAGTTTCCCGGATATTCCGTCGAGGGATTTGTCGTTCCTCCTCTTTTTATCAATTTGTTCTTCTCCTATCTAATCACCTCGACACTCCTCAATACCTTTTTGGCCTTTGTTAAGTGGCTGATATCCAAAGAGGAATAAAATAGGAAGATAATTTATAATCAAGACCTATGCAGCTCACCCTTATACTCCAAATCGTTGTTTCCATCGCGCTTATAGTCCTCGTCACTCTTCAGTCCAAGGATTCGTCCCTTGGTAGCTCCTTTTCCTCGGTGACACAATCAGGCTTCCATACCAAGAGAGGACCCGAAAAAGCCTTATATCTTGTGACCATCGTCGTCGGTCTGGTCTTTCTAGTTCTTTCGCTTCTTAACATCCTTTTCGCACGATGATTAAAGCCATAAGAGAACAATTTTGGTACACCAGATCATTTATCAAAAAATACTCCGCTCAAGTACTCCTAGGAACTATTGTCACTATTCTTCTCGCACTCGCGGGTAATTACCTACTATCCAAGCTTCCAAAATCTAAGCCTTCATACAGGGTAGGCCTTATAGGCCAGTACACCACCAGCCAGCTTCCTCAAACCATCCTTAACCTGATAAACGGAGGACTGACCACCTTCAATGAACAACTTGAAGTTATCCCCAACCTTTCTGAAAAATGGCAAATTGACCAACAAAGCAACACATATACCTTCGAATTGAAGCCAAATCTCCAGTGGAGTGACGGCTCTCAGGTTAATCTCAAAGATATAAAAATTTCCATACCTGGTGTCTCGGTGGAAATGATCGAACCTAACTCAATAAGTTTTAAGCTCCCATCTAAGTTTTCACCTTTCCCTTCACTGCTTAACTTCCCATTGATAAGCTCCAAGGGTAAAGTGGTGGGAGATTTTGATATTCGCATTAAACAAAAGGGTAGTGGGGTAGTCACTCAAATACTGCTTGAATCACCCGAAAAAAAAATAACCTTTAATTTTTACTCAACTGCCAAACAAGCGATTACGGCCTACAAGTTGGGTCAAATCGACCTGGTGGCCGACATTCCAACCTCACAAGATGGAGACTTGGCATCATTTGGCAAATTAAATAAAAGCGTTGATGAGAGCCAGGTAGTCATGGTCATTTTTAATCAAAGTGACCCCAACCTCAAAGACAAAGCCACTCGACAGGGAATTTCTTATGCCATAAAAGATAAGTCTTTTGGTGAAACACCTGCTCTGACCACGATTAATCCAATGTCATGGGGTTTCAATCCACTGGTCAAGACTTACCAGCATAACCTACAAAGAACCAAAGAGTTGATAAAGTCTACTCTTACCCTTGAGTTATCTACTCTCCCGGAGCTACTTCCTGTAGCTGAAAAATTCAAAGATGATATCGAATCCGACTTGATTAAAATAAACATCAAAGTGGTCACTTCAACCCCGGATCAATTTCAACTTTTCCTAACAACTTTTAACATTCCCGTAGATCCCGACCAATACCAGCATTGGCATTCCACTCAAGCTGGAAACATCGGCAAGAGCAACGACGAAAAAATCGATAAGCTTCTCGAGGATGGTCGTACGACCTTCGATCAGAAAGAGCGAAAACTAATTTATCTAGACTTTCAGAAAACTTTCTCGGAGGAGCTTCCGGCCTTGATTCTCTATCATCCTTCGTACTTCAACCTGGCCAGGAAAGAGGCTTATTTTGATATAATCAACATCACCAAATCTTCAGATTAGGCTTGGGCGGGTGGCGAAATTGGTAGACGCGCAGCGTTCAGGACGCTGTGGGAGCAATCCCTTGGGGGTTCAAATCCCCCCCCGCCCACTTAGTATATTAATCATCCTTATATTTACGGCTAACTAGAAATATAGATTCAACCACCACTTTGGTAGGGGTGGTTTTTTCATGCCTGTGATAAAATATACAGGTACGATTAGCCGAGGTGGCGAAATGGTAGACGCACTACCTTGAGGTGGTAGCGCCCTTAACAGGCATGGAGGTTCAAGTCCTCTCCTCGGCACAAAAGTCCTTACGGATCCTTAGCTCAGCTGGTTAGAGCGTTCGGTTTACATCCGAAAGGTCGAAGGTTCGATCCCTTCAGGATCCACAGTAATATCCCATGTGATAGGATTGTTTGATGAAAGCTCGTAAGAAAGTTGTTGTTATTGGCGGAGGCACGGGTACTTATACGATTCTTCTCGGATTAAAGAAATACAACTATGATATTTCTGTAATTGTTACCATGACCGACTCGGGAGGCAGCAACCGGGTTATTAGGGACGAGTTTGGACTTTTGCCCACCTCGGATATCAGACAGGCGATGGTCGCCTTGGCATCGGAAAATGTGGACGACCTCTATAGGAAGCTATTTACTTATCGTTACCATCAGGGAACCGGTCTTAATGGCATGACGTTCGGCAATCTATTCATGTTGGCTCTGACGGACATCCTGGGGTCCCAAAAAGAAGCTCTTAGTGAAACCTGCAGGCTATTGGGAGTTAAAGGTAATATCATTCCGGTCACCTTTGACAACTCTCAACTACTAGCCCGTTACGATAACGGGAAACAAGTCCTGGGTGAGCACTCTATTGACGAGCCTAGCGAAGAATTCGCATCACATAGAATCATCGAACTTGAGACCATTCCCCAAGCTCACGCTAACCCTGAAGCCATTGA
>Ga0209212_1008467_pt1 | contig 11036 bp, 7 predicted proteins | sample RifGroC2_FD_183996 | JGI IMG/M metagenome (GOLD analysis project Ga0209212, IMG submission 183996) | Groundwater microbial communities from Rifle, Colorado, USA - Groundwater C2 (SPAdes) (version 2) | ecosystem: Environmental > Aquatic > Deep subsurface > Groundwater | place: Rifle, Colorado... | reverse complement strand
CCAGCCGGCCGTGGTTGTCGTAGCCGTAGGCGGTGCTGCCGGTGGCATCCTGTATGCCGGTGAGGTGCGTGACGCCGTTCGCACCCTGATCGTACTGGTAGCTGACGGTCTGGGTCTGGCCGCCGCTGTAGGTGATGGCGGTGAGGCGGTTCAGGGCATCGTAGGTATAGCTGGCGACTTGTCCCTTGGCATCCGTCTTGGTGAGGAGGTTGCCGGCGGCATCATAGGTGTTGGTGGTGGAGCCAGTGTCGGGGCTGAGCTGTTGGGTGAGGTTGCCCAGGCCATCGCGCTGGTATTGGGTGATGAGGTTCCTCGGATCGGTGACGCCAGCCAGTTGGTCGAGGCCGTCGTAGGCGTACCGGATGATGCCGCTGTCGGGGTTGGTGACCTGGCTCAGACGGTTCAAGGCGTCGTAGACGTTGGTGGTCAGCCGGTTCAGGGGATCGGTGACGGTCAGGAGGTTGCCGTTGGCATCATAGGTGTAGGTGGTGGTCTGGTTGACCGCGCCGATGTCCTGGTACAGGCGGCTCAGGCTGTCGAACACGCGACTCCTCGTCTGGATCTTGTTGTTTGCGGCATCGAACAGTTCTTCGCGGGTTCGGTTGCCGGCGTTGTCCAGGGTGTAGATGAGCCTGTTGCTCTGGGCGTCACTGATCTGGATCAGGCGGTGGGCGGCGTCGTAGGTGTAGCTGTAGGCAGCCCCCGATGGCAGGGTCACATGGGTCAGGTTGCCCGCGCCGTCATAGGTGTAGGCGGTGTTCTCCCCGCCGGCATTGCGGCTGGTGAGCCGTCCCCTGGCGTCGTAGGCAAGGTAGGTGGCAAGGCCGTTGGGGTCGGTCAGGATGCCGGCCCGACCATGGGCATCATAGCCGCCAAGGGCGGTGGTCCGGTTAAGGGCATTGGTGACGGCCACGAGGTTGCCCTGGGTGTCGTAGGCGTAGCTGGTGATGTCACTCGCGTCGGTGCGCGCACCGTCCACCGTCAGTACCTGACCGGCGGTGTTGTAGGTGTAGCTGCTGATTCTGGGTGTGCCTGCTGCGGTGGCGTTGGGCCCTGCTCCACCATTCGCGTCGCTGGTGGGCTGGATGCTCCTGGTGAGGAGGTTGCCCTGGGCATCGTAGGTGTAGCTAATGGTGCGCAAGGGTTCGGCGACCGTCGTGGGTAGCCTCAGGGTGGCGTGCCATTGGATGGTGGTCTTGCGTTCGACGCTGCCTGCCGCCGTGGAGGGAACATAGGCGGCGAGGTCGGCCGGGCAGGCGCTGGCCGCGGGCAAGCCTTCGAGACGGACAGCCTCGAGGTTGCGCGCGAGGTCGTACGCGTAGCAGACCTTGTTGCCGTTGAAGTCGGTGCGGCTCGCTACGTTGCCGTTGGCGTCGTAGGTCAGGGCAGCGTTGCAGCCGTTGCAGGGCTGACCTGTGATGCCGGTGTTCTTGACGACACCCAGGATGGTGTTGAAGTTGTAGGTACGAGTAACTCCCATGACGTCGGTGACGGTGGTGGTGCTGTTGCCGTTGGCGTCGGGGGCTGTGTACGCCAAGGTAACCTTGTCTATGCCGCTGCCATAGGCGCCGTGCTCGCTCGAGGTGGCGCGTCCCTGGGCGTCATAGGTCCAGCTCGCATAGCGGTTGCCGTTCTCGTCGAGGATGCCGGTAAGACTGTGCGCATAGCTGACCCCGGCATTCGGTGTCGATGAGACGTTGGCGGTTTCACTATAGAGGTAGATCCGTACCTTGCCGTCCGGATAGGTGACGGAGGTGAGGTTCGCGGTGAGGGTGGTGTCGCTATAAGTGTAGAGGTAGACGCCGCCTGAGGGGTCGGTCATCTTGACCACACGGCCTGCGGCGTCATAACCGAACTGGAGGGTGCGACCCGCAGGATCGGCAACGCGGATGAGGCGGCCGGCAGGCAATACGGTGGCGGTCGGCGTACCCGTCGCATCCAGGACGTAGCCGCCATTCGCGCCAGCCGTGCCGTCGCTGTAGGTGAGGGTCTGGGTCAACCCGGCACGGTTGGCGATCGAGACCAGTTTGCCCGCAGCATCGAAGATTTCGAGCTCATCCTGCTCGTTTTTGTACGTCCAGCCGGTGGCGTTGCCGTTCGCGTCTACCCCCAGGCGGGTCAGGGTTCCCACGACATCAGCATCGCTCACCCAGTCCGTGCCGCTGAGGTTGAAGTAGTATTGCTTGCCGCCTTCCCGCTTGACGGTGGCGGTGCTGATGACACCATTGGTATTGAAGGCTATGGCACGGTCGTAAGAACCGCGCCATTGGCTTCCCCACACCGTTTCCTGCACTGCCGATGGCGTCGTGCCGCCACTGTTGTAGGTGCGCTCCGCTCGCAACGGGAACAGCCCTCCTCCGGCGTAGTCGGTTTCGGGTTGGTATTTGTTGCCGGTGCCACTATTGATCGGATTGGTGCAGGCGGTCTGTTGTGCCGCAACCTCCTCCGCCGCCGAAGTATTTGCGCACAACTGGGATATATTCTTCGGTGACTGGCCAGGTCGTGAACAAGTAAAACCTCCCGTATCCAAAGTGAATTCGATCTGGTCAGGAGGTGTTGCTAGACATTGCCGGGGGGAAATCGACGTTTTAAGACATGTAGCACTAGTTAAACCATAAAGGGGGTCGTAATACTGAGGTCCATATAAATAGCTTGCATATTGATACGTGGCTGGACAAAAATAGGCAACGTATGCCTGTACAAAGTGCCAGCTCCCGTCATTCCATGAACATTGAATTTTCCCTACGCCACCTCCAGTAGATATCTGTCCTCGACTCGATGGATAATAAACGGATTGACATACCAAATCCACGTTAGCTTGTGAATACGGCAGTTCCTTTATCCAATAAACGTAATGAACAACCCGGAATGCTTGAACACTTTGCGGGGGGGGAGTTGACGAGACTGTTTCTGCAGATGAGACATTGCAGATCAGAAGCGTAGATGCAACCAAAGGTGCGGCGATCCGTTTCCATATGTAACATACCATTGAACACAACCTTTGCCACATTGCAACTCCTGACCGATAATGAATACCGTTCTTCTTATCCAATGCTCCCTTATACATTTCAGGCACCCCATATTGTTTTATTTGTGGCACACAGTTTACAAACCGATCCTGCCTTAATTTCTAACCGTTACGAATACAAATCGGTCGGACTCCGAATCGGTGAATGCTCTCACATAAGATCACATCGTCATATATGCCTTTCGGCCTAGATAATTCGGTCTATGCATTTCGGCCTATTGACGGTATCGGGTTTTTCTGATTGATGTTAGGCTACTATTGATAGCGCTGGGTCTGCACATGTGGCGTATAAGAAAACACCCATCCAGAATATTTTCCCGCCCCCTCGAAAGATCGGTCTTGGTAACCAAATTCCGCCACCTTGATCGGCTGTGCATTGGATAGACTGTGCACTCCCATAATGCCGCCTTCCGGCGCCATGATCAGCCCCCATTGATCCTGGTTTGTAATGGGATCACGGTAAAGTTTGCGCAGGTAGTGCTGGGGTGTGTTGTAGCGCTCATCCGTCAGCAGGTCTTCCAGCTTTTCGGGATAGCGTTTGACTGCGCCCGGTGTGCGTTCGTAATACAGCGTGATGGCTTGGCGAAGCTGATTTCCGACGAATAGCAACTGCCGTTCTTTCTCACGCTGGCTGTCCTGTGTCCAGTTGATGAATACCTCTGCCAGGACAATGCCAGCGATAGCGATCGTAAAGAGCACCGTCAGATAGGTAAAGCCGGTTTGTTTTCCGGTTGGTTTCATCACCAGTCACCGTAGAGCGTCCCGTCCCTTGCCCTGCCCTGCGCGCCGCTCCTGATATCGAAAACCATCCCCCGCTCGCTGCCTGCAGGCGGAATCACTATCCAGGTATCTGCCCTCTTCGTGATGGGGTCTACCGGTAACTTGCGCAAGTATTTCCAGTTAACCAGTTCGTCCAACGTGTCCGGATACTTCCCGGTATCTGCCCGGTATTTGTCCAGCGCACTGCGCATGAGTGACAGGTCTTCCCTGAGTACCGCCTCTTCGGCTTTTGATATGCTGTTAAAATAACGCGGCGCCACGATCGACAACAACAGCGCAATGATGGTCATGGCAACCAGCAGTTCGATCAGAGTGAACCCATTCTTGTGATGTGTCGGGTAATTCATCTCTACCATTCCCGATACGGAATGCCGTTGAGTCCGGTCCGGGTGCTCAACGAATACACGTCATAGACATCCCGGCCCTCGTGGGGCGCGTCCGGAGGGCTATCGTAGCTGCGTTTTCCCCACGAGGATTCGGCATTAGCGGGATTTTCCGCAAAAGGATCCATAGGGATACGACGCAGGAAATAGAGCTTCCTGGCAACCGGACTTTTGACATCCGTCACGCCTTCGGCCAGCAATGACAGTTTCGGCGGATAGCCTGACTGGTCCAGTGACCTGATGACTCGCCCCTCGTCTACCGCCTGTTTATAGGCATCGATCGCAGTGCGGATTTCTCGCAGTGCCTGCCGCAATTCTTGCTCTTTGGCGCGCTGCCGGGATAGCTCTGATAACGGCAAAGCCACAGATGCCAGGATGGCCACGATGGCTACAGTGACCAACAATTCGATCAGGGTGAAACCGCTTTCCCGGAAATAGGCTTGGTATCGCCGCATCGCAAGCAGGCTATTTGGTGATTTCTATGGTCGCCATCGGCAAGGAATCGATCGGCAGAACACGCCCCGATGCATCCGCAAAGTTTGCGGCACCAACACGCAACTGTGTGCTACCTGCCACGTTTGGCAACGACTGGAACGTTACACTTGCGAGCTTCCCTTCCCCCTGAACGTTGCCCTTCCGGGACACACTGATATTGACTCGCCCCGCTCTATCCTGAACCTGCTGCAAAAACTGAGTCTGACCGCCTGCTCTGTTAAGCAAATCACCTTCGTCGACTTTGATTACCTTAAGCTTCGTCGGATCGAACGACATATCCAGCAGAGCATTCTGCAATCCTTCCGCAACCAAATTGACCCTGACCGTAAACTCGCTCCCAGGTTGCGTTCTATAAGGCGCATCCAATGCCAACTTGACGTTGCCTAATGCCGGTGGACGTTCAGCAGTAATCACCGGCGCTACGTCTGTTTTCACAGATGCCGCTTTCGCTTCAGGTGCTTCTTGAGCAACTTGGGCAGTATTAATTTCCAGACGTTCGAGTCCGATCGCCGATTCCGTACCCGATGGGAACCCCTCAATGGGAGATCCCGGGCGGATGATGTTGCGTACCACATGCGGAGTGATCAATAAAACAACTTCAGTTTTGGAAACGGTATCGGCATCGCTGGAGAACAGCCTACCCACGATGGGCAATTGACCTAACCCAGGCACCTGATTGGACGTTTTCCTGTCCTCCTTGTTGATCAGGCCGGCAAGTATCTGGGTTTCACCGTCTTTCAGGCGCAATGAAGTCGCTGCATTACGTGTACCAACCTGATAGGTTAGCGTACCGTTCGCGCTGCGAATTTCGCGCACGATGTTACTAACCTCCAATCCGACCTTGATCCGGACTTCGTTATCCAGATAAATATTAGGCTCAACGTCCAGCTTCAAGCCAACATCCAGGTAGTTGACAGATTCCGAGACCAAGCCAGTGGCTGTAGTGGTGTTGGTGATGACCGGAACCTTGTCGCCGATATGTATCTTGGCTTTTTCTCGATTCCCGACACGAATCCTGGGATTGGCAAGCAGGTTCGTATTACCCACCTGATTGCGCAGGTTAAGCACCAGTGCTGGATTGGTAAAAGATACTCGCACCAGTCCGGCATTGCGGTTAATCAGTTCTGGCAACGTAACTGTTCCGGGGGTGCCCGCAGCACCAACCACGCTGTAGCTGATCTGCTCAGGGAAGCGGATACCAAGTTCGCGCAGCAGGCTGGAACTGACCTCCAGAACTTCAACATCAAGCATGACTTCAGGCTCGGCGATATCCTGAGCCGCAATCAGTCTTTCGGCGACACGGATAGCTTCCGGCGTATCGCGCATCACGATCAGATTCAGCTTCTCGTCAACAAAAATATCCTTGGTCTTGACCATCCCCTTTATGATATTCACGGTTTGTTTGGCATCCGCGTTTGTCAAATAGAAGTTCCTGACTTGAAGCTCCTGGAAGTCTTTCTGCTTTTGTGGAGTACCCGGATAAATGAACAGCGTATTTCTACTCAAAACGCGCTGCTCCAACTGGTTCGTAACCAGCACAAAGCGGATGACATCTTCTATACGAGCATCACGGACGAACAGGTTTGCCCTCAGATCAGGCCTGACTTCCTTGTCAAAAATGAAATTAACCCCGGCAGTTCTGGAAATCGATTCAAATACCGCCTGAATTGGTGCATCCTTAAACTCGATAGTGATGGGGTGATCCAGCTTTGACTTGAAGGCCAACCCGGATTGATTGTTTTGTGCGGTTTTGGCTTCAATGGCCTTTTGCAGTACCAATGCTGCAGGGTGCGAAGGAGACTCGATGAGAACTGATCGAGTCTTCCTGCCTGCACCGGTCAAATCTCCTTTTTCCAGTAGGAGCCTTGCCTCTTCCAATTCCAGGAATTGCTTCTTTTCTGTGCTGAGTACACTTAGTCCCATCTTCGCGCGCGGATTTTCCGGCTCAACCCTGAGAATGCGCCGGTATAAACTTTCCGCCTCATCCCACAAGCCTTGACTCTTGGCCAACTCTGCTCTGGATAACCATTGAAAAACTACGCTTTCCCGCCGCATGTAGTACTGGGAACGGTATTCGCTATTGCCAGGGTCCAGTCTGTAGGCCTTGTCCATCCGCTCCAATCCCTCTTCCACCTTGCCTGAATCGAACAGGCGTTGCCCTTCATTGAAAGCTTGCTGGGCCGCACACCCATAGAGCAGCAGCATGAGTGGCAATCCAATCAGAAGGCCGATTTTGCGCATGACAAATTAGTGAACCGGGATGGTCTGCTGTGCAGATGGTGTAGAAAGCGTCATCATCACATCGTTTAATGCCGAGCTTCCAATGGTTGTGGAGTTAAACGCCAGGGTTTGCTGGGTATTCAACGGGAGGTAGGTCAGGACTGCGTCAGTGGCGGTAATCCTGCCCACCCGATAGGTATCATCCAGTACGTCGTTAACTTTGACGGTGTACTGGCGCCCATCTTTGGACAAGAAGATTGTCACTTCTCCCCTATCAACCATTCGCCCCAAAAAAGTGAACGCCAGTGGAGGCGCGGTTGGCAGTGGCGGCGGTAAAGTACTTACAGAAATCGTAGTGGGCGAAGCATACCAAGACCTGGAACAGAACAGCCCACATGGCTGGATGTTTTCCGGCATTACGCGCTTGATTGCAGACAGATCATAGCGGACGTCATTCCGACTGACCTCGCTTTGATTCAAGCCATGCTGATTTTGAATACTGCTCTTATCGACAGCAGCAACCACATCTGACAGGCCATCATCTTGTCCGGAAACCGCTACGGCCAAAGCTGTTCCTAAACAGGATAACAGCACCAGCAACAATGCCCCACGCTTTATATTCACGAAGCCCCCTGAAATATTTTGTCAACTTACTTGTAGCAGCTTAACACCAACAAGCCCCTGTTTGAATCACATTTTCCGCACTAACCCAATGCATGAATACAGTCCTCCAGTTTCTGCGGCGGCAATCGCAATATTAAACGGCAACTCGACATTGCATTTGGATGGGCACATTCGTAGCGGGGACTATTACGGACACCATGCGATCCTGATTCTTGCAGCCAACCACCATATGACTTCCATAACGTGAAATTTCCCGAGAGCAACAGCATTCCCGGTCGCCCTTTTCAACTGGCCATGAAACAGCGATTCACCCTGCCATAGCGATCTCTTCAAAATGTGGCTTACTCCCCATTTTAAAGATAAGGATTCGTCACCTCGTAATCCATATGAAAATTTGCCCCGCTTCAAAGCTTTCGAGGACGGGGAAATAGCCTGATTTACTCCGTTCCAACGAGCCTGAACAGTAACCACTGACCAAAACCCAGGCCATTTCTCTCATAAGGAACGCAGCCCGGTGAATCCTTATCATGATAAGGATTCGTTGCGCCATAAGGATTCATTATGGTGCATCGTATTCCCCGCGCCGTGGCTGCTTGGTCGAAATGCGTCCTGGCTGTTCACATTTCGGACACCATGCACGGCATTCCGGCCATAGGATGAAATTTCATGGCGGTGCATTCGGCTACATTTCCATCAGGAAATTGATGTTGTATCCCTGCAGGGTTTCAGCAGTGCATCTGCCAGCTTTAACGGGCCGATTCACCATATATTGTTCACTGCAGCACTGCTGGAGGTAACGTGAAATGCATCTACTCGATATGGTCGTCGATTGTTCCAACCCCAGATCGATAGAAAACAAGCAAGGAATTGTCGCGGCATGACCACGCTGCCCTCCATGCTGCTCTATAACGAGCCGCCCATCGCCGTTTCCCCGACGTTATGCCGCCTGCTGGGCCTGCCCGAGGCGGTTTTCCTGCAACAACTTCATTTTAGACTCCACCAAAAGGCCTCCGACCTGCGCACCTACGAGAAATACATGATGGATGGCCGGCACTGGGTCTATTGGACGCAGCAGGAACTCCTGCGCGAAATCCCCCTTGGCCGCAGCACCGATCCGCACAAACGCGTCGTCAAGCGCCTGCGCGATGCCGGCATCCTGCTGGTGAGGCAGTTGCAGGCATCAGACTGGAACCACACCAACTATTTCAGCATTGACTACGATGCATTTGAGCGGCTGATCCAGACCGGCAAACTGGCGCAATCACCGATTGGTGGCAACGCCACCAATCGAAAGGAGGGAAAGCCACCAATCGATAAGAAGGAAATCCGCCAATCGGCTGGTGGCAATGCCACCGATCAAAATACAAAGACCACAACAGAGGTTTCTACAGAGACCACTACTACAGGTGATGTGCCGCTCGAACTGCATCCGGTCACCGAACCCCATCGCGCGCTGATTGAAAAATCCGTGGTGGGGGTGTCCAGCGAACTGGCTCAAGCCATAGCCGACGAAGCCGCAGGTGTGCTATTAGCAATCCGCAATGAGGGGCGCCAGCCCATTCATAGTTTGCACCGGTGGATTCAGTCATTGGTGGAAGCGGCGCAAGCCGGGAAGTTTTTTCAGGATAAAGGGAATGTGGTGGCGGCGGCGCGGCGGGAAGCAAGGCGAAAAGCGCAACGTGCTACCGACGAGGCTGTTGCCAGGGAGGCGAGCAACGCGAGGCGCAATGCGCGCATCGCCGAGGCCGGTCTGCGCCTCAAAACGCTGGATGAAGCCGATTTGATGAGCTTGGCCGACGTTGTTGGAAATAATTCGGCCTTACGCAACGCGCAAAGTCGCGCGTCAATACGCGAGGCTGTTTTACGGCGAACAATACCGACCATCCGCATTGAGGAAAGCATCGTTCTGGACACCATGGAACGCCTTGGCATGCTGCGTCCATATTGCGAGAAGCCGACAACGGCGCATCCGAAATGTGACCGTTCAGGTCGCATTTCGGAATCTCAATCCTGACGTGGCGATATTCAATGCGCACCATGGGATCAATGTCATTGACTACGCAACAGGTTGAACCGGGCCTGCTCCGAAAATAGCGCCGTGATCACACTCACCCTGCAACAAGCCGCCGAACTGCTCAAGATTCACCCGGTCACGCTGCAAGAGAAAGCGCGTGCTGGCGAAATACCCGGTGCAAAGCCCGGCAAGTGCTGGGTATTTATCGAGATTGACCTGCTCGACTATATCCGCTCACAATACAAGCGGCGGGTGTTGCAGGGTGAACATACGGAGGTAAATTTATGTCACTCTTTCAACGCCAAGATTCACCGTGTTGGTGGGTCAAAATCGCCCACAATGGACGACGAATACAGCAAAGTACTGGCACTTCCGACAAAGCAAAAGCACAGGAATACCACGACAAGCTGAAAGCGTCCCTGTGGGATCAAGCGCGGTTGGGAATTAAACCCCGCCACGCTTGGAATGAAGCGGTTGTCCGTTATCTGGCGGAAACCACTCATAAAGCCTCACAGTGCAGCGACAAGACGCATTTACGCTGGCTGGATCGCTTCTTGAATGGTCGCATGCTGGATGAAATTAACCGCGAGTTGCTGGATAGCATCATGGCGGCGCGTATGGCTGAGAATGTGAAAAATAGCTCAGTCAATCGCGTCAATGAAGTAATTCGGGCAGTTTTACGTAAGGCTTGCAATGAGTGGGAGTGGATAGATCGTGTTCCTCGCATTCGGATGCTGCCTGAGCCTAAACGTCGGGTGCGCTGGATTACCCGGGCTGAGGCTGACAGGCTGATTGCAGTCTTGCCGAAACATCTGGTGCCCGTGGTGAAGTTCTCTCTGGAAACAGGCTTGCGGCGTGCCAATGTCACGGGCTTGTTGTGGTCACAGATAGACCTTACTCGACGCACCGCATGGATTCACCCGGATCAGGCCAAAGCTAGAAAGGCGATTGCAGTACCGTTGAGTGCTGCCGCTGTGATCGTAATACGTGAACAGATCGGCAATCATCCAACGCATGTATTCAGCTACCATGGCAATCCGATTGTGCAGCTCAACACGAAAGCATGGCGGAAAGCACTGGCAAAGGTCGGCATCGAAAATTTCCGGTGGCATGACCTTCGGCATACGTGGGCAAGCTGGCATGTGCAAGCAGGAACACCGCTTCATGTGCTGCAAGAGTTGGGCGGTTGGGAGTGCGTCGAGATGGTGAGAAAGTATGCTCACCTTTCCAGCGAACATCTAACCGAATACGTGGATCGCCTGTCCAGATTAAAAGCAGTCGAAAGCGAACCGGGAGAAATGGCTACGATTGGGCTACGCTAAAAAGAAAAAGGGCTAAGCATTTCTGCCTAACCCTTTGATTATTTGGTGCGCCCGAAGAGATTCGAACTCCTGACCCCTTGGTTCGTAGCCAAGTACTCTATCCAGCTGAGCTACGGGCGCGTGTAATTATTGTGCCTTGGCGGAGAGGGAGGGATTCGAACCCTCGATAC
>Ga0209212_1008464_pt1 | contig 11036 bp, 10 predicted proteins | sample RifGroC2_FD_183996 | JGI IMG/M metagenome (GOLD analysis project Ga0209212, IMG submission 183996) | Groundwater microbial communities from Rifle, Colorado, USA - Groundwater C2 (SPAdes) (version 2) | ecosystem: Environmental > Aquatic > Deep subsurface > Groundwater | place: Rifle, Colorado... | reverse complement strand
AATACTGTGGCGGGGGCTTTAAGGATTTCACCAGGATTGCCTCGAGCCGCGCGGAAATCTGGCGCGACATCTGCTTGGTCAATCGCCGGGCAATTGGGAAGAGTTTGAGTGATTACATTAAGAATTTGGAGCGCTTGAAGAGGCTGATGCGCGACGGGAAGGGAAGCCTGCTGGAGCGAGAATTTGCCCGGGCCAATGAAGTGCGGAGGCAGATCTCTTAGCACTGGGGAGATGAAAAGGATTCAGGAGACAAAGAGGCCGTTGAACGGGGAATTGACCGTTCCTGGAGACAAATCTATCGGCCATAGAGCGGTTATTTTCACCAGCATTGCCCATGGCAGGAGCCGGATATGGAATCTCTCGGGAGGGGAAGATAATCTTCGCACCGTGGAGGCCTTCAAGGCTCTCGGCGTAAAAATGTGGCAGGAAGGGGAGACGTTGTTTGTAGAGGGGAAGGGTTGGGATGGGCTTTGCCCGCCGGGTAAAGCCATTGATTGCGGCAATTCGGGAACAACTATGCGCCTGCTTTCCGGAGTCTTGGCCGGTCGCCCCTTTGTGACTACTTTGGATGGGGACGCTTCGCTGCGCCGGAGGCCGATGCAGAGGGTGATCGATCCCCTCTCACGAATGGGTGCTCAGGTTCTTAGCCGGAATGGGCAAGGGGTTGCTCCTCTGGAAATCCGGGGAGGGAATCTTCGAGGGATTCATTATACTCTGCCGATCGCCAGCGCCCAGGTGAAATCAGCGATAGTGTTGGCCGGACTTCAGGCTGAAGGGGTAACGGTAGTGGAAGAGCCGCAAAAGTCGCGGGACCATACAGAGATCATGGCCCGGGCCTTTGGGGTAAGGTTGAAGGTCGAAGGCGAGCGATCTGTCGTTGTGGAGGGTGGCCAGCTCCTTATTGCCAGAGACGTACGGGTCCCCGGAGATCTCTCCTCGGCCGCCTTCTTTCTGGTAGCGGCTGCGGCGATCCCCGGCTCCGATCTCGTCATCCGCGGCGTTGGATGCAACCAGACGCGAAGCGGTGTTATCGATGTCCTGAGGCGCATGGGGGCGGGCGTAGAGATGACGCGTCAGCGCGAGGAGGCCGGCGAGCCGGTAGCGGACTTGCGGATTATTGGGAAGAAACTGAGAGGCGTTGAGATTGGTCCTGAGATGGTTGCCCGAACCATTGATGAATATCCGGTCTTGTCTGTCGCTGCGGCTTTGGCCGATGGGGTAACGACCATCTGCGGAGCAAAGGAACTGAGGTTCAAGGAATCTGACCGGATCGCTGCGATGACAAAAGAGCTGCGAAAGCTCGGGGTGCAGGCGGAGGAGCGGGAAGATGGGATGAAGATCGAAGGGAGAAGCCGCCTTCAAGGGGCTCAACTGAGCAGCTATGGGGATCACAGAGTGGCTATGGCGCTGGCCGTAGCGGGACTATCCTCCGAAGGGGGGGTCGAAATCGACGACAGCGCGTGCGTCGATATCTCATTCCCCGGTTTTTTCGATCTCTTGGAAGGAGTCTCAGCGTCGTAGTGGTGGCCAAGCAGGTAAGGAAGCTGATCATTGCAATTGATGGTCCGGCCGGGGCGGGTAAGAGTACAGTGGCCAAACGTCTGGCAAAAGAGTTAGGATATACTTATATGGATACCGGAGCCATGTACCGCGCCTTTGCATGGAGAGTGATGGAGCAAGGGATAGATCTCAGCGATGAAAGAAAGCTGCAGGCTGTCCTGCGAGAGACTACCATTGAACTCGTGGAGAACCATGGGCGCCCTAAGGTCTTTCTCAACGGGGCTGATGTTACCGACCAAATCCGCACCCCTGAGCTCAGCCAGTTGGCTTCGCGGGTCTCTACTAGTAAGATAGTCAGGGAGAGGATGGTCGAACTGCAGAGGGCTATGGGTTCCCAGGGTGGGGTGGTGGCAGAGGGGAGAGACATCGGCACCGTTGTTTTCCCCGATGCGGAGGTCAAGATCTACCTGGACGCATCAGCGCAGGAGCGTGCGCGGCGTAGGTTTGAGGAACTCAGGACCCAGGGAAGCCAGGTAACCATGGAAGGAACCGTTAGCGAGATGGAGGAAAGGGATCGGCGCGATAAGGAACGAGACGTAGCCCCCCTGAGGAAGGCCGAGGATGCCTTGGTGATTGATTCTACAGATTCGGCCGTCGATAGAGTTGTGGAGCGGATTATGCGAGAGATCAAGATGAAAATGCTGGCAAATCAATGAGAAGGGAAAAAATATTTCATGGCCCAAAACGAAAGCGGTAAAACCCCCGAAGTCACAAGCGGCGGAGACGATTTTCAGACTATGTTTGAAGAGAGCATGCGATCCGTCAAACCAGGCGGGGTAGTCAAAGGGAAGGTTGTCAATATTACTGCTACTCATGTGATGATCGATGTGGGATATAAGTCGGAGGGACAGATTCCCCTGCAGGAATTTTTAGACCGTGATGGAAAGGTGCAGGTCCAGGTGGGCGATGAAGTGGATGTTTTCTTTGATTCCTCAGAAGGCGAGAATGGCGAGATTGTCCTCTCCCGCGAGAGGGCGGAAAACATCAAGATTTGGGAGGAGATCGAGAAGGCCTACAACGAAGGTACGGGAGTGGAAGGTGTCATCCTCTCCAAAGTCAAGGGTGGATTTAGGGTGGATGTGGTGGGCGTGCCCGGGTTCCTTCCCGGCTCGCATGTGGATGTCCGGCCTACCCGTAATCTGGATAAGTTCCTCGGCAAAAAGGAAAAGTTTGCGATCCTGAAATACAATCGCCCGCGCGGCAATGTGGTTGTTTCACGCAGGGTTCTGATTGAAAAAGAGCGGGATGTCCTGAAGAAAGAAGTTCTCAAGGTCCTGGAGGAGGGGGTGATTCTGGAGGGGGTGGTCAAGAATATCACCAGCTACGGCGCATTCGTCGACTTGGGGGGTATCGACGGGATTCTCCACATCAGCGATATGTCGTGGGGACGAATCGGACATCCTTCAGAGATGGTAAAGGTGGGAGATCGTATCAAGGTCGCGGTTCTCAAGTTTGATGCGGAACGCGAGCGGATCTCCCTTGGAATGAAGCAAATCACGCCTGATCCCTGGGCCGCTGTTCCGCAGAACTATCCTGTGGGGGCTCGTGCTCGAGGTCAGGTGCTGAGCTTGATGGATTACGGCGCCTTCCTGGAGCTGGAGAAGGGCGTGGAGGGTTTGCTCCATATTTCCGAGATGGCTTGGACAAGAAAGATCTCCCACCCTTCCAAGGTGATGCAGGTTGGCGAGACGATTGAGGTAATGGTGCTTAATTTGGACCCGAATCATCGCCGCATCTCCTTGGGATTAAAGCAGGTCTTGCCGAATCCCTGGGAGCAGGTGAAGGAGAAATATCCCGTTGGGAGCGTGGTCAAGGGGTCGGTGCGCAACGTTACCGATTTTGGTATTTTTGTTGGGGTGGAGGAGGGGATCGATGGTCTGGCGCATGTGTCGGACCTTCATTGGACGAAGAAAATCAAGCACCCGTCGGAGCTTTATAAAAAGGGCGATATAGTTGAGGCGAAAGTTCTCGGGGTGGATGTCCAAAACGAGCGTTTCTCCTTGGGAATTAAGCAGCTCACGACCGATCCTTGGAAGCTGGTCGCGGAGCGGTATCCCGTAGGATCGCGGGTCAAAGGAGAGGTCACGAGCGTTCCCGACTTCGGGGTTTTCGTCCGTTTGGAGGAGGGAGTGGAAGGGCTGATTCACGTCTCTCAGCTGAGCACGGAACGCGTGGATAAACCTTCAGCCATGTTCAAGGTCGGAGATTCTGTGGAGGCGGAAGTGATTCATGTTGACGCGCATGAAAGGAAGGTGGGACTGAGCGTCCGCGCGCTTAAGAAAACCGAAGAGCGTCGAGAGATGGAAAACTATCTGAAGAAAGAGAAAGATGCGGGAAGGTTTTCCTTCGAAAGCATTCTTAATGAGGAATTGCGCCTGGATCAGGATGAGGAACCGCAACCTGCGGAAAAAGGAAAGGGAGGCACCCCGTAATAATTTTGGATTAAGGGGAGCTCCCGTTCGAGAAACTGAGCGGCCTCTCAGGGCCAGGTAAAGGGCACAACGAAGTTTAGAATCGCGAATTGGGTAGAGAGATGGCTAAAGTGCGACTGTTGTTCAAGGGTCTGAAGATTCTCTTTCTTTCTCTTTTGGTGTTTTTTGTTGCGGTGTTTTTCTACGCCTACCTAACGGGTGGTGAGATCCAGGTCCTCTCCTTAATGGGCGGCGATGGAATTGGCGTCCTGGAGATCGTGGGATCGATCAACGACTCCGAAGGAGCCATTCGAAGCCTGAAACAATTCGAGGAAACGAGAGGGATCAAGGCAGTGGTTGTGCGTATAGACTCCCCGGGAGGGGGAGTGGCTCCGACGCAGGAGATCTTTGAAGAGATACACAAGCTCAGAAAGAAAAAGCCGGTTATTGCCTCTTTGGGCGGGATGGCGGCGTCGGGGGGCTATTATATCGCCAGCGCTTGCGATCAGGTTGTCGCCAATCCCGGCACTCTGACCGGCTCGATCGGGGTTATTATGGAGCTGGGCAATGTGGAGGAGCTTCTGAAGAAGCTTGGGCTCAAAGGGTACAGCGTTAAGAGCGCTCCCCACAAGGATATCGGTTCTCCGCTGCGACCCCTCTCTCAGGAGGAAAAGGCCATTCTCCAGTCGCTCGTGGATAATGTGCATGGACAATTCGTTAATGCAGTGGCAATGTCCAGGCGGATTCCAGAGGACAAGGTAAGGGAGCTCGCTGACGGCCGGGTTTACTCCGGCGAGCAGGCGAAGGGGCTGGGTTTGGTGGACCTTCTGGGGAATATGGAGGATGCCGTTGACCTTGCCGCCAAGCGTGGCGGGATTAAAGGGACGCCTCGGGTTATTTATGCCCGCGGTGAGGATAAGAGTTGGTGGGAGAAGCTGCTCTTTTCCTACTTGGGGAAAAGTTTAGGCAAGGGCACGGATTGGGGACTACGTTACGAGTGGACACCGTCTTTGATTCCGTGACCGGGATTGCATGACGGGTAAATGGCAAACGGGAATGATCTGTTTTCTCTGTAGGAATCAGCGTCTGTTCTGTCAGGGGGTATTATGACGAAGAGAGACTTGATCGACGAGATCAATAAGAAGTTTCCTTATCTTTCGCGCCGGGATTCCGAGGTCATTATTAATTCTATTTTCGATTCTATGATCGACGCGATGGGTAGTGGAGAGCGAATCGAGATAAGAGGATTTGGAAGTTTCGTTATCAAGCACCGCCGCGCGCGGGAGGGCAGAAACCCCAAGAGCGGGGCGATGGTGTCGGTCGCGGCTAAGCGGGTGCCTTTCTTCAAGGTCGGCAAAGAGCTGAAGCTGAGGGTGGATGGAAAGGGCGCTTCGTAATAGGGGTTCCGATCATGAAGCCTATCTGGGCGCCTTGGAGGAGGGCCTATATCGAGGAGGGTCCCACTCAAGCAGGGTGCATTTTCTGTGATAAGCGCAAAGGGGCTGACGCGCGCTCCAGTCTGGTCCTGACTCAGACCGCGCACTCAGTCGTGATGCTGAACAAGTATCCCTACAATTCCGGCCATCTCCTTCTGGCCCCTAAGCGGCACACGAGTCAGTTTTCGCAGCTGTTGCGGGAAGAATACGAGGATCTATGCGATTCCCTGAGATCCTCGGTTGATATAATCCTCAAGGTGCTTAAGCCCAGCGGTGTTAATCTCGGAATGAATCTGGGACGCTCTGCCGGGGCCGGGGTGGAAGACCATCTCCACTGGCACGTGGTTCCACGTTGGGAGGGAGATACCAACTTTATGCCGGTAGTTGCGGAGGTTAAGGTGATCTCGCAGCATCTTCTTGAAAGCTACGATCAACTCGGCCCATTTTTTAAGGACCTTTTGGCTTAGGGAGATGGTTAAGTTTGCCAAGACGATTTCTTTGACCCTTCTTTTTATCCTGGGGATCACTTTTGCCACGGAGAACACCGGTTGGGTCATCCTCAGGTACTATTTTGGGCTGGAAACCCCGCCTATCCCGATCTTTCTTCTGGTGCTCTTTTCGGTTTTTTTGGGAGTCTTGCTGGCGGGGGTGGGGTTCATCGTAGATGAACGATCCTTGAAAAAATCGCTGCGGGAAAAAGAACGGGAAATCACTTCTCTGCAAAGAGAGCTGGAGCCCTATCGGGAGCGAGAACAGAGCGTTGTGGGGATAGCGAAAAAAGAGTAAAATAATATAGATAGCAAGGAGGCAGTTAAGGGTGAAAGAGGCAAAGAATCTGGGAGAACTGAAAAAAAACGGCCATCCGGTCCTCACGGGACGTGAGGAGATGCGCAAAAACCTGGTGCATTGTCTGGAGGCTGGGACGCGTATTTTGCCTGGGATCGTCGGTTATGAAGATACCGTTATCCCCGACATTGAGAATGCAATTCTCTCCGGCCACCACATGGTTTTTCTGGGAGAGAGGGGACAGGCAAAGTCGCGCATCATTCGGGGCCTCGTCTCCCTTCTAGATGAACGGATACCCATCGTCCAGGGGTGCGAGATTAACGATAATCCCTTCGCCCCAATATGCCGTGCCTGTCGGCGGCGCCTGGAAAAAGAGGGAGATGCGCTGTCTATTGAGTGGATAGACAGGGAGCAGAGGTACGGGGAGAAGCTGGCAACTCCGGATGTCTCAATCGCGGACCTCATTGGAGAGATCGACCCGATCAAGGTGGCTGAGGGGAGATACCTGGCAGACGAGGAGACCATTCATTATGGCCTGATACCCAGGACCAATCGCGGCATCTTCGCCATCAACGAACTTCCCGATCTCACGGAGAAGGTGCAAGTGGGGCTTTTTAACTTAATGGAAGAGAAAGACGTCCAGATCAAAGGGTATAAAATCCGTCTCCCTCTGGATATCGTCATCGTAGCGAGCGCCAATCCCGAGGATTACACTAGTAGGGGCAGGATTATCACTCCGCTGAAGGATCGTTTTGATGTCCAAATTCGGACGCACTACCCACGGACCATACGGGATGAGCTTTCGATCATGGAGCAAGAGGCCGCCCCTTCGAGCAACCGTAGCAAGCCGGTTCAGGTGCCTCAATTCATGAAGGAGATCCTTGGACATATGACCTTTGAAGCCAGGAAGTCGAACGAGATCAATCAAACCTCGGGCGTTAGTGTTCGGGTGACCATCAATAACTACGAGAGCATCATCAGTAATGCGGAGAAAAGGTCGCTGCGTCTTAGGGAGGGGGAGGTGGTTCCACGGATCAGCGATCTCCACTCGGTTTTGGCTTCTACGGGCGGGAAGATAGAGATGGAATATGTCGGCGAAGAGAAAAAGGAAGATGAGCTGGTGGAAAAACTTCTCAACCGCGCCATTGTTAAGGTCTTCGACCAGTATTTCAGTGTTAATTCTCTGCAAAAGGTGGTGGACTATTTTAACTCCGGTTGGGGGGTGGAGGTCTCGGATACCATGGCCTCGCAGGACTATCTGGAAGGCATCAAAGAGATTCCCGGCTTGAAAGAGGCGATCGGATCCCTCGGTCCACTAGAGTCTCCCTTCCTGATGGCCTCGGCGACTGAATTTATTCTGGAAGGGCTGCACCTGCACCAGAAACTAAATAAAGAGGTGGAAGACGGGCGAATCACATACGGAAAGTGAGACAGACTTCGATTTTCTTTTTTGAACCTATGCGTAGGATTCGATACAGTCGATGGAATGCCGGCTCAGCCGAATCGGTCGGAGCGGAGAGCGTCTTTGAGCAGCTCAACGGCCATATGAACGATACCGGGGACCTGCAGCAGGCCATGCGTCGTCTCATGCAACAGGGCTTGAAGCAGGGGGAAAAGAAGGCGGCGGGCCTGGATGAGATGCTGTCCCAGGTCACGCGCGAGATGAGGCGGCTCTACGAGCGCCATCAGATCCAGCCGGCCCTGAACGAGGTGGAACAGAAACTCCAGTCGATCGTGGATCAGGAGCGGCAGACCCTGGAGGAGAAGCAGGATGGCAGTCCGGATCTCGAAGCCAAGCAGGCGTTTCTGGATCATCTCCCGGAAAAGCCGAGCGAAGCGATTGAAAAACTGGCCTCTTACGCGTTTGAAGATCCGCAGGCGGCCTCGGAGTTCCAGGAGCTTCTGTCCCAGCTAGAGCAGATCGGACGACTTGAAAACTTTATTCGCAGGGAGGGGAACCTTTTCCGGGGGCAGCTGCCGGTGAATTTTCAGGAAGCTCAAGAGCTTTTGGACCAGATCGAGGAATTGCGCCGTTTGGAAAGCCAGCTTTCGAGCATGCGTTTGCAAGATGTGGATAAGGATTTGCTGAAGAATCTGCTGGGACAGGATCTCCTTCAGGACTTTGAGGGTATCTTGCGGATGGAATCCTTACTGGAAGAGGGTGGATACGTGGTCGATCGCGGGGATCACTTTGAGTTAACGCCACGGGGAGTAAGGAAGATCGGCCAGATCGCCCTGCGGGATATCTACCGACAGTTGAAGCGTGACGCGGTGGGACGCCATCCGATCCGGCGCCGCGGCTCCCAGGAACTTGTCACGGAGGAGAGCAGGCCCTATGTCCAGGGCGACGCCCTCAATCTCAATATGATCCAGACGTTAAAGAATGCTTTGATGAACAACGGCGGGGTGCCTATGCGGATTCGTCCCAGAGACTTTGAAGTCTACGAGTCTGATCATACGACGCGAGCGGCGACGGTGCTCCTCCTCGATATGAGCTGGTCCATGAGTTGGGAGGGGCGCTTTGCCGCCGCCAAGAAGGTCGCGCTGGCGATGGAGAGTCTGGTGCGATCCCTTTACCCGCGCGACTATTTCGGCATCGTCGGTTTTTTCACTCGCGCCGTGGAACTCAAAGCGAAGGACCTCCCTGAGGCGACGTGGAATATGGGAGATCCTTTTACCAATCTCCAGGACGGCCTTCACCTCGCGTCCGAGCTGTTGGAAAAGAGGCCGAGCCAAAACCAACAGATGATCGTGATCACCGACGGTCAGCCGACCGCATATTGCCGGCAGGGGAGGCTCTATTGCGAGTGGCCCTTGAGCTTCGGGGGGATTAGCCCGAGAGCGGCGGAGGAGACGCTAAGAGAGGCGGAGCGAGTAACCCGGAAAGGCATCACTATCAATACCTTTATGCTGGATAGCAGCCCGCTCCTTAGAGGCTTTGTCGATGAGATGACGCGGATCAACAAGGGCCGCGCCTTCTATACCCGTCCCGATCACCTTGGAGAATACCTTGTGGTCGATTACGTCTCGCGCAAGACAAAAAAACATTAGCGGCGTCTCACCTTCCGGACTGATCTTCATGCCCGCCAGTCTTACGACCACTGTGTAGGGCTTGCAAGTGGATTACGTGGGGCGACATGACAGTGAAAAAAGCGTTGTAGGTCGCGTATGCTAAGCGCCACAGGAGGTCAGTCATGAGCAAGCAAGCCTCTTTCTCATCAACCCAGGGTCTTTTGTCTGTCCGCGTGCCTAAAAAGCTGGGAGGCAAAAAAGTTGTGCTTGTGGAGGCGGCGTAGAACATGGGGGTCAGACTTCTACGTCTCGACTGTCTTGATTTATTGGGCCTAGCTCATGATTAGCTTTCCTTTCTAGTCAATCTTCGCAGCGCGACGCCGTCCGCTTCGTGGTCGGATAGCGCCCTAGATCGGTGATTCACGCCACGCGTTTCCGCAAGTGTGCCACACTCGCCGCGGCGTCCGGGGAACAGATGGGGTCTTGTGATCGGGCGGCTCGGCTTCCTGGAGTCGAAGTAGGTTTAGGTCCCCCCCACACCTTGCCGGCGGTATCCACCACCAGCTTGAGCTTGCGCCACTGGTCGTCCTCGGTGAGCAGGTTGTCCACGTGGTCCGCGCGATTTTTCATCTCTGGTAAAGACTGGAAACGAAGCCGCTCTTTTCGATCTCCCTTAGACTCCTCGTGCCGGTAGGGAATCATGGGGATGATTATTTCACAGCATGTTTGCGCCGCCATCCACGCAAATGGTCTGCCCGGTGATGAAGTCACTCAAGGGGGAGGCGAGAAAGAGCATGGCGCCGACCAGATCTTGCGGCATCTGAACGCGCTTGAGGGCCCTGTCTCCTACCCGCGTCTGCCGGAAGCGGAGGATCTCCTCGCTGGGGTTCTCTTCCGAGAGGGTGGATCCCGGCGCTATAGCGTTCACCTGAATGTTGTCGGCCCCGACCTCGCGGGCGAGCGTGCGGGTGAAGCCGATAACTCCGGCCTTGGAGGTCACGTAGTGGATTCGCCCAGGGCTGCCGCTTAAAACGGTTCCCGAAGAGATATTGATGATCTTTCCGGACTTCTGAGCGCGCATGGCAGGAAGCACGGCGCGGACGCAGAAGAAAAGCCCCCTCAAGTTGACCGCCATCAGGCGGTCCCATTCCTTGGGATCGAGCGATTCGATACCGCCGCGGTTCATCGGGATGGTGGCAAAAATGGCCGCGTTGTTGACCAGGATGTCAATTCGTCCAAAGCGCTCCAGAACTACTTTGGCCATCTGCTTGGTGGATTCTTCGTCCGCGACATCTACTCGAATCGCCAGAGACTTGCCCTCCGTTTTCCCGCCTGCCTCCGAGGCTACTTGCTCGGCTGCCGGCCCATCGATATCGGCCGGAACGACGCGGGCGCCGGCCTGGCTGAAACCCAGGCAATATGCCTTTCCGATTCCGTGCCCTCCTCCAGTGACGATCACGACTCTGTCTTTTAACCCTTCAATCATTGGTTTCTCCTTTTCCCCAAGGATATTTTTATTTCTTCTCTCAGGCCGTGTCAAATAGGAATCTGAAGGAATTCAGTGAGTTTACGTTTTCTCGCTTTCCCGAAAAACCTCGCTTTTTTGCTGTTAAGGAAGGGAGGTTCAGTATAGAATCGGTTTGACGCGAGGGGATTACTGTTGTAGTGAGAGCATGTTCTCTACGGTGAGGGAGTGCGAGGGAAAGATCAAGCGCTATCGTGGCAGTCAGAAAGGAGGGTAGGAGATGGAAAGGTCAAAAGGTTTAACGGTTAAAGGGATGAAGGGATTGACGGCGCTGTGGATGCTTGCGGTTGCTGTCGGTTTCAGTAC